>Ga0306920_100005765_pt1 | contig 16057 bp, 13 predicted proteins | sample flu12Cox44000170_FD_204666 | JGI IMG/M metagenome (GOLD analysis project Ga0306920, IMG submission 204666) | Lab enrichment of tropical soil microbial communities from Luquillo Experimental Forest, Puerto Rico - flux4day.12C.oxic.44.000.170 (v2)... | ecosystem: Environmental > Terrestrial >... | reverse complement strand
GCCGGCAGCGCCTTGTCGCGAGCGGGCGGATCATTGGAGGTGATCAGCCTGGCAACGGTGCGGGCTTGCTTGCCATCGTGCAGCAGGATGGGTGAGGTCGAGCCCGGCGATGAGGTCACGTCAACGAAGACGTCCACCCGTCCGCCGGGCGGTACGGCAAATGCGCTGTTTCGCGCCGGGAAAGGCTCCGCGGGGTAGCCGTCGAGAGCCATCACGCGGACCTCCTGGCCCTCCAATTTCAAGCCGATCACAGACCGTTGACAGCCGTTGATGAAGCGGAACCTGAGGCGCTCGTTGAGGCGCGCCGTGAAATCGGGCGACTTCAAGCCGTTCACGGTGTAGGCGAGTTGGGTATCGTTCGCGGCGCCTCCCGGTGCGATCGCCGTGCCGTCGGGACGCAGCCGCCAATCCTCGACCAGGAAGACCTCGTCGCGATCGACAGCCACGGGATCGCTTTCCGTGACCACCAGCGGAAGAGGTCGGGACGGCCGCGCCGCGCCATCTCCGAGCAGGCGGAGGTCGCACAAGAACGTTCCGGCATAGCGCAATGGCACCTCGAGCGTTGCGTTGCCGTTTGGGACCACTGCCGTTTGCGAAAGCAACGGCTCGGCGGCCCTGACGCCGGTAATTCCGCGCCAGTTCAGGACTGCCGGAATGGGCAGGCCGTTTTCGAACGCGATTTCCTGCTTGTCGGTACTTGCAAGCCTCAGATTTGAGGCTGCAAATGCCCAGACCGACGTTTCCGGCCCGCCCTCGGTCGGGGCCACGGTGCCGACGGTGGCCCGCAGCAACGGGGCTCGCGCCCCTATGGCCGGATAGATCGGCAGCGCAGAGGCGATGGCCACGGCGCCAAATCCCGTGATGAACTCGCGCCGGCCGGTCAGGGGAATCCGGTTTGACATACGGCCAATGCGGACCATGTTACGTTGAGCAAGTCCAGCCCGGGAGCTGGCTTCGGAAAGGGTCGAAACAGGCATTTTTTTGCTGCGGACCGTCGGGCCCATGTTATAAGCCCGCCGCCCGCGGCATCGCGGCCGGACATGATGCTTCCTAGCGGGCGTGGCGGAACTGGTAGACGCGCTGGATTTAGGTTCCAGTGACGAAAGTTGTGGGGGTTCGAGTCCCTCCGCCCGCACCAAGCGCCGACAGCGTTTGCGCATGACGATTAATGACGGGTCCGCCGTCCGAAGGGCTTTTTCCCGACGGGTCGGGTCCGCCGAACCACCGGCGCAGGCTTTGGGCCGCGCGCCATAGCATCGAAGACATCCGGTGTTCACGCCGGATCCAGCGGGAAGAAGATTGACGCCATGCAGGTGAAGGAAACGGTAGCCGACGGATTGAAGCACGAATTCCAGATCAGCGTTTCGGCAGCGGATCTCGATGCCAAGGCGGACGCCCGTCTGGTGGAGCTCAAGGACAAGGTCCGTCTCAACGGCTTTCGTCCAGGCAAGGTGCCCGTGAGCCACCTCAAAAAGGTCTATGGCCGCTCCGTGATGGCGGAGGCCATCGACCAGACGATCCGTGACACCAACACGCAGATTTTTACCGAGCGCGGTTTTCGCCTCGCGACGCAGCCCAAAATCACGATGCCGACCGAGCAGAAGGCGGTCGACGATATTCTCGCCGGCAAATCCGACCTCACCTACACGGTTGCGATCGAGGTGGTGCCGTCGATTGCGCTCGCCGATTTCAAGAGCTTCAAGGTGGAGAAGCCGATCGCCGAGGTGAGCGATGCCGAAGTGGACGATGCGATCAAGCGGATCGCCGAGCAGAATCGCGCCTTCGCGGCGAAGGCGGAAGGTGCCAAGGCCGAGGCGGGCGATCGTGTCACCGTATCCTTCAAGGGCACCATCGACGGCACGCCGTTCGAAGGCGGAACCGGCGAGAGCATTCCGGTGACGATTGGCTCGAACACCTTCATTCCCGGTTTCGAGGAGCAGCTGGTCGGGATTGCCGCGGGCCAAACCCGCACGCTCAAGGTCTCGTTCCCAAAGAACTACGGCAACGCGAACCTGGCCGGCCAGCCGGCCGAGTTTGAAACCACCGCATCGCTGGTCGAAGCGCCGCAGGAAATCGTCATCAATGACGAGTTTGCCAAGACATTGGGGCTGGAATCGCTCGACAAGCTGAAGGAGGCGGCGCGCGAGCGGCTGGCGGCCGAATTCGCCGGCGCGACCCGCCAGCGCGTCAAGCGCACGCTGCTAGATCGGCTTGACGAGACCCATCGTTTCGAGGCCCCGCCCTCCCTCGTCGAGGAAGAGTTCAAATTGATGTGGGATTCGATCAAGTCCGAGATGGAAGCCGGCGGCAAGACCTTTGCCGAGGAAGGCACGACGGAAGAGGCGGCGAAGGAAGAGTACCGCAAGATCGCCGACCGCCGGGTCCGGCTCGGTCTCGTGCTTTCGGAAATCGGCGAGAAAAACAAGATCAGCGTCACCGACGACGAAGTTAGCCGCGCCGTGATCGAGCGTGCGCGCCAGATGCCCGGGCGCGAGAAGGAGGTTTGGGAGTTTTACCGCAACAATCCCAACGCGCTGGCACAGCTTCGCGCGCCGATCTATGAGGACAAGGTCGTCGATTTCATCCTCGAGCTCGCCACCGTGACCGAAAAAAAGGTGTCGCGCGAGGAGCTTTACAAGGACGACGAGACGGAAAAGAGTGCGGCTTAAAGGGTGCTGTTCCTGCGGTGTTAAGGTTGAGAAACAAAAGGCGAGGAGCGGGAAGGCCGCTCGCTATGCCCGGCTGGCAGAATCAGCTTCAACTGCCATGAATTCGGCAGATTTTGACCCGGTCTTGTGGCTGGGTCGGGTTGGTCTTGTGGCCGGGAAACCGACCCATATCTGTAAGCGTGTCTTGAGTTTTCGGGGCGATCGTGTCTGCGTCGGGTAGTGGCGTATCTTGCCGAGCTGACGTTCGTCCCTTCCGAATGTGTCTGCTAATCTTTGGGTGACTAATGCGCGATCCGGTGGAAACCTACATGAACCTGGTGCCGATGGTGGTCGAACAGACCAACCGCGGTGAGCGGGCCTACGACATCTTCTCGCGCCTCCTCAAGGAGCGCATCATCTTCATCGCCGGACCGGTCGAAGACGGCATGGCAACCCTTGTCGTAGCCCAGCTTCTGTTTCTCGAAGCCGAGAATCCGAAGAAGGAAATCTCGATGTACATCAATTCGCCCGGCGGCGTGGTGACGTCGGGACTTGCGATCTACGACACCATGCAATTCATCCGCCCGCCGGTGTCCACCTTGTGCACCGGGCAGGCTGCCTCGATGGGATCGCTGCTTTTGGCCGCCGGTCACAAGGATATGCGCTTCTCGCTGCCCAATTCGCGGATCATGGTGCACCAGCCCTCGGGCGGCTTCCAGGGCCAGGCGACCGATATCATGCTGCACGCGCAAGAAATCCTGAATCTGAAAAAGCGACTCAACGAAATCTACGTCAAACATACGGGGCAGACCTACAAGGCGATCGAGGACGCGCTGGAGCGCGACAAGTTTCTGACCGCGGAGATGGCGCGCGACTTCGGGATCGTCGACAAGGTCATCGACAAGCGAGCCGAAGAGCTGGCGGCGGTCAAAATCTCCTGAGCATCCGGACGTTGAACCCCTGTTAACGATCGCTTTTTGCGAGCATTTTGCGCCGCCGGGTGCTTTTTTACCTCAGGTGGCAGCAAAGTTCCGCTTCGTGGCGTGGCAATCGCGCAACGCTGGCCGATTTTAACGGGTTGTCCCGTGCCAAAAGCACAAATCACGGTATTGTCACACATATCCAGCCGCCAGTCGGTTAGCGAATTCTTGATAGTCGGGTGCGACCATGGTTGGCTAGGTTTGTTAGGCTATGGTCGCGCGGATTCGAGTTCGCCGCGACTCGAGTGGCAGCCAGAACGCGGGACCTTTTTTGGTACGAATTTTGCTCTATTTAGAACACTGTGCCGGTAATTCCCGGAATAGGGCGAGCGTACGGGACTAACGGCGGACGGAGACAGGAATGAGTAAGGTTGGCGCCAGCGACTCCAAGAACACGCTGTATTGCTCGTTCTGCGGCAAAAGCCAGCACGAAGTTCGCAAACTGATCGCGGGTCCGACCGTTTTCATTTGCGACGAATGCGTCGAACTCTGCATGGACATCATTCGCGAGGAGAACAAGTCCTCGCTGGTGAAGTCCCGCGACGGCATTCCCACGCCCAAGGAAATCTGCAAGGTCCTTGATGACTACGTGATCGGCCAAAGCCACGCCAAGAAGGTGCTCTCGGTCGCCGTCCATAATCACTACAAGCGGCTCAATCACCAGACCAAACACAATGACGTCGAACTGGCGAAGTCGAACATCTTGCTGATCGGACCAACCGGCTCGGGCAAGACGCTGTTGGCGCAAACGCTGGCGCGAATTCTCGACGTGCCGTTTACGATGGCGGATGCAACGACCCTGACCGAAGCCGGTTATGTCGGTGAAGACGTCGAGAACATCATTCTCAAGCTTCTGCAGTCGGCCGATTACAACGTCGAGCGGGCCCAGCGCGGCATCGTCTACATCGACGAAATCGACAAGATAAGCCGCAAGTCTGATAACCCGTCGATCACCCGCGACGTTTCGGGTGAGGGCGTGCAGCAGGCGTTGTTGAAGATCATGGAAGGCACCGTGGCGTCGGTTCCGCCGCAGGGTGGCCGCAAGCACCCGCAGCAGGAATTCCTTCAGGTCGACACGACGAATATCCTGTTCATCTGCGGTGGTGCGTTCTCGGGCCTGGAAAAAATCATCTCCGCGCGCGGGCGCTCGACCTCGATCGGGTTTGCCGCGCAGGTGCTGGCGCCGGAAGACCGCCGCACCGGCGAAATCTTCCGCCACGTCGAGCCCGAGGATCTTCTAAAATACGGCCTGATCCCGGAATTCGTCGGCCGCTTGCCGGTGGTGGCGACGCTGGAAGACCTCGACGAGGCTTCGCTGAAGAAGATTCTCACCGATCCGAAGAACGCGCTGGTGAAGCAGTATCAGCGCTTGTTCGAGATGGAGAATATCGAACTGACCTTCGCTGACGAGGCGCTTGGCGCGGTCGCCCGCAAGGCGATCGAGCGCAAGACCGGGGCGCGAGGCCTTCGTTCTATTCTCGAAAGCATCCTGCTCGAGACCATGTTCGATCTTCCCGGCCTGGAAGGGGTCGAAGAGGTCGTGATCTCGCGCGAAGTAGTGGAAGGCACTGCTCGCCCGCTCTACATCTACGCCGATCGCTCCGATCGCGCGGTGGAAAGCAGTGCCAGCGCCTGATTGCCGGCGCTGTGTGGGGGCAAGAGTTCCAGCCGGCGAGTTTTTCGGCGGTTGCTCCGGCGCAACTTTTCATTCGCTTCCGGCCTCAATTGACGGGTATTTTTCAATGGCTTGACACCTGCATGGTCGATAGCCACCTAATGCTACCGGTGGCGAAAAAACCGGCTTGAGATTCGCTACAATAACGACTCGGGAAAGCAAGGCGCAAGCGGCCATTCGATCCCGGAGCATACTGGCACCTTGAGGCGGTTGCGCACTGAGCGGACTGCGTACAAGGGGGCACAACAAGAGGAAAAGGCCATGACCACCCCAAAACCGCGGCCGTCTATCGTTCACGGCGAAAGCCATTCTTATCCCGTGCTTCCGCTGCGAGACATCGTCGTTTTTCCGCACATGATCGTGCCGCTGTTCGTCGGCCGCGAAAAATCGATTCGCGCACTCGAAGAAGTCATGAAGAATGACGCCTTGATCATGCTGGCGACGCAGAGGAATGCGTCCGACGATGATCCGACGCCGGAATCGATTTACGAGACAGGCACCCTCGCGAGTGTCCTGCAGCTCCTCAAACTGCCCGACGGCACCGTGAAGGTGCTGGTGGAAGGGCTCGAGCGCGCCCGCGTGCAGAGATACACGCCCCGGACCGATTATTATGAAGCTACCGCGATTGCGCTGGCCGACACCGATGCGACTTCCGTCGAGGCCGAGGCCCTGGCGCGCTCGGTGGTGTCGGATTTCGAAAGCTATGTGAAGCTGAACAAGAAGATCTCCGCCGAAGTCGTCGGTGTGGTGCAGGCGATTACCGATTTCGCCAAGCTCGGCGACACCGTTGCCTCTCATCTTGCGGTGAAGATCGCGGATCGCCAGGCGATCCTGGAGACGCTGTCCGTGACCGCGCGCCTGGAGAAGGTGCTCGGACTGATGGAAAGCGAGATTTCGGTGCTGCAGGTCGAGAAGCGAATTCGCTCGCGCGTCAAGCGCCAGATGGAGAAGACGCAGCGCGAATATTACCTCAACGAGCAGATGAAGGCGATCCAGAAGGAGCTCGGCGACGACGAAGGTCGCGACGAGCTCGCCGACCTGGAAGAGAAAATCGCCAAGACCAAGCTTTCCAAGGAAGCGCGGGAAAAGGCGCAGCATGAGTTGAAGAAGCTGCGGCAGATGTCGCCGATGTCCGCGGAGGCGACCGTCGTGCGCAACTACCTCGACTGGCTGCTCTCGATCCCGTGGAACAAGAAATCCAAGGTCAAGAAGGACCTGGTCGCCGCACAGACCGTGCTCGACAACGATCACTACGGCCTTGAGAAGGTCAAGGACCGCATCGTCGAATATCTGGCCGTGCAGTCGCGCGCCAACAAGCTGACCGGCCCGATCCTGTGCCTGGTCGGTCCTCCCGGCGTTGGCAAGACCTCGCTCGGCAAGTCGATTGCGCGAGCGACGGGGCGCGAATTTGTCCGCGTGTCGCTCGGCGGCGTGCGCGATGAAGCGGAGATCCGCGGTCACCGCCGCACCTATATCGGCTCGATGCCCGGCAAGATCATCCAGTCGATGCGCAAGGCAAAGACCTCCAATCCGCTGTTCCTGCTGGACGAAATCGACAAGATGGGTTCGGATTTCCGCGGCGATCCGTCATCGGCGCTGCTCGAGGTCCTCGACCCTGAGCAGAATTCGACATTCAACGACCACTACCTGGAGGTCGACTACGATCTTTCCAATGTGATGTTCATCACGACCGCGAATACGCTGAATATTCCGGGGCCGTTGATGGACCGCATGGAGATCATTCGTATCGCCGGCTATACCGAGAACGAGAAGGTCGAGATCGCGCGCAAGCATCTGATCCCGAACGCGCTCACCAAGCATGGCCTGGATTCGAAGGAATGGTCGATCGACGATGACGCATTGCTTTTGATGATCCGCCGTTACACCCGCGAAGCGGGCGTGCGCAATTTGGAGCGTGAGCTGTCAACACTCGCCCGCAAGGCGGTGAAGGACCTGATGGTCTCGAAAAAGAAGTCTGTCAGGATCACCGAAAAATCGCTCGAGGAGTATCTCGGCGTGCCGAAATATCGTTACGGCGAGATCGAGACCGACGACCAGGTCGGCATCGTGACGGGCCTGGCCTGGACCGATGTCGGCGGCGAGCTGCTCACGATCGAAGGCGTGATGATGCCCGGCAAGGGCAAGATGACGGTCACGGGCAATTTGCGCGACGTGATGAAGGAGTCGATTTCGGCGGCGGCCTCTTTCGTCCGTTCGCGTGCAGTCGGCTTTGGCATCGAGCCGCCATTGTTCGACAAGCGGGACATCCACGTCCACGTACCCGAGGGGGCAACCCCGAAGGATGGACCTTCGGCGGGAGTCGCGATGGCGACCGCGATCGTTTCGGTCATGACCGGAATAGCGGTCCGGCATGATGTGGCCATGACCGGCGAGATTACGCTGCGGGGTCGGGTACTGCCGATTGGCGGCTTGAAGGAGAAGCTGCTCGCGGCTGCGCGCGGAGGCATCAAGACGGTGCTCATCCCGGAAGACAACGCCAAGGATCTCACGGAAATTTCCGATGCAATCAAGGGCGGGATGAACATCATTCCGGTGGCCCGGCTCGACGAAGTCGTTTCCAAGGCGCTGGTGCGGCCTCCCGTGCCAATCGTCTGGGAAGAAGACAATGCCAAGGTGCAGGTCACTCCGGATGCGGGCGACGAAGCAGCCGGCGGCCTGACGGCGCACTGAACGAGCCAGTATTTGCACAAGTGAGACGGCGCCTGCGGGCGCCGTTTCTTTTCGCAGTTGGGACAGTGACCGCGGGAGTGGAGGGATACCCGAGCGAACAGGATGATGTTCGTTCACAGCCCGTAGGCCTTGCAACGAGGGGGGTCGCGAGGCTAAAGACGTGGCAAGGGCGGCTAGCTCAGCTGGTTAGAGCATCTCGTTTACACCGAGAGGGTCTGCGGTTCGAATCCGTAGCCGCCCACCAGCACTTGGCGCATTCCGAGCCCCCGATCCTGACAGTTTCTCCGACAGAAATCCGGCTTACAGGGCCGGAATCCGGCGCACCCATTCGCTTTCACGGGCCGGAGGTCGGATGGGTTTCTTTATTCGCTGCACGGCCATTTCTGGCCCAATTGGTCAGCCTTGCCCACATCTGCCGTATCAAGCACGAAATCCAGCACCTGAAGTCCGGCAGCTACGAAGTCACTCTTCTCCAGCCGGCCGAGCGCCTATTTCTATGTCGACGACAACGCCGGCCGGCGCACGACGCCGGCAAACTGGTCAACAGCAAGCGCGCCGAGCAAGATACCAAGACCTTCGCGCGAGGCGAGCGGGATAGAATCGAAGGGGCCACGGCATTGCACCGGTCAAGGGAGTGCTTTCCTGATCTTCATCGGAACTTGAACTCACGATCATACTTCTCAGTCATCTCTACTTCGACGATGGCAAGTTCTTCGTTCGCCGATCGCCGCAACTGCTCCTCAATCTCCTCAACCGTGAACACCCCTTTCTCGATCAAAAGGTCCACCAGCGCCCTCACATCAGAAGCCCTGGTGTCAAGAGCGACACGCATATGCCTCAGCATCATCAAGATGGCGTCCTGCCCCTCGTCAGGTACGCCCTCATTGGCCATCACAAACCTTGTCGCAGACTCAATCCCGCTAATCGCCTGCTCATAGGTCAGCCCCAAATCCCGCCACCTCACGAATTCCTCCGGTGCGCTCATCGATCCGCTTGGAGCTGTACTGCTTTGCGCCGGTCATGACCGTAAACATTCCTTCAGTCCCGCCGCAGCTGGAACCAGTCCGAAAACAAAAAATGGCCCCGCTACGCCGATGCGCAACCAGGGCCATCTTGCATCTGAGAGCTAATTTATTTCCCGAATATGCCGAACTTCGCCTGGATGCCTGCGACGACCAGGCCAACGATTCTCGTTACAAATATTGTTGCGATCACCGCCAACCTGCGCGCTCGATCTGCTCGGTGGCCTTTCGCCAACCGCGCAAGTGCGGCAAATCTGCTTTCATTTCCATGCAGTCGCCCTCCTCGATTCCGAAAGACATCAGGATCGTGGAAACAGTCTTGAGCACCGCCTCGTCCAGTTTGTCGTTAGATCAGGCCGGCCGCTGTCAGCGCGCCCTCGCCATCGAGCACGGTGCCGCATTTTCGACGCCACCTCGCGTATTCATAAATTGCGATCGGGAAGGCACAAATCTGCGGGGGTTCAAAAAATGGCCCCGGCGGCCAGGGAGTCACCGGGGCCATCAGTTGGGTCCCCGCGGGCAGGAGAGTCCGGGGGAGGCCCAGCTTGGTCGGGCAATGTTGTTCCGATTGCGTCGTCTCATGATGCGCAAAGGAAGTAGTCTCAATGAGCCTGAGAGGAAGCCATCCCGGCGCAGGCTGGCCGGGACGAAAATCCTTGCGATCCGCGACGCAGCGTCGCTCCGGTCAAGGCGTTCACGCCGTCGAGGTGAAGACGGTCAGCCGTTCGCGCTCAAGTTCGTCGATTATTTTTTCATGATGCTTGACCGACTCACTCAACAAGTCGCGGATCGAGATGACGGCGACCGGTTTTTTATTGTCGACTACCGGCAGGTGGCGAATCCGGTGCCGATGCATGAGCCTCAGACAGTCGAGAAAAGTACGATCGAGTTCGACGGTCACGACATCACGAACCATGATGTCTGCGACGGGGGTCGTTTCGAGCGACTTGTTCGCAACGATCACATGCCGGACGCAGTCTCGCTCCGAAAGCACGCCAGCTATTGCTCCTTGCTCCACGACAACAAGAAAGCCGATGTTCTTGTCGGCCATGACGCGCAAAGCCGTCAGCAGGCTGTCGGCCGGGCCAACGGCCCACACTGACCAGGGGGCGGAGCCAAGAATTTGCTGAAGCGATCGGTAGGCCAGAATCTCTTCGGGCCGTCTGAGCGTAGGATTCATAGCGTACTGCCTCTCTATGACACCGACTATGACCCAAACAGCTTCTTTACGACTTCTTGCTGTTGGAAGCCGACCTGCCTTTCGATATCGGCGCCGATCTTCTCTTAATGCGGCTTGAACCTCACGCGTTGACCTATGTCAAAAAGTTGCCTTTGGTTGACGCAAGGCGGCGAGCCTGTGCTCGGATCTTTGGCGCGATCCCGCAGTCGGATGCAGGATGGGTGTCGCGGTCACAGGTGTACTGGATCGCGGCTGCAAATGGCCTGGGCGCGCTCTTCCCAGATCATCGCCAGATGGACGATGGTCTGCGCCGCCTTCTCCATGTCCTGAACGCTCACCCATTCCAGGCGGGAATGAAAGGCGTGCTCTCCCGCGAAAATATTGGGACAAGGTAGCCCCTTGAATGATAGCCGCGAGCCGTCGGTACCGCCGCGGATCGCGCTCTTCGTGGGCGTCAGGCCCGCCCGACGGATCGCCTCCACGGCGTTTTCAATGATCTCGGGGTGGCGATCGATCACCTGTTTCATGTTGCGGTACTGTTGCTTGATTTCCATCCGATAGGTGGAGCGCGGAAAATCGCGCATCACCGATTTGACGATGTCCTCAAGCAGCGCTTCCTTTTCCTTCAACCCGGCTTCCGTGAAATCGCGCACGATCAACTCGAGCGTGGTCGTTTCGAGCGCGCCGGATATGCCGACCGGGTGGAGAAAGCCCTGTCTTGCTTCGGTGGTTTCCGGCGAGCAGGTCGTCTTTGGCAGGCGTTCGACGATCGCCGCGGCGATCTTGATCGCATGCTCCATCTTGCCTTTGGCAAATCCGGGATGGGTGCTGACACCTTCGATCGTGATCGTGACGCCGTCGGCGCAGAAGGTTTCGTCCTCGATATTGCCGGCGGTTTCACCGTCGATCGTATAGGCGAAATCGGCGCCGAGCTTTTTCAGATCAACCCTGTCGACGCCGCGGCCGATTTCCTCATCGGGGGTGAACAGAATCCTGATCGCGCCGTGCTTGATGTGCGGATTGCGAAGCATGAATGCCGTCGCATCCATGATTTCGGCGATGCCTGCCTTGTTGTCGGCGCCCAGCAACGTGGTGCCGTCCGTAGTGATGATGTCGTTACCAATCTGATCGGCCAGCGCGGGATGGTCTGCCGCACGAATGATCTGTGCGGGATCGGCCGGCAGCACAATATCGCCACCGCGGTAGTTGCTGACGATCTGAGGCCTGACATTGGCGCCGGTGCAGTCGGGCGAGGTGTCCATGTGCGAACAGAAGCAAATGACCGGGACCCGTTTGTCGGTATTGGCAGGGATGGTCGCGTAGACGTAGCCGTGCTCGTCGAGATGGGCATCGGAAAGCCCCATCGCCCGAAGCTCGCTCGCGAGCAGGCGGCCCAGATCTTTTTGCTTTTCGGTCGAGGGGCAGGTCGCGGAGGCGGGATCGGATTGGGTGTCGATCACCACATAGCGCAAAAAGCGCTCGGTCACCGTGTGAGTGAAATTCAGCGGCGTCGTCGCAGTCATAACCGCGAGTAACAGAAAACGCTTTTGCGTGGTAGCGCCATTCCGGTGCAGGCGTTAAGCCGCGCCGGAATGGCGATAGTTCAGGATTGAAAAAACAGAGCGCCCTGGTCAGACGGCTTCCTTGAGCTCCTTGGCGGCGCGGAAGGCGACCTTCTTGCTGGCCTTGATCTGGATCGCTTCGCCAGTGGCGGGGTTGCGGCCCATGCGGGCGGCGCGCTTGCGTACCTGAAGGATGCCCAGCCCAACCATGCGGATGCGATCGCCCTTCTTCAGGTGCTTGGTGATGCGGTCGACCAGATCGGTCAGAATGGCTTCCGACTGCTTCTTGGAGAGTTCCTGATCTTCGGCAATTGCCGCCGCGAGATGCTTCAGCGTGACGGTCGTCGGTGTCGCTGCCTTCTTCGCCATAGTGGACCCTCCTCATTGTTGATGGCTTAAGAACCGTAGGCGTATCAGGCCTTAAACGATTCGGGATCAATATGACTATGTTGTTTTGCCTGTAAATAGCCCATTTTTTGCATCGACCACTAAAAAGAGCCTGAAAAATGCGGGGATTCGTAACCACCTTGACTTGCGGGGAGCGCGCCTTTAATCCCTCAGGCCCATGCGGATCAATGTCCGATCAGGGTATCCGCGGGAGTAGCTCAGTTGGTTAGAGCGCCGCCCTGTCACGGCGGAGGCCGCGGGTTCGAGTCCCGTCTCTCGCGCCATTATTTCAATCATCCAAACCCCCCGGATCCCGTATTTTCGCAACGCGTTGGGGCGCGTATCGGCCCGACGGCCCATTCATCGACGCGGCAAAAACAAAAACCGCCCGGGGGAGGGGCGGCTTTGTCACGTACTCAGGGAGGGTTCAACGAACCACAGGGGCATCCGAACTCGTTACCGTCATTGGTTTTCCGGCCTTAATAACGTGAGCGGTCTGACCATAATCGGAGCTGGTACGCGCGGAGATGGCCATAGCGGTGACAGCAATCCCCGCCACCAGGGCCACCACCACGATCTTGAGGTGGGTCGCACGATCAGCCGAGTGAATTGAGTGGTTCATGGAAGCCTCCCGGCGCCTTTTCAGCCGCCTTTGTTGCCCGAACCTGTAGCGGCCATTTGTTTCCAGCCGGTTTCTCGGGTTCCTAAAAATGGTTTCGTCCCCCACCTGCAGGGCCGATCTGGACGAGGTGAGTTCGATCCCGGCGCGCGCCGCCAAACCTCCGGGGTCGTCGAAGTGACGGCGCGCCCTGGGCGGTTGCGGCGGACATCTTCGCGGCCTATCTCAAGGGTGAGCGTCCGGATTGCTGTTCGGCTGGCGCACTCGGCGCCTTTCGGCCTCGTCTGGTTTCCCCTCCGATGCGGAGGGTGGCCGAGCGTCAAGATAGCTTGTCTTGCGCCCCCTGTTGCGCTGCGCTAAGCCTCGGAACAATTCCAATTAACGAATCTGCGGGCGCCAGCAACCGCAGGAAAAGGTCTGGCCGATGAACGGCATCTTACAAAATTACCTCCCTCTTGTGGTGTTTGTCGGCGTAGCCGGTGTGATCGGCCTGGTGTTGCTGATTGCGCCCTTCATAGTGGCCTTCCAGCAACCCGATCCGGAAAAGCTGTCAGCCTATGAGTGCGGATTCAACGCGTTTGACGATGCGCGCATGAAGTTCGATGTCCGCTTCTATCTGGTGTCTCTCCTTTTCATCATCTTCGACCTGGAAGTGGCGTTCCTGTTTCCGTGGGCGGTGGCTTTCGGCAAGCTCGGTGCGACCGGCTTCTGGTCGATGTTCGTGTTCCTGGCCGTCCTTACCATCGGCTTTGCCTATGAATGGAAGAAAGGCGCGCTCGAATGGGATTGAGCCCGGCTGTCAAAACCTCGGGGCTGGCGGTTGCCCCCGCCGCCAGGGGTATTATCGATCCCTCTACCGGCAAGCCGGTTGGGGCCAACGATCCCTATTTTCTCGAAGTCAACCATGAGCTCTCCGACAAGGGCTTCTTCGTCGCCGCCGCCGACGACCTGATCATCTGGGCGCGCACGGGCTCCCTGATGTGGATGACCTTCGGCCTGGCATGTTGCGCGGTCGAGATGATGCAAATGTCGATGCCGCGCTATGACGCCGAGCGTTTCGGATTTGCGCCGCGTGCTTCCCCGCGGCAATCCGACGTGATGATCGTGGCGGGCACGCTGACCAACAAGATGGCGCCCGCGCTGCGCAAGGTCTACGATCAGATGCCGGAGCCGCGCTACGTGATCTCGATGGGATCATGTGCCAATGGCGGCGGCTATTATCACTATTCGTATTCGGTGGTGCGCGGCTGCGACCGGATCGTGCCCATCGATATCTACGTGCCCGGGTGCCCGCCGACGGCGGAGGCGCTGCTTTACGGCGTCATGCTGTTGCAGAAGAAGATCCGGCGCACCGGTACCATCGAACGCTAAGGTTTTTCTCAATGGACGACGGCAGGCTCGACGCTTTGGGGCAGACGATTGTTAGCGCGCTTCCCGGTGCAGCGATCGACCACAAGGTGGCTTTCAATCAGCTTACTGTGGCCGTGCACGCCGAGAAAATCGTCGATGTGGTGCGCTTTCTTCGCGACGATGCTGCCTGCCGGTTTGTCAACCTGACGGACGTGACCGCCGTGGACTATCCGGGGCGCGAAAAACGCTTCGACGTCGTCTATCATCTTCTCTCGCCGACGCTCAATGCGCGCATCCGTTTGCGCGCCGAAGCCGACGAGAACACGCAGGTGCCCTCGATCATCGCCGTATTTCCGGGCGCCGACTGGTTCGAGCGCGAGACCTACGATCTCTATGGCGTGATCTTCACCGGTCATCCGGACATGCGGCGCCTTCTGACCGACTACGGTTTCGACGGTCATCCGCTCCGCAAGGATTTTCCGCTCACCGGCTTCGTCGAGGTCCGCTACGACGACCAGGAGAAGAGGGTGCTCTACGAACCGGTCCGTCTCAACCAGGAGTTCCGCAATTTCGACTTCCTCTCGCCGTGGGAGGGTGCCGACTATCCGACGCTGCCGGGCGACGAAAAAGCCGGGCCGAAAGTCTGATCATGACCGAAGCAGCAGCCCTCCGTAATTTCACCATCAATTTCGGACCGCAGCATCCGGCCGCCCACGGCGTGTTACGCCTGGTTCTGGAACTTGACGGTGAAGTCGTCGCCCGCGTCGACCCCCATATCGGCCTGCTTCACCGCGGAACCGAGAAACTGATCGAGCACAAGACCTACCTGCAGGCGATCCCCTATTTCGACCGGCTCGACTATGTCGCGCCGATGAACCAGGAGCACGCCTTCTGCCTGGCTGCGGAAAAGCTGCTTGGCATCGAAGTGCCGCGCCGCGGCCAGTTGATCCGCGTCCTGTATTGCGAGATCGGCCGTATCCTGTCGCATCTTCTCAACGTCACCACCCAGGCGATGGACGTCGGCGCGCTCACCCCTCCGCTGTGGGGCTTCGAAGAGCGCGAGAAGCTGATGGTGTTTTACGAGCGCGCCTCCGGCTCGCGCATGCATGCGGCTTATTTCCGGATCGGTGGCGTTCATCAGGACCTTCCGCCGAAACTGATCGACGATATCGAGGCATGGTGCGACCCGTTCCTTGGCGTGGTCGACGACCTCGAAACGCTGCTCACCGGCAATCGCATCTTCAAGCAGCGCAACGTCGACATCGGCGTGGTGACGCTCAAGGAGGCCTGGGAGTGGGGCTTTTCGGGCGTGATGGTGCGCGGCTCGGGCGCTGCCTGGGATCTGCGCAAGGCGCAGCCCTATGAATGCTACGGCGAGATGGATTTCGACATCCCGATCGGCAAGAACGGCGACTGTTACGACCGCTACTGTATTCGCATGGAAGAGATGCGCCAGTCCGTGCATATCATGAAGCAATGCATCGCCAAGCTGCGCGCCGCTGACGGGCAGGGACCGGTCGCGGTGCAGGACAACAAGATCTTCCCGCCGCGTCGCAGCGAGATGAAGCGTTCGATGGAAGCGCTGATCCATCACTTCAAGCTCTATACCGAGGGCTTTCACGTGCCACCCGGCGAAGTCTATGCGGCGGTGGAGGCGCCCAAAGGCGAGTTCGGCGTTTACCTCGTCGCCGACGGCAGCAACAAACCCTACAAATGCAAGATCCGCGCGCCGGGCTTTGCACACCTGCAGGCGATGGATTTCATCTGCAAGGGCCATCTGTTGGCCGACGTCTCCGCCATTCTGGGCTCGCTCGACATTGTTTTCGGAGAGGTCGATCGGTGATCGCGCTGCCGCCCATCCATTTCGACCGGGCTTCGGGGGCTCTGGATGGAGTCAACCTGTGGGAGCGGACCGCGGCATTGGCGCTATCGACGGGTTCGAA
>Ga0306920_100005764_pt1 | contig 16057 bp, 13 predicted proteins | sample flu12Cox44000170_FD_204666 | JGI IMG/M metagenome (GOLD analysis project Ga0306920, IMG submission 204666) | Lab enrichment of tropical soil microbial communities from Luquillo Experimental Forest, Puerto Rico - flux4day.12C.oxic.44.000.170 (v2)... | ecosystem: Environmental > Terrestrial >... | reverse complement strand
TACCATACGGGCTCCGGCCCCGACCCGAAGCCGGCAAGGTGAGCGGGATGAAGCACTCGTCCGACCCCTGCACCGTGAGGCTCCGAGGCGTTGCGCGCGCCACGCTCATCCTGTGCGCGATCCTGGCGCTCCTGCCGTCGGCGCCCGCAACGGCTGCCGACGAGCCGTCGCCGGCGATCGAGGAGAACAGGCCGCCGGTCAACGTGCTCCTGCTGTTCGCCTCGCCGAGGCTGACGCCGGCCCAGATCGCGCTCGATGAAGCGTTCCGATCGACCTTGACGACCCGGTTGTCGTCCCCCATCTACTTCTATACCGAGTATCTGGACTTGACCCTGTTCGAGGACGACGAGCCGCGGCCCGAGCTCCGGGCGCTGCTCGAGCAGAAGTATCGCCCCATCAAGCTCGATCTGGTCGTCACCTTCGCCAGCCGCGCGCTTCGGTTCGTCGTCCAGAATCGCGCCCGCCTCTTCCCGGGCGCGCCGGTCGCGTTCGCCAGCGTCGACCGCGCCGCCGTCGGCAATCTCAGGCTCGACGAGGACGTGGCCGGGATCTGGCTGAACGTCGACTGGGCCGGGACCCTCGACGCCGCGCTGCGTCTGCAGCCCGACACCAACCGGGTCGTCGTGATCACCGGCACCGCCTCCAACGATCGCGTGTTGCAGGACGCCGCCCGACGCCAGCTCGGCGACCGATACGGCAACGGAGTGAGCATCGAGTATCGATCCAATCTGTCGGCCGATCAGGTCGTGCAGCGCGTCGCCGCGCTGTCGAAGGGCACGATCGTGCTGTTCGGCCCGTTCTCGCGCGACGCCATGGGCCAGAACCTCATCAGTGCCGAGGTCGTTCGGCGCGTCGCCGCGAGCGCCGGCGTGCCGGTGTACGCGCCGGCCGAGACGTACGTCGGCGGCGGCATCGTCGGAGGCAGCGTGGTCAGCTTCCACGGGCAGGGCGTTCGCGCGGCAGAGATCGCGTCGAGCATGCTCAACGGCGACCGGCCGCAGCCGCGCGACGACCGCGGGGCCAACGCATACGTGTTCGACTGGCGCCAGCTGCAGCGATGGGGGCTCGACGAGACGCGGTTGCCGCCCGGGAGCGAGGTCCGCTTCAAGCAGCTGTCCGCGTGGGACCTCCACAAGTGGCCCGTGCTGGGCGGCATCGCCGTCGTCGCGGTCCAGACCGCCCTCATCGTGGGACTCCTCGTGCACCGGCGCCAGCGCCGGCGAGCTCAGCGCGCGCTGGCCGAGCGCCTGCGCTTCGAGACGCTCGTCTCCGAGGTCTCGGCCGCGTTCATCACCTTGCCGGCGCGCGAGGTCGGCGGGCAGATCGAGAAGGCGCTCAGGCGCATCGTGGCCGAGCTACGCTTGGACCGCGGGCTACTCGCCGAGCTCGACGAGCGGCGCGAAGACGTGGTCGAGGTGACGCATGCCTGGACGCGCGAGGGCGTCCGCGCCCTCGCGAGGCAGGTCGAGAGAAAGGCCTTCCCGTGGATCTCGTCGCAGCTGAGGGCCGGTCACCCCGTGGCGGTGGCGCGGCTCGACGACCTGCCCGACACGGCCGAGACCGACCGGCGCAATCTGATCGCGGTCGGCACCCGTGCGCTCGTGGCGGTCCCGCTGGTCATCGAAGGCGTCGCAACGGGGGCGCTCGTGTTCAGCTCGACCAGCGCGGAGCGCGAGTGGCCTGACGAGCTGATGCCCCGCCTGCGCCTGCTCGCCGAGATCTTCGCCAACGCGCTCGCGCGACGCCGCGCCGCGTCCGCCGCGCGGGAGAGCGAGGACCGCTTCCGACTGCTCGCCGATACCGCGCCGCTGATGATCTGGATGGCCGAGCCCGACGGCCGGAGGACGTACTTCAATCGGCGCTGGCTCGACATGACCGGCCGGGACCCGGACGAGGACCTGGCCGACAGCTGGGTCGAGAGTGTGAGCCCGGACGATCGCAAGACCGCCTGCGAGACGTACTACCGGGCGGTCGCCGAGCAGCGGTCCTTCACGATCGACTACCGGCTGCGGCGCCGCGACGGCGAGGACCGGTGGATCCTCGATCACGGCGTGCCCCGCATCGGTGAGGACGGCGCCTTCGTCGGCTACGTCGGCTCTGTCATCGACATCACCGCGCTCAACACCGCGCTGCAGGCGGTGCTCGAGAGCAACGCGCTGCGGAGCGCGATCTTCGGCTCGCTGTACGGCCAGGTGGCCGCGATCGACCGCGACGGCGTCATCATCGCTGTCAACCATTCGTGGACGCGCGACGCCGAGGAGAGCGCCGACCCCACCCGCGGCCTCACGGTGGGCACCAACTGTCTCGAGGTCTGGCGGAAGGCGGCCCTGGCCGGCGACGCCGACGCATTTCACGCCTTCGAGGCCGTCGCCGCCGTCCTCGACGGCAAGAAGGAGGACGTCCGGCTGGAGTACGCGTGCCGGTCCGCGTTCGGCGAGCGCTGGTTCGAGATGGCGGTGGAGCCGTTCCGGCGTCCCGAAGGCGGCGCCGTGATCTCGTACATCGACATCACGCGCCGGCGTCACGCCGAGGAAGAGGCGCGCCGGCAGCGCGAGGACCTCGCGCACGCCCAGCGCGTGACCACGCTCGGCGAGCTGAGCGCCTCGCTCGCGCACGAGATCAATCAACCGCTGGCCGCCATCGTGACGAACGCTCAGGCGGCGCTGCGCCTGCTCGGGCGCCCGGGCGTGGCGGATTCCGAGGTCTCGGAGGCGCTGACGGACGTGGCGGCCGATGCCCGGCGGGCATCGGCGATCATCCAGCGGCTCCGGGCGCTCTCGCGCAAGGAGCACTCGCCCCAGGCCGGCCTCGATCTGAACGACCTGATCGACGACGTCGTGAGCCTGCTTCGCCACGATTTCGTGCGCAAACAGATTACCGTGCTGCGAGTCTTCGATCCGGTCGGTCCCACGATTTCCGGAGATCCGGTCCAGCTCCAGCAGGTCATCATGAATCTCCTGGTCAACGCCGGCGAGGCGATCGCCCTCGCCGACGCAGGCAGGCGCGAGATCGCCATCACGACCACGCATCGCACGCCGGGCCTGGTCGAGATCGCGGTGCGAGACTCCGGAATCGGCGCCAAGGAGTCCGAGCTCGCCCGGATGTTCGAGCGCTTCGTGAGCACGAAGCCCGGGGGGCTCGGGATGGGCCTGGCGATCAGCCGGTCGATCGTCGAGGCCCACGGTGGACGAATTCGAGCCATCACCAATCCTGACCGTGGTCTCACGCTCCACATCGAGCTGCCCTGCGAGCCAACCGTCGCCCCGCGGAACGGGTCCCAGGCTCACTGAGCCGATCGGCTCGGCCCTATGCGACCAACAACGCATGGCGCGGCCCTGGGTTCGGCGCGACAGTGCTCCCGCGTGAGTCGATTCGATTGCGCGACAGCTCGAGAGGAAAGCGAGGACCGGTTGGGTTCGGTCGTGTCGCCGCTGGTCTACGTGATCGACGACGACCCTTCGCTCCTGCGCGCCCTGCGCCGCCTGCTGTGCGCCGACGGCTTCCGCGTGTGTACGTTCTCGTCGGCCGAGGAGTTCCTGGAGTCGCCCCGGGCGTCCCCCGCCTGTCTCGTGCTCGACGTGCACCTCGGCGGGCTCAGCGGCCTCGATCTGCAAGAGCGTCTGCTCGCGGCCGGGCGGCGCATTCCCGTGGTCTTCATCACGGCCCACGACGACGCGGTCACGCGCGAGCGCGCGCACCGCGCCGGCGCCATCGACTATCTCCGGAAGCCCTTCAACGACGAGACCCTGATCGCCGGGATCAAGCGCGCCCTCGGCGACGCGTGATCGCCGGAGTCACCCGGCGCATCGAGCCCCGGGAGCGCTGACAGCGGGAAACATCTCGGACAACGCGGAAGCGCGCGAGGTCGTCGCGCGCTCCCGCGTTGTCGATCGGTCCTACTTCTCCTTGACCAGGAACATGGCGCGGCGGTTCTGCGCCCAGCACGCCTCGTTCTGCTCCCGGCAGAGCGGCCGCTCCTCACCGAACGAGACGAGCGTGATCCGGTCGCCCTGCACGCCCTGCGCGACGAGATAGTTCATCGCCGCCTTCGCGCGCCGGTCGCCGAGCGCCAGGTTGTAGGCATCGGTGCCCCGCTCGTCGGTGTGGCCCTCGATGAGCAGGAGCTGGTTCGGGTTCGCGGTGAGCCACTTGGCGCTCGCATCGAGGATCTTCGCGTCACCGGGCCGGATGTCCGACTTGTCGAACGCGAAGTGGATCGGCTTGAGCGCGTCGTTCGGCATGAACTCCTTGGGCGCCGCCGGGCGCGGCGCCGGAGCCGGAGCGGGGGCCGGCGCGGGTGGCGGCGGCGCCGGCGCCACCGGGGCCGGCGCGGGAGGCGGCGCGGGGGCCGGCGCAGGCGCGGGTGCCGGGGCCTGGCTGACGGTGGCGACCGGCCTCTTCGCGCAGGCCGCCACGAAAAGGAGCCCGATGATCATCGAGGCGAGAATGGAACGATCAATGAACGTGCGCACGTTTAGCCCTCCGCTCCTTTTCTGCTACACCCAATTTGGTCCTGTAACACCTATACGGCCTTACAGCCCTCCTCAATAGGACGTTGGTCGGATAGGCTCGCGACCCAGCGGCACCGAGAGGCTACCACAAGAGCCCGTCGAATGTCCGCGCCTAGAACGGCCCGCTCGGCCGGGGTAGAATCTGCACGCGCTCAGCGCATCCTTCTCGGGAGGAGCCGATGCGGGCTGGCAAACCAGAGGTCTACGCGCTATGGCTGGCGATCGTGCTCGGGCTCGCCGGCTGCGCGGGCAACGGATCGGCGACGGCGACCGCGCCGCTGCCGATCACGGACATCGCGAGTATCGCGGGCAAGTGGGTCGGCCTCCTCGAGATCGCGGGCTCGCGCGATCGGCAGGACTATGTCGAGGTGACGATCGCGGGGGACGGCACCTATCGAGCGGCCTCGGCGCGTACGATCGGCATCCTGGACGCCAGAGGCACGGTGAAGGTGGCCGACGGCCGCCTCCTGATCCAGGGCGACAGCGGCGGCAAGGGTACTGCAACCCTGTTCAGCCAGCCGGGACAGCCGCCACGCCTGTTGCAAGTGAACGGCACGGCCGGCGACGGCCGGCCTTACATCGTGAGACTGCGCCCGCAGTCCTGAGGTCGGCATGAGCAGGATCGCGACGGACCGAGCCTCCACGATCGTCGCGGCGGTTCTGGTGTGCGTCGGCTACTACGTCGGCGCGCGGGTCGGCTTCGCGTTCACGGTCCATCCCTCGCCCGTGTCGATCCTGTGGCCTCCCAACTCGATCCTGCTCGCCGCGCTGCTGCTGATGCCGCCGCGCACCTGGGCGCTCCTGCTGCTCGCCGCGTTCCCGGCACACCTCGCCATCCAGCTCGCGAACGACATCCCGCTGACGATGATCCTCCTCTGGTTCGTCAGCAACTGCTCGCAGGCCCTGATCGGGGCGGCGTGCGTTCGCCGCCTCACCGGTGGTCCGATGCGGTTCGATGACTCGCGACACGTCGGGGTCTTCGTTCTAGGCTCGATCATCGGCGTGTTCCTGTCGGGCTTTCTCGACGCCGGCTTCGTGGAGTTCGTCGGCGGCTGGGGCGAGGGGCCGTTCTGGCAGCTCTGGCGGGCGCGGTTCTTCTCGAACGTACTGGCCGACCTCACCGTCGTGCCGGCGATCGTCGCGTGGTCGCAGGTCGACAAGAGCCGCCTCCGCCGATTGTTCTCCGCGCCCTCCATCGCCGAAGCGATCGGACTGGGCGCCGGGCTCATCGGAGTCAGCGTCCTGGTCTTCGTCTGGCGGGACTCGGGGATGGGCGGCATCCCGGCGCTGCTCTACGCGCCGGTGCCTTTCCTGGTATGGGCCGCCGTGCGCTTCGGGTCGATCGGCACGAGCACCGCCACCATGGTCGTCGCGCTCCTGGCGACCCGGGGCGCAATGAATGGCATCGGCCCCTTCGTCGGGAGCTCGCCGGCCGATAGCGCGCTGTCGATCCAGCTCTGCCTCATCTTCACCTCGATTCCGCTCCTGCTCCTGAGCGCGGTCATGCGCGAGCGGCGGCGGGCCGAGCACGCGGCGGTCTTCAACGAGGAGAGTCTGAAGCTGGCGCTCGACGCCGCGCAGATGACCATCTGGGACTGGAGCCTGCCGCCGGGCGACGGCGCCGGCCGGCACGAGTCGAGCGAGTCGAGCGCGGCGCCGTTCGGCGCCATGCTGCGCGTCGTGCACCCCGACGATCAGCCGGCGGTGGCGGAGGCGATCACGGCGGCGATCGAGAAGAGCGCGCCGTGGGACATCGAATTCCGCGTGGTGCACCCCGACGGCAACGTCCGCTGGGTGATGGGCAAGGGCGAAGTGCTGCGCGACGAGGGCGGGCAGCCGGCGCGGCTGCTCGGCGTCAACGTCGACATCACCGACCGCAGGCGCGCCGACGAGGCGGCGCGGGCGTCCGAGGAGCTCTTTGCCCGGGCCTTCCGCTCGAGCCCGGACGCGATGGTGATCAGCCGGCGGGCCGACGGCCAGATCATCGACGTCAACGACCGCTGGGAAGCGCTCTTCGGCTACACCCGCGTCACCGCGGTCGGACGCACGATGGCCGAGCTCCCCCTCGCCGCAGGCCCGGAGAATGAGGCCACCTTGCGGCGCCTGATCGAGGCGCCGGGCCCGGTTCGCAACGTCGAGGCGCAGTTCCTCACCCGCGCGGGGGAGCTGCGCGAGACGATCATCGCGACCGAGTCCGTCGAGATGGGCGGCCACGCCTGCTTCATCACCACGATCCGCGACATCACCGAGCGCCAGCGCGCCCAGCGCGAGGCGCAGGAACAGCGTCAGCTCCTGACGCACCTCGGCCGCGTCGCGGTGCTCGGCGAGCTCTCGGGCGCCCTGGCGCACGAGCTCAGCCAGCCGCTGACCGCCATCCTGAGCAACGCCCAGGCCGCCCGGCGCATGCTCACGCGGCAGCCGGTCGACCTGCGCGAGATCGACGAGATCCTCGCGGACATCGCCAGCGCCGACCGGCGCGCGGGCGAGGTGATCCGGCGGCTGCGCGCGATGTTCAAGCGCGGCGAGTCGAACCGGCAGCTGCTCGATCTGAACGAGGTCACGCGCGACGTGCTCGACTTCGCGCGTAGCGACCTCTTGACCCGCCACGTCCAGGTGACGACGCGCCTCGCGTCGGAGCTGCCGAAGGTGCGCGGCGACAGCGTGCAGGTACAGCAGGTGCTGCTGAACCTGATCGTCAACGGCTGCGAGGCCATGATCGGCAACGACCCGAACGACCGGTCGCTCGTGATCGAGACGGGCGTCATCGATCACGACACGGTGAGCGTTTCAGTCCTCGACAACGGCAGCGGCATCCGGGCCGACATCCTCGACCAGCTCTTCGAGCCGTTCGTGACCACCAAGCACCAGGGCCTGGGGCTCGGCCTCACGATCTGCCGCTCGATCGCCACCGCGCACGGCGGTCAGCTGTGGGCGGGCAACAACGAGGACCGCGGCTCGGCGTTTCGTCTCCTGCTGCCCCGGAACGAATAGCGCGCGAAGGGGCTACTCGTCCGGGCGGAGTCCCAGCCGGTCGGCCTGGCGGACCAGCTCGGCGACCGACCCGGCCTGCGTCTTCTCCATCACCCGGCCCCGGTGGAACTTCACCGTCTTCTCGCTGATGCCGAGATCGCCGGCGATCTGCTTGTTGAGCCGACCCTGAATGACGAGCCGCAGCACGTCGCGCTCCCGTGGCGTGAGCGTGTCGAACCGCACCCGCAGGCCGGCGACCTCGGCCTGATTCCGCCGCGCCTCGCGGTCGCGGCGGAGCGCGCCGTGGATGATGTCGAGCAGCGCCTGATCGCTGAACGGCTTCTGGAGAAAATCGACGGCGCCCGCCTTGATCGCGCGCACGCTCGAGGGCACGTCGGCGTGACCGCTGATGAACACGATCGGGACGCTGTGGCCCGCCCGGATCAGGCTCTCCTGGAGCTCGAGACCGCTCGGCCCGGGTAAGCGCAGGTCGAGCACCACGCACGACGGCCGATCCGGAAGCGCCCTGCGGAGAAAGTCCTGCGCCGAGGCGTACGTCTCGACGTCCAGGTCGACCGATCGTAGGAGCCGCTCCAGCGAGCGGCGCACTGAGTCATCGTCGTCGATCACGAAGACAATCGGTTGATCCAGCGTCTCCCCCGGAGGAATCGACATTGAAATCCGCTCCTTCCACAGCACCCGGCTCCGGCCGGCCGCCGTAGCGTACTTGGGCAGGGGCCGTACAGCAATCCGACTTTGGTCCAGCAGGAGGACGATCCGACTTTGGTCCAGCGGCGACGCCAGGGCTCGCTTTGCTACTATCGAGTTCAGATCGCCATGAGTAGCAGGCTGCCGCGCCCTCGACCCCTCGTTGCGGTCGTCGATGACGAGGAGTCTATCCGCAAATCCCTCCGACGGCTGTTCATGGCTGCTGAGCTCGACGCTGCGGTCTTTGGCTCGGGGCAGGAATTCCTGGACTCGCTGCGAGGGCGCCAGCCTGATTGCCTGGTCCTCGATCTCCAGATGCCCGGGCTGACCGGCCTCGAGGTGCAGCGGATCCTCGCGGGCTCCGGGGCGCGGTTCCCGACGATCATCATCACCGCCCACGACGAGCCCGAGACCCGGGCCCGATGCCTGGCCGCGGGGGTGGCGGCCTATCTCTGCAAGCCACTGCACGACGAGATGCTGCTCGACGCGATCGCCGGGGTCATGGGCCGCGTCGCGGCCTCGGCCGTCACCGACCAGCCGCCGATACTCTAGGCCCGGCGGGCGCCTCCGCTCGTCTCGCCCCGCGTCATCGACACCTGGACTTTGGTCTCATGGCCGATTCCGCCACTCGGCATACGCTGAGCACCGAGGAGGGCCGCAATGAGCCTGCGCGTGACGACCGTGACCGTGATCGTGAGCGTTCTGATGTGGTCTCAATCCTCTGCGACCGCCGCCGACCTGCGGCTCGCCCAGGCGTCCGGAACCGAGAAGGCGCCCGGTGCAACCGAAAAGGCGCCCGCGGCGCCCGAGAAGGCGCCGGGACGCGCCGCCGGCCGCGCCGTCCAGGTCAAAGGGACCGTCGCCGCGGTCGACAAGGACGCGAAGACCGTCACGCTCAAGGGGCCGAAGGGTCGCACGGTGACCCTGGACGTCCAGGATCCGCAGAAGCTCGAGATGATCAAGGTCGGGGACCCCGTCGTCGCCACCTACATGGAAGCGGTGGCGTTCGAGATCAAGAAGCCGGGTACCGCCACGCCGGGCACGACCGTCCAGGAGACGCGGGCCGGCTCGAAGCCGGGCGAGACACCGGCCGGCGTGATCGGTCAGGAAGTCACCGTCACCGCCACGATCACGAACGTCAACAAGTCGGCCGGCACCGTCACGATCAAGGGCCCGAAGGGTAACACCGAGACCATCAAGGCCAAGGACCCGAAGAACCTCGATCTGGTGAAGGCGGGAGACCTGGTCGAGATCACCTACGCGCGGGCGCTCGCCGTCTCGCTCGACAAGCCGGCGAAGAAGTAGGCGCCCCGAGCGGTCAGGATTTCGTTTTGAGGGGAAAATCGGGCAGCGGCAGCTTGCCCTCGCTGCGCCAGCGCTGCACTTCGGCCGCCGCGGCTCCGGCCCGCTCGGGGTCGAGCCCGACGGCCACGCTGTAGTTGGTTCGGGCCGGCAGCGCGAAGGCCGTCCCCGCGGCCGCCACGATGTCCATCACGCGCAGACAGAGATCCTCGCGCACCGCGAGGAACTCGTTGGCGTCCCGCGTGCGGACGTAGACGAACAGCTCGAGGTCGAGCGAGCTCTCGCCGAAGCCACTGAATCGCACGCGCGAGGTGTCGGGGTCGACGCGCGGGTGCGCGTCGAGCAGCGCCCGGGTGCGGACGAGGATCCAGCGCAGCTGATCGGGCGTGGTCTCGTAGCACAACCGCAGATTCGTGTTGAACAGGATGCGGTCGCGCTCCTGGAGATTCTCGACCTGCAGGGTGAGGAACTGCGCGTTCGGGATCGTGATCACCGAGCGATCCGGCGTGCGCACGCGCGTCGACCAGAGGCCGATCCGCTCGACGGTCCCCTGCTGCTGCCCGACCTTGCAGAAGTCGCCTTCCTGGACGGGCCGATCGCCGACCACCGCGAGACCGCCGAAGAGATTCTCGACGGTCCGCTGCGCGGCGAGCGCGATGCCGATGCCGCCGACGCCGATCGCGGCGATCAGCGCGCTGACCTGCACGCCGACGGCTTCGAGGAGCATCAAGACCGCCAGCACGGACACCACGATCTTGAGCCCGCGTGTGATGAAGTCGATCACCGGCTGGTTCGGAGGCTCCTGGCGCCGCAGCAGGCGTCGCCGGACGACCTGGCTCATGATCTCGATGAGTCGCAGCGCCAGCCACGCCAGGATGATGACGAGCAGGAACTTCTGGATCCCGATGATCAATGGCTGGACCGACACCGGCAGCGCGAGGCTCGATTCGCCGGCCTTGAACACGATGAGCCCGACCAGCCCGCGCAGCGGCGAGAGCGCCCGGCCGAAGGTGGGATCGCTGACGTCGAAGCCCGCCCGGATCGCGATCCGTCGCGTCAGCGGCAGCCCCGGGCGCACGAGGAGGCAGGCGATGAGCGCCGATAGCCCGAGGAGAATCGCGAATCCGATCCACTGCCACAGCGCGAGTCGCATCACGCGGGTCTCGACGAGGAACGACGGCAGCCGCTCGCCCACGAACCCGTAGCTCAGATCCCGGTACAGGTCGGGGATCCGCGAGACGGTGACGTTGGAGAACTGCCAGATCGGGACGCCGTCGTCGCGCGCCACGCGCTCGAGAAGGACGGAGAAGGTCCCCGTGTCGGTCTGGACTCGCCCGATGAGCTCACGGTTCTTGGGCAAGCCGGGCTCCACCCGCCCCTCCGGCTCGTCGGAGATCGTGCCGAGATCGTAGACCGTGTTGTCCAGCACGACCCGAAGCTGGCGCGCCAGCTCGGGCCCGCGCGTCGCGACCTCGGCCTGGGGCAGGCGGCGCAGATCGAGATAGCTCGTCGCGCGGTGGTAGTTGCGCAGGGCCGTCGCGTCGAGAAAGCCGCGCACGGTCCCTAGCGGGGTGCCGCGTCCGAACTCGTCGGCCGGCGGCGGCGTGGTGTCGGGCGTCGTCGCGCCGCCGTGAGCCGGATTGGCCGCGGTCGCGGGCCACGCCAGCCCGAGCGCCACGAGCAAGACGCCGACGCCGAGCGCGAGCGGGCGGACGCCCACGCGCCCGACGAGAAGGCCGATCTTCCTCATCACATTGCTCCTGCGCTATCGGTGAATGCGATCGAGCACGACGCGACCCGGTCCAGAAGCCTACGCAACTGTAGCTCAGTCCGTGCCGGGACAAAGGTCTCATTGCTGCGCGGACGGCGGGCTGCGAGCCGCGCGGCTCGGCTCAGATGTCGAGCAACGAGCGCGAGCCGCTGCCGCCTTCGATCAGGTCGTGCTGGATCATGCGGCGCCACAGCTTCTGCGCGATGTCGTGGAGGGGAACGATGCGGTCGTGTCTGAGCACTTCGCTCGAGGTCGCGACCTCCCCGGCCGACTCCCAGAGGATGTGGCCCGTCTGCATGTCCCAGAGCTGAAGCCACACGCGGAGGATCGTCACGCGAGTCCTGATCACCTTGATCCCGGTGATCTCGAACCGGTCGAGAATGGCGTGATCGACCTGGGCCAGCCCGGGGAGCAGCAGATAGCGCAAGCCCAGCGCCGATCCGATTCGTTGCAGGCGCTCGCGCTCCATGATGCCGTTGCGCGCGAAGCCCGCCAGCAGCTCGGTGTACTCGCTCTCGAGTCCTCGATCGTTCACCGCGTTCGCGATCTCGTGCGACGGCACGGCGCGGATGGGCGGAGACGCCTCGGCGAGCGCGGCGACCAGGGCGTGAGACAGCGTCGTGTTGTAGCCCCCGAGCCCGCCGGCCGCGACGAGGGCGACCGTGACCACCGGCTGACGCGACAGCTCGCCGACGTCGAAAGACGGCGGCCGTGCCGTGGAATTGGTGTTGATGTCCCACGTGTAGACCGGCGTGCAGCCGGCGACGAGGAGCGCCCACAGGGCGACGAGGGCCCAGCGTCCGCGCGTCACGATGGCTCAGCGTACTCCGATCGCCGATGATCTGTCTCGGCTGGACCAAGGTCCAGTACCCAGACGCTCGCCGACGCGCGTAGTCGTTCGTGTCGAGGGCCCGACACGCGCGAACACTCAGCCCAGAGGAGGAAACCAGTGAAAACGATAATTCTCGCGTCGTTCGTGAGCCTCGTCGTCGCCGCCGGCGCGGCCGACTCGGTGGCTCAGACGGCCGGATCGACCGTGGTCAGCGTCACGAAATCGGAGCTGCGACAGGTCGCGACCGGATGGAGCGCGAAGAAGCAGATCCTCGGCAAGGACGTCTTCAACGACGCCGGCGAGAAGATCGGCGAGATCAACGACCTCATCGTGACGCCCAACCGCTCTTTGTCGTACGCGATCGTCGGCGTCGGCGGTTTCCTCGGGATGGGCGAGCATGACGTCGCGGTGCCGGTGTCGAAGTTCAAGCAGCAGATGGGGAAGATCGTGCTGCCCGGCGCGACCAAGGACGCGCTGAAGGCCGCCCCGAAGTTCGAGTACGCGAAGTAAGCTTCGACGCGCGGCGCCCGGCGGGCCCCTGGGCGCCACGCGCCGACGCTGCTCGTCGCCGCGACGAATCGATCCTCGCGAGATCGTCATCTCATAGTCTGGCCAGAGAAATACCGACTCTCTGGCAATCCCGCTCCTGGTCCCTGACGGTCGGCCGCTGGCTCGGAGGCCCCGGGGCGCGGAATTTGCCAGGTGACGTTAGAATGGCGTTCCCATGACCTCTTCCGGAAAGCTCGGATAGGCGCCATGCCCTGGGACCCGCGAATCCAGGCGCTGGTCGACCGCTACCCGGTGCTGCGGGCAGTCGGCAACACGCCGCTCGTCCCGGTGGACGTGCTCAAGCGCGACCTGCCGGACGTCGAGGTGTTCGCGAAGATGGAGTCGCTGAACCCAGGGGGCTCGCTCAAGGACCGGCCGGTGCTGCGGATGCTCCTCGGCGCGCTCGACGACGGCCAGCTCAAGCCCGGCAAGACCGTGCTCGACAGCTCGTCGGGCAACGCGGGCATCGCCTACGCCATGATCGGCCGGATCATCGACGTGCCGGTCGAGATCGTCATCCCCAACAACGCGAGCGCCGAGCGCAAGAAGCGGATGCTCGCCCACGGGGCCACGCTGACGTTCACCGACGCGCTCCTGGGCTACGACGAGGCGCTCCGCGAAGTGCGCCGCCGCTTCGAAGCCGATCCCGATCATTACTTCTTCTGCGATCAGTACAGCAACCAGGACAACTGGCGCGCGCACTACGAGACGACGGCGGTCGAGATCATCCAGCAGACCGGCGGGCGCCTGACCCACGTCGTCGTCGGCGTCGGGACCGGCGGCACCCTGACCGGTCTGGGTCGCCGTCTCAGGGAGCACGACCCGTCGATCCGGCTCGTCTGCATCATCCCCGAGGCGTTCCCCGGCGTGGAGGGGCTCAAGCCGCTCGGCCGCGCCGAGGACATCGTGCCGGCGATCCTGGACGAGACGCTGATCGACGAGCGCGTGCCGGTCAGCGTCGACGAGGCGTACCGCATGTGCGTGCGGCTGGCCGCGTCGGGACTGTTCGTGGGCCAGTCGTCCGGCGCCTACATGGCCGGCGTCGAGCGCGTCGCACGGCGCGTTGGCCGCGGCCGCTTCGTGACGCTCTTCAACGACATCGGCGAGCGCTACTTCTCGACCCGCCTCTGGGACTGACGGCGGGGCGCCGGCCGCGTCAGGCCAGGCGTGGCGCGACGCGCTCGGCGAAGAGCCGCATCGACTTCAGCACGCGCTCGTTGGGGATCCGGCCGCCGGGATTCATCCAGGCCGTCCGAGCTGTCCCACCAGGGGGTACGTCTCGGGCGTCGTCGCCGCGATGCGGATCGGCGGGTGCGGCTTCTGGAACGGCTTGGGCATGATGCAGACGTCCTGGAACTGGAAGTACTTGCCCTGGTGCGAGAAGCGCTCCTGCCTCCACGCCTTGGTGAGGATGTCGAGCGTCTCGAGGAACCGATCACGGCTTTCGCTGTACGGAATGTTGAAGCCTTGATAGTGGCCGGGCAGGCCGCTGCGGCCCACCCCGAACTCGAGCCGTCCCTTGGAGAGGTGGTCGACCGTCGCGACGTCCTCGGCCAGGCGCAGGGGGGTGGCTCAGCGGAAGGACCTGGACGGCGATGCCAATTTTGACGCGCCGGGTGCCCGCCGCCAGCGCGGCGGCGATCACCAGGGGCGAGGCAAGTACCGATCGATCCTTCTGGAAATGGATTTCGGCGAGCCAGACGGCGTCGAAGCCCAGATCCTCGGCCGCCTTCATCTGGCCGAGCGATTCGTCGAACGCCGCGGCGTCGCTCACCCCCGGCGGGCTCGCGAACTCCGTGAACAGGCCGAATTCCATCCCGCCCTCCCCTTGAAATTCGAGATATCCTACGCCTGAGCGTCCCATGACGGGGGGCCATTGACGGAGGGGGCCAACAATGCCAGGTGACAGGGTGTTCGATCGAAGCGCAGAGGATCTCGGCAACATCATCGGGCTCGAGCACGTCAACGTGAAGATCCCGGACCAGATCGTCGCGACGAACTTCTACGTGACGGCCCTCGGGCTCACACGTGACCCGTACATCATGACCGGCACCGAGAACATGTGGATCAACGCCGGGCAGCAGCAGTTCCACATGCCGACCGGGAAGCCGGAGGTGCTCCGCGGCACCATCGGATTCGTCGTGCCCGATCTCGAGAGCCTGAAGATGCGGCTCACGAGCTCGCGCGAGAAGCTCGGCGGCACGAAGTTCATGTGCGCCGCCGACGACAAGTACGTCAGCGTCACCTGCCCGTGGGGCAACAAGATGCGGTTTCATGCCCCTGGCCCCGAGTTCGGTGACATGACGCTCGGCATTCCCTACGTGGAGTTCAACGTGCGGCCCAACACCGCCGTCGGCATCGCGAAGTTCTATCAGACCGCGATGGGGGCACCGGCGTCCGTCACGTTCAACGGCAACACGTCGGCGAAGGTGCAGGTCGGCGTCAAGCAGCACCTGATCTTCCGCGAGACGAACGAGCCCGAGGTGCCGTACGACGGCCATCACATCGCAATCTACGTCACGAACTTCTCGGGTCCGCATCGGTGGCTGAAGGACCGCGGCCTCATCAGCGAGGAGTCGAATCCGGTCCAGTACCGGTTCAAGGACATCGTCGATCCGGAAAGCTCGAAGGTGCTCTTCACGATCGAGCACGAGGTGCGCAGCGCGACGCATCCGATGTTCATGCGACCGCTGGTCTCTCGCAACGCAGCGCAGCAGCAGCGGACCTACCAGCGCGGCCGCGACGCGTTCTATCCCGGAAGCAACTAGACCACCCAGACACGACTTCCCGTCGCCGGGCGAGCCGGCGACGGGAAGAGATGTTCCCCCGCTCCGTCAGCTTCTCCGCACGAGACCAGTACGCGCCGCGCGCTCTGCCGACGGCCCGGCGCACACGATGGCGACGGCGCTACGGCTTGTGCAGCAGATTCGGAAGGATGGTGTTGGTCACCGGGTTCGTCACCTGGCTCACGGTGTTCGTGGCGGTCACCGGGTTCGTCACCTGGCTCACGGTGTTCGTGGCGGTCGTGACCAGGTTGGTCACGGGGCTCGTCACGGGACTGACGACGGGAGCGACCGCCTGCGTCACCGGCGCCGTCAGGCCCGTCACCACACCGGTCGCGCCTCCGGTCAGAGTCGAGAGGCCGCTGCTCACGTCGCTGACCGCGCCGGTCGTCGTGCCCGTCAGGCCGCCCACGACGCCACTCACGTCGCCGATCACACCCTGATCCGCGCTCGAGCCACCCGACGTCGGGCTCGTGACACCCACGAGCTGCATGGCGTCGCGCAGCGAGATCTGCTTCACCTCGGCGCTGAGCGCCTCGGTGCTGGCGACCGGCGCGCTCTTCGGCACGACGCTGAAGTCGGCCGCGAGGCTGGCGGCGGTCTCGCGCGTGATCTTCTCCGGCGCGGACAC
>Ga0306920_100005762_pt1 | contig 16059 bp, 13 predicted proteins | sample flu12Cox44000170_FD_204666 | JGI IMG/M metagenome (GOLD analysis project Ga0306920, IMG submission 204666) | Lab enrichment of tropical soil microbial communities from Luquillo Experimental Forest, Puerto Rico - flux4day.12C.oxic.44.000.170 (v2)... | ecosystem: Environmental > Terrestrial >... | reverse complement strand
CAAGGCTCGATTGTCGGGTCCTGCGGTCGCCGTCAAGGGTTCGCTGCGCCGGGCTTCGCCCGCCCTTGACCGCGCCCACAGGACGCTCCTCAACTCACCCAACCCACTCGAATTTCAAAAGAGGCAGAAATGTTGTATATTTACTGTGTTCCTTCCACGTATTACTGAAAGACCCAAACCGTGAGTCCCAATAAAAGCATCTTGGCCGCCATCAAGCGGCCGATGAGAATTGAAATTTCTTCATGTTTTAGATAGACTTGAGGATGCCTCGCCAGCCCGGCGAAGGCGAGACGGCGCCGCCGCGCTAACGGCCACGCCGTCTCTGACCACACCGCAAACCGGAGATTTGCGACATGGCTACCAGACAACTACGACCATCACCCGAATCAGCTCAAGCGCGCGCCTACGGCTACGCCCGCGTCTCGACCGACCAGCAGCGTGATTCGGGCATCTCGCTCGATGAGCAGCAGCGCAAGATCGAAGGGCGCTGCCTGGAGAACGGCTGGCACCTTGAGCGCGTCTATGTCGATGCCGGCGTCTCGGGCTCGACGCCGCTGATCCGCCGACCGGAGGGCGCCAGGCTGTTGCGCGTGGTGCAGCCGGGCGACGTGGTGATCGCCGCAAAGATGGACCGCATGTTCCGCTCGGCGCTCGACGCCTTGCAGACCATCGCCGAGTTTAAGCGCCGCAAGATCGGCCTGTGGCTCCTCCACCTGGGCAACGATTGCTCGGGCAACGGGATCAGTGAGTTGATCATGACCGTGCTCGCCGCCGTCGCGCAATTCGAACGCGGTCTGATCTCCGAGCGCATCAAGGACGCCAAGCGCAACCTCCGACGCGCCGGCCGGCACCAGGGCGGCGGGCGTCCGTTCGGCTGGCGCTTTGGCGAGGCCAACGGCCACGGGAGGGCGCGCGGGCTGATCCCCGACCCGGAGGAACAGGCCGCCATCGCCGACATCATCGCCATGCGTTCAGACGGCAAGTCGCTGATGGCGATCCGCGACGCGATGCGCGCCCGCGGCTTCCCGATCAGCCACCAATTGGTCGCTCATACATTGCAGCGGTATGCCGCAGATGCCGCAGGGGTTGTAGCATGAAGCTGACCACTGCGGCGACCGATCCGGGAGCCGTGAAGGGGGCATTGTATAAATTTCTCGAAGAGACCCTCCGCGTGTGACTTGTGACTGTGACGCGGCACATCGAGGCCACCGCATCGCGACGGCTTTTGGGGCCCCTCGTCAGTCTTGTCGGAAGGGCGAGCGGTTTCGAGCAGCAAGCGTCACACCGCATCAAAGCCTTAGACGAAGAGCTGCACAAATTCCCAGCCGATTTGGAAATCGGCTCGGCTGAGGCCATGGGTCAGAAAACGGGGCTCATCACAAGCTGGGGTGGCGGAGCGTTCGGCTTCATGCGCAGCCTAGCGGTGATTGGCCCCCTCACCGTCCCTCAAATCGCCCAGATGCGTCCGACGAGCCGCCAGCGCATGCAACGGTTGTCGGATGAGTTGGCGGCCGAGGGGCTCGTGGAGTTCATCGACAATCCGAGGCATCGGCGATCGAAATTGGTGCGCCTTACTCGCAAGGGCGATGCGCGTTACCGCGAGTTGAACGCGCGGTTTCTGGCGATTGCTTCGGCGATGGGCGACGAACTGAGCGAGGCAGACATCCGTGAGACCGCCGAGATCGTGCGGCGGCTCAGCGATGAGGCGAAGGGGGCGCTCGAAGCGGCTGGCGCGGAGCACGAGGCAGGGTAGATCGGAACCGCCTGCCGTACAGGCGCGCGAGATGCTCAACCGTCCGATTCTTGTCCTAGCACCTTCTGCTACCCTATCGACGGAGATACATACTTCCGTTCGACTACCCAATACTTCGTTTCGTGAATTCTTCCGCCGGGAAGCGCTCAAAGCCGTTGGTGAGCCGGCAAGCATAGCAGTCCGATTGCATTCGTTGCCTCCTTGAGCCGAGCCACCAACCCAACGCGCGAGCCAGGGGATTTCTGGCGTATCGCCCCGCCTAGACACCGGCCGAATAAGGTCGAGCACACGCCATATCCCGTACTCTCTCCGCGACCCGATATCGAAGAGAAGATGGTCATCCTGAAGCTCTGCGTGGGTAGACGCGCGTTCCGCCATCAGAGGCAGTCAAGCGCGTGTTGACTCCCTGGCGGATCGCAAGCGACCGACAAATCCAATGTCGGCTTCGGGGCATGGGCCGGCATTGCTGCCGGTACCGCCGAGGGTCCGCTTTGGGTCGCGAGCCTCCCTCCAAACCGGGTACCAAGCGTATGATTTGACCACTCGGAGCCTTCCGACGCTGCCCGTCGCTTGCAGCCCATCACCGCCGCAGCAGCGGTGGCGATCAACGCCTCCTCCTCGACCATGCGCGCGATCACGCGCGCTCCAGCTCCCGGGCGAGCCCCTCCCGATCGGCGTGCTCAACACAGGTGAGGTTCCCCGCGCGCGCCGCGTTGACGCACGTCCTGTGCAGCCCGCCGGGACGGCGTAGGGTCGGAAAATGAGGACCCGTTTGATGGGACCGTCTAAAAATTTAGGGGTGACCCCCTACCAGAGATCCCTTACCCGCGCGCACGCGCGCAATAAGGGGGTGGGGGTCTGAGAGGGGCACCTCGCGCGCCGCAGCCTGGCTGGAAAACCCAGCAGCGTCGCGCCGGGGTCGGGCCGGGATGGGTCGGGGATGGTCGCGGCGATCGTCCGAAAAGCCAAGAGGGCGCCGAAGCGCCCTCGAGTTTGTGCCGGGCTCGTGAGCCGATCAGGAGCCGCTCACCGGCGCCACGCGAGCTGCCCGATCCAGCGCTCCGCCGCGAGCGGCGCCTTGCCCCACAACCGGTTGTAGGTGCTCCGATGCATGCCCTTCGGTCGCGCGGGGAGCGGATCGCGGAGGTTCAGATTGCCGCCCAACCGTCGTCGGGTCTTCCGCGCCCGCCGCAAAATACGATTGCTCCGGCTCTCCTGCTCGACCGTATAACTCAGACGCTGGCATATGCGGCAAGCGAAGCCAGGACGGTCGACGGCGTACAGCAGTGCGCAGCGGCCGCAGGGCTGGCCATTTGAGGCGACCGCCGGGCACAAAAACCAGGGGTATGCCGCGGGACGATGGTGCGGCAAATGATCGTGGGTTGTCCAGGTGATGGCCACGCGCTGGCTGTACCGCGGCAGTTCGCTGGCACCCAGCGGGCACCAGATAAAACTCAACTGCACCGCGTCGGTTTCGACGGCGACGTCGACGCGCGCGATCGGCACGCCGCCACAAGAAAAGTCGCCGGCCAAATGATTACCGGGCCGCAGCAACCCGCCGCGCCGCAACTGCCGGATATCGATGCGCAAGCTGCTCTCGCAGGTTTGCCGTCTGAGGTGAGGGGGAACGCGGGGCATGGCTCAGCCTAGCCGAATCCAAATCGGCTGGGAATCTGGGCAGCTGTTCGGCTAGGGCTTTGATACGACGCGATGTTTGCTGCCAGAAGCACCCGTCTCCCGCAAAGAATTGATGGGCGCGCCGATGAGCGCCGTGACGCATCCCACCGGCGGCGTTACGCGTCTCACTGGCCGGTGTTACGCGTCATGTCGAGCGCGTACTCGACAAATCGGTAGAACGCGTCGATGACCGCGGCGCGTTCATTCCGCCGGAGGGGTTGCAGCCAGCGCAGCTCCACTAGCCCTGAGACCGCCCAAGCGGGGAGATCTATCATGACGCACACCCTTCCTTGCTGGCGTCGCTCGCGAAGGCGCCGCATGCGCAAAGCAGCGGGCGACAACGGCTGTGGCAGGGTGGCGAAGGTCTCCATCTCGATTACCTCTCAGATCTCGGTCCGCACGAGGTCTCGATCCCTCTCGCGCGGACGATCATCCCGTCGAAAATCTACAGCCTCCCCGAGCCGAATTGGAGCCTTCATAAGCCGATCGCTTGTGACGCAACTTCGTCGTGATTTTGAGCCCTGAGGCGGGGGGACGAACTGTTGAAAGTGCTGATCGAGGCGATCGAGGCCGACCACCAGCCGCGGTCGTCGCATGTCCGGTGCCGAACTAGGCGGGCTGCCGCCGGAGCTAGCGGAGAAGCTCCGCCGCCACCCTCCGCCGACGCCCGCCCGCTTGCCGACGGTGGTGGAGCGCGACCTCCTCGCGCCGCGGAGCAGGGCCGACGGGCCCGGTAGCTACGAGCCGCTACCCACCTCAGTACCGCAACCCGGCGCGCAAGGAACACCCACCCATAGCAAGAAACCGAGGCGCCGCCGGGCAAGCCCAAGCCCAAGCGGATGCAATGTCTCGCCACCTCCCGGGCCCGTTCGAACAAGGCAAGCGCCGATGACCAACGGGCGGCGCGACTGGACTCACGGCCTGAAGCGTCGAGTTTGTAAAAACCGACAGCAAGGCCGCGCCCTGGCCCTTGAGACATGTCCTCGCCTCGGCCCGAAACAGCGCGCGACCCTTCTGCCGCCGAATCGGCCACGCCTTTAACGCGACCCGGGCGCGGCCGCGCCGGGCAAAACGGGCTACTGAACAGCCAGGTGCGCTCGCTGCCGCACCCGGTCATCGGGCCGCCCACAACCGCTGCGCCCGATCCGGCGCAACCTATCGCCTCATGCCTGGAAAATCGGCGGGGATCGTCCTGGGACGCGCGATTCGGGACACTCGTCGACTTCGCGATCGAGCCGGACGGTCGGTGAATTGTTCCGTCCCATTCCTCGGCTAATGCGCGTAACTGGTCGCCGCTCGAGCGTAATTGCCCGTTCCAGCAGTCGCGGTGGGAGCAATGCCAATCGGTCACGTAATCAGAGCTGATTGGTCCACCAAACCAGTGCGCATGGAAGCAGCCGCAATCCTATCACCGACTTATTGAGAGGCCCCACCAGAGTTGGCCGCGTCGCGAATGCGGATACACACTCATCAGCAATGTAACGGAGTGCGCGCCGGACCAGCACTGTACTTAATCGCGGTGACAGGCCGTATAGGTCGTTGAAGTTGGACACAACGACATCGGGGTCGCTCGATAGGGCGCCGCTGATGCTGCGGGTCCGACATGACCCTTCGAGGTGTCGCCGAAGTTCTATTTCGCTATCGAAGATCGTGAGTTTGCTTTTCCGCTTCATTATTTCACTCCTGCCCAGGTTCTCCCAATTTTTGCAGCAGCAACGCCGTTCGTTGGGGCGCCTGGGAAGGTTTCGATGAAGGCATCGACCATTGTCTGTTCGAGGATTTGACGCGCCTTTTCGGCATCGTCCTCGGCGACCTCGAGCAGAAGCTCGTCGTGCACGCAGGCAACGAGCCCGCCGCGGATGCCGGCCGCTTTCAACCGCGCATAAGTCCATGCGACGGCACGGAGCAAGCAGTCGGCGCAAATGCCTTGGACCGGCAAATTGCAGCAGCGGGTGAACAGTAGCCGGCCGTCGAGATCGGTCTCCCAGGCAGCCTCGACGACCCGGCCGGCGCCGATCAGCACATAACCGCGCGCCTTGCAGAGGTGGTAGTTGTCCCACAGCCCCTGATGCAGCCGGCGGTAGGCGTCATGGAACCGTCTGTGCGCATGCTCGGCCTCGGCGAGGCTCAGCTCGACGCCGTAATTGACAAAGGCGCTCTCGCGCAGCCCGGCGGCCCCCTGACCATAGACTGCGCCGTAATTGATCGCCTTGGCGCCATCGCGCTGGGCGTCGGTAACCTCGGCAATCGGGATACCGGCGATACGGGCCGCGGTCTCCTCGTGTATGTCGCGCCCTTCGACAAAAATTTGCGTCAGCACCGGGTCGCGATAGAGCCAGGCGGCGGCCCGCATTTCTATTTGCGACCAGTCGCAACCGACGAGCAGGTGGCCCGGGCGGGCGGCAATGCAGCGTTGGAACTCGGGTGCGCGCCGGCGGGGCAGTTGCTGCAGGTTTGGCGAAGAGGCGCTGAAGCGACCGGCCTTGGTCGCGGCGATGTTGTAGCGGCCGTGCAGGCGCCTGGTGACCGGGCTGATCCGCTCGGCCAGCCGCGGGCCGAAATTGTTCAAGAGCTGCTCATTGGCGCGGATTGCCAGCATCGCGCGGACCGTGTCGATGCTGATCAGGCGCTTTAATTGGCCGGCGCGTGTCGACAACAGCCCCGTGGCGGTCCGCGGCCAGGCGGGAAGGTGTTCTGGATGCTCGGACAGTACCTGGCGCAGCCAGGCTTGCTTATCGGCTTGCGTGGCGGGCGGCGGCTCGCCGGTGAGCTCCTGATAGGTATGGCGCGCCTCCGCCAGGGCGACGGCCCATGCTTGCGTCTGCCGGGCATGTTCGTCGCGGTCAAAACCGAGCCCGCGTAATTCCATGTCGGCAACCGCTGGGATGGCGCGGCGCTGCAATTCGTAAGCGTCCCACCGGGACCATTGGCGCCCGGATGGGTCACGTTGCCGCCGCTGCAATTCGGCCGCCATGCGCGGCCACAGCCGCCAGGGCAGGATTGCGTCGATCGCGGCGTAGGCAATCTGCCCGTCCGACAATTCGCCGGCGCCCCAGTCGGAGAGCTGCAGATCCTTCGGCACCTCGAGGCCGAGAAAGGCCGCGGCGGCCTTCTCGAGACTGCGGCCCGAGCCGCCATAGCCGACACCGCGCAGCAGCCCCATGGCCTGCAAGGTGCAGTCGAGCCGGCCGCCGTTGCGGCGATAGCGCGGCGGCTTGCGCTGCGCATGGTGCAGCAAGAAAGCGGTTTCGAAGCTGGCGTTATGGACGACGAGATGCTGGCGCCGCAGCCAGCATAGATGCAGCACCCGCTGCAATGCTTCGCCGCGGAACACGAAGGCGTGTTTGCCGCCGGCATAGAGCTGCAGGCAGGCAATGTCGGCGCGATGCGGATCGAGGCCGGCGTTCTCCTTCCATTGCGGCTGGCGTTCGGCCGGCGTGCCGTCAATATTGAGCTGGATGCGTGGCCGTGGGCTGCCCTGTCCGGCCGCTGCGGCGGTCTCAATGTCGAGGCCGAGATGGCCCCCATATTCCCGCAGATCGGCAGACAGCTGCCGTACCGCTTGGCGGACCCGGTCGCGTGTCGTGACAAGCTCGCGCCCTACCCCGAGCTTGTCGGCGAAGGCGAGCGCGGCCTGGTCCGGGTCTTCGCCCCCCAGCAGAAAGGCGCGCAGCACTCGATTATCGGTGAGGGCGACGAGTTCGGTGTGTAATGGCGACGGCAGCGGGCTCGACGTTTCGATTACCACGCGGTTGCCGGCTATCCGGAACGCCGCGCCGAGGCTGGAGGCCTCCTGCACCAGGCGGCCGACGTGCTGCCATTCGCGGACCCGTTCATCCTTAAACAGCGGCAGGACCGCCTCGCTCATGCCGGATCCCCCTCGCGGAGAATCCGGTCGACGACACTCTTCTTGAGCCGCAGCGCTTTGCGGATTTGCGCGGGAGAGGCCTGCGGGTGAAGCTCGGCGTATTCGAGGACGGTCGCCACCGTTATCGGATCGACCGCGAAAGCCGCCTCTGCGGCACCGTCTCCTGCCGCCACAATTCTGTCTTTTTTGTCGGTTTCCCCAGGCGCCGTGCGGCTTCGCGCGAATGACGAAGCGGCTAGGCCAGTGTTGTCTTCATATACCCTCGCCGGATCATCCGGCCCACCCGGCCCATGCGGCCCATCATGAGATTTTCTCTGAGCTTTTTCAGTGGCTTCGATGTCGGCAGCTGGTGTCCTCTCATCCGGCCCGGGGCGACCATGCGGCTCCCCATCCGGCCCAAGAGGGCCATCGTCAGCCTCTCCATCCGGCCCGGATTTTTTGGCAGTTTTGCTGGAGTCTTGACCGGTCGGGCCGGATGGGCCGGATGTTTCGGGGGAACCTATAATAGGATCTACGGGTAATGTTGGCCCGATGTAGCGCGCGAACGCCCCCGCAAACTGGCAAAAAGCGTAGCCGCGCGGACCGGCATGATCCGGTCGCCGGGTGCCTTCCGGCTCGAGCAGGTGACGCAGCCGTCCGCGCAGCCACGCCGCGGTTATCGGCCGGCTTCCGTGCCCCAGCGTGGCCCAGTCCTCGTCCGGATCGGCAATCAGACGGGAGAGTAGCTCGGCTGTCGGGAGGAAGGGTGTGGGGTCTTGGTCGGGATCCGGCTGATAAGCCGTCCATATGCTTTTCAGAAGGCGGACCGTGAGGGTCGGCTGCTGATCGGTCTTTGTCAGCGCTTCCGCTGCTTTTGTCGCCCGCTCTGCCCACTCGCTGCCGGCGCGCTCACCGACGAACAGCAGAGGTTCCCAGTTTTCGTCGCCACGGTTGTAGAGGCATGCCGGTATTGTCGGCTCAATCCAGGCCGTGACCGTCGAAGCCCATGCGGCAAGCTGCCGCCGGCAGAGGACGAGCTCCGGCACAATGACCGGCCGCAGCCGAGCACGACTTTCCCCGGGCAGCTTGGGCAACATCCAGATGACGATGGACCGGCTCTGCTGCGCCCGACTGAATTCGCCCAGCCGCGCCAACGCCATTGGCGTCCACACTGGAAATTCCCGCGGCAGATAGGCTCCGCTCTTATTGGGGACGAGCAGCGGGACATAGGCCTGCACCCGATATTGCGAAGCGTCGATGACCCGCAGCAGGTTGCGGTCCTCGGCGTATTGCAACTCGTCGAGACAGAGCGACGGATAGCCTTGCTCGATAGCGCGCACCAGAAAGGCGCCGGTCGGATTGGTCCACATCTTCGCGCGCGGCACCGTGTTCCAGACCAGTGTCAGCAGACGGGTTTTGCCGCTTTCCGGGTCTTTCGATTGGATTGCGAGCTTTGGAAAAACTTCCAGCTGCACCTTGGTGGAATGGACCAGATGGCTTGCAGCGATCCATAAGACGACGGCAATCACCTGCACCTCGGTCATCACGACAAACCGCCGGAGTTGCGCAGCTATCGCGTTGAGGATCTCGGCAAGCGGCGGCAGCGGCGCCGTCCACGGGGGATCCTCAGGGACCGAAATAACGCCGGCCGAGGCCTCCTCATCGTCATCCGGAGTTTTTGGCCGGCGTTTGCCGACTTCCCGGTCGAGGTGCCCTACGCGCACACCATGTTCCGCCGCGGCAGCCTTACGCGCCTTCTCGTAGGCGGTCTCGGGCAAGCCGGCGAGTCGCCCGACCTCGCCCTCGAAGGACAACGCGGCACCCGCTGGCTTGGCAAGCAACCGCCGCAACGCCCGCAGCCCTTGCTTGGGATCCTGCAGCAGCGAATTGGCGTCGGCGCCCGGCGGTGTTGTGGTTACGCGGACAACGGCGCCAGCCAGGAGCAGCGCGTCTACCCCGTCCTGCAGCCCTTTCGCGGCTGGGCTGTCCTCGGGGTCACCGTCACGAAATACGATGATGCGTTCGCCTTTGCGCGCCGGCTGCAGGTGGCGCAACACGCCGATGCCGGGCAGTCCCACGAGGCGCCAAGCCGGCTGGCGGACGCGGGCGATCGAGAGCAGATTTTCGAGCCCTTCGACGATGACCGTGTCGCAGACGATGTCGACTGCACCCATGGCGGAGGGCGTGATCGACATGACGGCGCCGGGACAAGGCTCGAGGTTGAAGCGCCGACGGTTCGGCCGATGAACGCTCTTTGCTCCGAGCGCGTCGACGTAGGTGATCAGGACGCCAACGGTGCGGCTGCTGGCGACGAGTTCAGCGACGATTGCCCCTTCGCCAGGACGCGCATCCGGCAACCACTTTAGCGGCAGCGGATAGGGCGCCCGTCCAAGTCCGCGCCCGTCCAGACAACGCTCGCCATCCGTGCCGTCGATAGGCACGGCATTGGCGAGAATTTCATGCGCTTTCACGGAGCTGATAAGGAGCCGCGTTTTGCTCGCATCGCCGTCGGCAACTTCGCCGGTGCAGGGCCCCTCGCCAGGATGCGCGGTGATAAAGGATCGCACCCAGGCCTCGGCATCATCCCAGGCCGAGCCTTTCTGAAGAAACCGGACCATCGGGACCGTGGCGTAACCGCCCTCCCCGGTGCCGAAGCAGTACCAAGCACCGTCGCGGCGATCTACGTTGAAGCCGCCAAGCCCGGACCAGTGCCGATCGTGACCGACATCTCGATAGCAAACGTCGTTGCCGAGAATGACGGCGGCGATCGCCGTGTTCCATGTCCGCGCCCGGCGGGCCTCCTCGAGCGGCAGGCTCACGGCCTTCTCTCCCGCCCGTACAACTCTGGGGCCACGGTCTCAAGCTCGGCGTCGAAGGCCTCGATGAAGCGCGCTCTGTCGGCGTCACTATTGAAATAGAGACCGCTATAGCGAGCCGCCGGGGCTTCGCCGGCGATGAGCGGCATGCCGGGCACGGGCTTGCCCGCCGGGCTGCGAAACACCGGCAAGCGCAAGCACAGCCCCGATGGCGCCCGGACCAGACGGAGTTCGACGACGCCGATTTGACTGCCCCAATCGCCGCACAGCGGCTCCCACCGGAAAAGCTCTAGGTGATGTGCCTGCCGGGCCTGCTTGACGGGAAGATCGATGGTCATGCGGTGCTCCGTTGCGGATGGAGACCGCCGCCCCGGTTGACGAGGAGGAGAGAAGAGCCATTTACAGCGCGGATCCGCAAAAATCCGCAGCGTAGCCCGATCCTCGCCACCTCCCCCGGGGCGGGCGGTCGAGCTACGTCGTGCTCAGAGCTGCTTCGGCGGCGGTCTTGCTGCTGGCGAGCGGCGGGCCCCGATCCCCGTCTTGCCCGCGCACGACGATTTCGGGTGAGCCGCTGCTACCGTTGCCATCAGGCAAGCGTTTTCGCTCGGCCCCTGTGCCAGGAGAATGCTGGGCCGCTGAGGTTTGAGGCGGCCCGCGCCCGCGCGTTGAGCCGAGAATCATGACGGCTCCGCGCAGCGTCCGGCATCAGCGGTCGAGATGGCGGTGCGCTCTTCGATGAACGTCTCGATGTCGCGCTCACGGTAGCGGATAACGTTTCCCAACCTTACGAAACGCGGCCCGATACCGCGTTGGCGCCATCGCTGCATGGTCCGAGAACTGATCGGGTGATCGTCTCCGCCGAGACGTCTGCCAGCCCCGGACCACCGAGTTGGAGCGGGCCCTCCGGACCAAATCACAGTTCTTGGCCAATATGAGCCATGAAATGCGAACGCCGCTAAACGGCGTGCTCGGGATGCTCGAGCGTGTTCGCGAATCCGAGCTAGGACCGAACCAGCAACGCTGTGTGGAAATCGCGCGCCGTTCGGCCGATACACTTCTCAGCGTCATCAACGAGGTTCTCGATTTTTCGAAGATTGAAGCCGGAAGGGTTGAGCTCGAGCACAGCGCGTTCGACTTGCGGGCAATCGTAGAGGAAGCGACCGAAGCGTTCAGCGACTTGGCTTACGATAAGGGCGTGGAGCTCGGTTGCTTCGTCCCGGCAAATTTGTCGACGGCGCTGATCGGCGATCCTGGACGCCTGCGCCAGATTTTGACGAACTTGATCGGCAACGCGATCAAATTTACCGAACGCGGAAAGATCGGCATCCGTGTGCGGATGATCGAGCAAAGCATCTCGTCCGCGTTGATTTCGTTCGAGGTGTCGGATACCGGTATCGGTATTCCCGAGGCAAAGCGAGAGCAGATATTCGCAGCCTTTACCCAAGCAGACAGCTCGACGACGCGGCGGTATGGGGGCACTGGACTGGGTCTCACAATCGCCAAACATTTTTGCGAGCTGATGGGTGGGACGATCCATGTGGTGAGCGAGGCGGGTGTCGGATCGACTTTCCGCTTCACGGCGCGGTTCGGATTGCAGCGCGAGGCAGTCGAGAAAATCGAGCCCGCAAGCCGCGTTGTCGGCGCGATGCCTGTCCTGGTGGTTTGCGACAACGGGCTCAATCGTGAAGTCTTGGCCGACCAGCTATCGGCCCGCGCCGTCCCCAGCAGCCAAGCGCGAACCGGCTCGGAGGCGCTGGCGGCGCTGCGCGCGGCGGCTCTTCGCAAGGACCCTTACTGGTGGGCGATTATTGACAACGTGCTGCCCGACACTAGCGGGATCAAGCTGTCGCGGGCAATCAGGTCGGCGCACGCAAACTTGCAGTTGGTGTTGCTGACCCCTTTTGGGCAGGACATCGGCGAACTCGGGGACGGTCGGGTCCGCTACCTGACTAAACCCATGCGGCAGTCTGCATTGTGGGATTGTCTTTCCTCTGGTAATGCTGAAATTGCCACGACGACAGCGGATGCCGCCGCTGCGTCGCCTGGAAACCAGCGCACCGATGGCGCCCGAGTGCTGGTGGTCGAGGACATCCCTTGTAACCTTGAGTTGTGTGTCTACTGGTTGGAGAACATGGGATGCTTCGTCGAGACCGCCACAGATGGTTTACGCGCGCTCGACAAGCATGCCGGCGGCGAGTTTGCGCTGATTTTTATGGATTGCTTCATGCCCGAGATGGATGGGTACGAGGCAACCGCTGAAATCCGCCGTCGCGAGGCCTACTCAAAGCGTCGAACCCCGATCGTCGCTCTGACTGGGGACGTAAGTGAAGGCGCGCGAGAACGTTGCCTGGCAGCGGGGATGGACGACTACCTCGCAAAGCCGTTCAGGCAGGATCAGCTGAAAACGATGCTGACGACATGGCTCAGTCCGCAGGTGCCCGTCATCAGGCGGGACCATTTGGCGCTCGTGCCCGTATTGACATCACCTAGCGAGCCGATCGACTACAAGGTACTCGATTCGCTCGGACAATTGCAGAGGGAAGGCCGACCGGACTTTGTGCAAGAGATGATCAATTCATTTTTTAAGGATGCGCCAAATCTCCTAGAGGACCTGAAGGAAGGTGCTACCAATAAGGACGCTGTGCGACTTCGCCACGCCAGCCACGCGTTGAAGTCAGCGAGTGCGACTGTGGGTGCGGTTATACTGGCGTCGCGCTGCAACGAGCTCGAGGCGATGACAGTATCGGGTACGATGTCCGACGCAGCGTTGATCGTCGGCGCGATCCTCGAAGACTATCGGGCCGTGGAAATCGCGCTGTCAGCCCGTCTCCCCAAAGTGGCCTGACCGCTGATGGATTGCCGCGCAGCTCTCCGCTGATTTTGCTCGTCGAGTGTTAAGACCGTGATTTCTAAACCCCGTCGGGGAGCGGTCAACCGTCCCAACACTGGCGCTGACGAGAGCGAGATCGTCGCTAAAATGAGGCTCGAATGAACGCGTACTTCAAAGTCATTTCGCTCGTCGAGCGCCTTCACCGTCAGTTCCTGGAACTGGTAAAGCTCGAGCTCGACGGACTCGGGATACACGACATCAACAACGTCCAGGGAATGATGCTATTTAGCATTGGTGATGCCGAAATGACCGTCGGCGAACTGACGCTGAGGGGCTGCTATCTCGGCTCGAACGTCTCTTACAATGTCAAGAAGATGGTCGAGAACGGCTATCTCTTGCAGGAGCGCTCGCTGCACGACCGCCGCTCCATCCACGTTCATCTTACCGAAAAGGGGTGCGAGCTGCGGGACAGCTTGACGACGATGCATCAGCGTCATCTCGAGATGCTGTCGCAGGCTGAACTCACTGCGGACGATCTTCAGACTGTCGGCGTCACGCTGCGTCGGCTCGAGCAGTTTTGGCTCCGCGTTGCCGGCCCGTAAGCCGAACACTCGGTTGCGCTGGGGGCTCGCCAAGGTACGCCGATGGCCGGGATCGATCGCACAACCTCTGGCTGCAGGGCCTTAAGCGACGCGAACCGCTATAACATCGCCCCACGGACGTTCTCCAACGCCGCAATCTATTCCTCGGCCGCCGCGTCCCCGGGAGCGGCCATCATCGCTTCGGCGACGAGACCGGCATTGGCGCGGATAGCGTGCTCGATCGCTTCACCGACTTCGCTATGGTCTTTCAAATAAGCCTTGGCGTTCTCGCGACCCTGACCGATTCGCTGGCCCTCGTAGGAGAACCATGAGCCGGATTTCTCGACGACACCCGCCTGAACGCCGAGGTCGATCAACTCGCCGCGCTTCGACACTCCTTCGCCGTACATAATGTCGAAATCGACCACCTTGAATGGCGGGGCCATCTTGTTTTTCACCACCTTAACACGCGTTTGGTTGCCGATGACCTGGTCACGCTCCTTGATCGCGCCGATGCGCCTGATGTCGAGGCGGACCGAAGCGTAGAATTTTAACGCGTTGCCGCCAGTGGTGGTCTCAGGATTGCCAAACATTACGCCGATCTTGAGGCGGATCTGATTGATGAAGATCACCATCGTGCGAGAACGGGCGATCGACCCCGTCAGCTTGCGCAATGCCTGGCTCATCAGTCTGGCATGTAGACCGACATGACTGTCGCCCATCTCGCCCTCGAGCTCGGCACGAGGAACGAGGGCAGCCACTGAGTCGATAACCAGAACGTCTATCGCGCCGGAGCGGACAAGAGTGTCAGCGATCTCGAGCGCCTGCTCGCCGGCATCGGGCTGGGAAATCAAAAGTTCGTCGACATTGACTCCAAGCTTGCGAGCGTAGCCCGGGTCGAGGGCATGCTCGGCGTCGATGAAAGCGCAGGTCCCACCACCGCGCTGGCCCTCGGCAATCACATGCAACGCGAGGGTGGTCTTACCGGAGCTCTCCGGCCCGTAGATCTCGATGACGCGGCCGCGCGGCAATCCGCCGATGCCGAGCGCGATATCGAGGCCGAGCGAGCCCGTCGAAATAACCTCGGTCTCCGCCGCGGCCTCATGCGATCCGAGCTTCATAATCGAGCCCTTGCCGAAGGCGCGTTCGATTTGCCCGAGCGCCGCGTCCAAAGCCCGCTGCTTGTCCATCGCTTCCCTGTCCAAAAGGCGCAACGCTGTCTGCATCATCATCCCTCCCTTTATTCCACAGCCCGTGAGGTCATGCAACGCACGCTGAGGAGGGTAACGTACACGATCTGTTCTCGTATGCAACCGGGAAATGGACCAGACATAAATAAAGATCAGTAGTCCCGGTCCGCACATAGGACAATCGGCGGCGGCTTTCCCATCGAGCCCGCTCGCTGATAGTCCGCCCGGAAATCGACAGACGAATTATCTCTGCTTAGGCGTCAAGGCCGCGTCATGGCGCACGACAAAAGCTTGATCTCATGCTCGATCGGCGGCCCGAAGGGCGATTATGGTTTGCTGCGCGAGGAATTTCGCCAGACCATCGCGGCCCTCACACGGAGCCGCCGCCAATCACATCCTTCACTTTGGTGGCGAGCTGCTTCAAGCTGAACGGCTTCGGCAAGAAATCAATATCGCTATCGCTATCGAGCCGTTGTCGGAATGCGTCCTCAGCATAGCCCGATATGAAGATGACCTTTATATCGGCACGCATCTCCCGCACCTCCCGTACGAGCCCGGGTCCGTCCAGGCGTGGCATAACCACATCGGTGATCAAGAGATCGATCTTCTCCACGGCATTGCGGATCACCTCGAGCGCCGCTTCGCCGCTCTCGGCCTCGATCACTTTGTAGCCCTTATTGCGCAGCGCGCGGGCACCGAATTTCCTGACAGGATCCTCGTCCTCGACCAGTAACACCGTGCCACACCCGGTCAAATCCTTGCCCACCGGAGCTTCGTTGGTGTCGAGACGAGCGCTCATTGACGCGTCCGTCGCCTGGTAGCGCGGCAGATAGATCTCAAACACAGCTCCCCGGCCGGGATAGCTGTCGACAAAGACGAAGCCGCCGGTCTGTTTGACGATGCCATAAACCGTTGACAGACCGAGCCCGGTTCCGGAGCCCAATTCCTTAGTCGAAAAAAATGGGTCGAAGATGCGCGCTAGATTGACGCCGGGGATCCCGACCCCGGTATCCGCCACCTCGATCAGCACATAGTCCCCCGCCGGCATCACCTCGTGTCCGCGCCGCTGGGCCTCTGCGGAACGAACATTCGCGGTGCGGATGGTCAACGTCCCACCGCTGGGCATTGCGTCCCGAGCATTGACTGCGAGGTTGATGATGACCTGCTCGAGCTGACCTTGGTCAACCTTGATGGGGCCAAGGTCCCGCCCGTGCACGACTTTCAGCTCGATATTCTCGCCGATCAAACGCCGTAGCAGGTGGGATAAATCGACGAGAACATCGGTAATATTGAGAACCCGCGGCTGCAACGTCTGCTGCCGCGAGAAGGCCAGCAGCTGCCGCACCAAATTGGCTGCCCGGTTGG
>Ga0306920_100005760_pt1 | contig 16059 bp, 19 predicted proteins | sample flu12Cox44000170_FD_204666 | JGI IMG/M metagenome (GOLD analysis project Ga0306920, IMG submission 204666) | Lab enrichment of tropical soil microbial communities from Luquillo Experimental Forest, Puerto Rico - flux4day.12C.oxic.44.000.170 (v2)... | ecosystem: Environmental > Terrestrial >... | reverse complement strand
CATCGGGGCCAGTGATCGCAAAAGCCGGCGACCTGGCCGCGCTGCTCACCAATCTCGAGGAGCGCGACGTGCTCTTCATCGACGAAATCCACCGCCTGAGCCCGCATGTGGAGGAAGTGCTCTATCCCGCGATGGAGGATTTCCAGCTCGACCTGATCATCGGCGAGGGACCGGCGGCGCGCTCGGTCAAGATCGAGCTTGCGAAGTTCACGCTGATCGGCGCCACCACGCGCGCCGGCCTTCTGACCAATCCGCTGCGCGACCGCTTCGGCATTCCGGTGCGGCTCAATTTCTACACCGAGGACGAACTGGAACAGATCGTCAGCCGCGGCGCCCGCGTGCTCAAGATCGGCATGACCGAAGACGGCGCCAATGAGATCGCGCGCCGCGCCCGCGGCACGCCGCGCATTGCCGGCCGTCTGCTCCGGCGCGTGCGGGATTTTGCGTCTGCCGCGAACGCGGCTTCCATCGACCGCGCCATCGCCGACCATGCCCTGAGCGCGCTCGAGGTGGATGCTGCCGGGCTCGACGCGATGGACCGCCGCTACCTCTCGACGATTGCGATGAATTACGGCGGCGGCCCGGTCGGCGTCGAGACGTTGGCCGCCGCCCTGTCGGAGCCGCGCGACGCGATCGAGGACATCATCGAGCCGTTCCTGATCCAGTGCGGATTCCTGCAGCGGACCCCGCGCGGGCGTCTTCTGACCTCGCACGCCTTCCGCCATCTGGGGCTTGCCGAACCCTCGCGCGATCCGGCGCAATTCGGCCTGTTCGATGGCGATGGCGAGGAAGATTGAAACGAAATTGCTGATGGTCTGCTGATGCTCTGCACAAACGAACCCGAATTCGGCCTAATTCGGATTTATGAGAGACGGGCATCAGGGGCTCGTATCGATGATTTCACGCCGCCGCTTCTTTCAGTTTCTGGCCGGGCTTGGCGCTTTCGGCATGTCGACGACCGCCTATGGCTTCAGCGAGCCGGTGCTGCGGCTTCGCGTCGCGCGTTACGCGCTCGACCCGCCGCAATGGCCCGCGGGCTTCAAGCTCAACATCGCGGTCCTCGCCGACATTCATGCCTGCGATCCCTGGATGTCGCTCCAGCACATCGAGGCGATCGTCGAACGCACCAACGCGCTTCGGCCCGACATCATCGTGATGCTCGGCGATTATGTGGCCGGACATCGCCATGTGACCCGCCGTATTCCCTCCGAGGAGTGGGCGCACGTGCTTGCCGGATTGACCGCGCCGCTCGGGGTGCATGCGATCCTTGGCAACCACGACTACTGGGACGACAGGACCGTTCAGCGCGAAGGGCAGGGGACCACGGTGTCCCGTCGCGCGCTGGAGGCGGTCGGTATTCCCGTTTACGAGAACGATGTCATCCGCTTGACGAAGTCCGACCGGCCATTCTGGCTTGCAGGTCTCGGCGATCAGCTGGCCTATCTGCCCGCGCGGCGATTCAGGCCGGTCCGCCGCATCGGCATCGACGAACTTGACGTGACGCTTGCGAAGGTGACCGACGATGCGCCGGTTATTCTGCTGGCGCATGAGCCGGACATCGCCATGCGCGTGCCCAAGCGTGTCGCACTGCAGCTCTCGGGGCACACCCATGGCGGCCAGGTCAGGCTGTTCGGTTGGACGCCGGTCGTACCGTCACGCTATGGAAACCTCTTCGCCTATGGTCACACCCGCCTTAATTGCGACGTCATCGTCTCAGGCGGCCTCGGTTGCAGCATCATGCCTTTCCGCCTCGGCGTTCCTCCCGAGATCGTGCTGGTAACATTGGGCGGGCAGATTTCGCCGCTGGCCTAGTGTCCCGGTCCTGACATTCGTATCACATCGGGCCACCACACCAGCCGCTTGCGTGATCCCCGGATTCGCGCAAAACGATGTCCCTTCGAAGCAATCGAGGGCGTCAAGTGACGACAGGCAATCTCGACGGCGAGATCCGCGAAGGCCGCCATCACATGAACATCCGCGTCTACTACGAGGACACGGATTTCTCCGGCATCGTCTATCACGCCAACTACCTGCGTTTTATGGAGCGCGGGCGCACCAACTATCTGCGCCTGATGGGCGCCGAGCAGCATGTGCTGTTTGCTGAAACGGAAACCGAGACACCCGGTTATGCCTTCGTGGTTCGCGCGATGACGCTGGATTTTCTCAAGCCCGCGCGCATGGACGACGTGCTCGAAATCGTGACCTGGCCGGTCGCGGTGAGAGGCGCCTCGATCGCACTGGCACAGGAGGTGCGCCGTGACGCAGCCGTGCTGGTCAAGGCGTCGGTGCGGGTTGCCTGCATCAGCGAGGGGCAGGCGCAGCGCATTCCCCGGTCGCTGCGGACGCTGATGAAGGCGGACATAAGCTGATAGCGACCGCGTCCTAGAACTATGGTTACTGAGCTCACTAGAAGTCGGTCAAAAGTGCGGTGCCCAAGGGTGTTGCGACTTGACGGTCTTGCTGAAATGTAGGCAGTTGGCATTACGCCGTCCTTGCGTCAGGCTTTCTTTAGGAAAATCATGCATGGTTCCAGCGGTTTAGCTCTTATGGCTGGCGAGGGAAGTATGCAACCCCGGATGTCAGATTGGTACGCCGAAAATTTGCGGCTCAGCTTTTTCGGGGTGACGGGTTGGACCCAACGATCGATAATCAGGGAGATAGCTGACGTTCAACCAGTATTGATGAGCACTCAGCCCCTGCTGCAGCTTCATCAAGAGGCAGGAACGCTCTCGGAGGCCTACCTCAACGTCACGCAACAGGCGGGCCGAATTGACGTGATTGAGCGATCAGCCAAACCGAAATACGATGGACTTCGCTGCGCCAGGGTACAGACCGCTTTTTCGGATCGGACCTGTTGAGAAAAGCATTGAGACGTTCGATGTGATCTCCACAAGGGCAACTGCCCTAATAACAAGTGCGACCCGAGTAGCGTACGCAATTACGCTTGTTCGCCAAACCGAGAGCGTGCGCGAGGCGGGCGCTTGCCTTCACAAGTTCTTGCCGACAGTCGGCTTTGATCCAAATCATGATTGCGATCTTGTGTTTCAGGTGAATCGTCCGACATCAGACGAAAAGGGACGCTTCATCAACCGCCTCGCAAAATGGGAATCAATTCAATTAACTACACTACATATTGGTATAGGTGTGCCTCCTCTACCGGCAGTACCTTCGCGCCCGCCCGTGTACGCGGCACGAATTTACGTGGACGTTAGTACCGATGCCGACAACACCCAGCCACTGAACGATCTGTCCGAACTAGTCGTTGAGCTGCGCGGCCACGCCGTGAGCATTGCCGAAAACGGAGATACCAGATGACTTCTCCTTTCGAATACTCTCCAGCGTCGTCGGGGTCTGTCGTCCTGACCGGCACACCCGCCTATGCATCTGTCACTCTCAGTTCGGCGAGCACAGCAAACTACGCTGTAACCAATGCCTACAACTGGGCAGTCGCGCCCCCATCTTTTACGTTCATGACGACTCTCGATCAGTATACGAAGATATTCTCAGGGCAGTGCAACCGAATGCACAGCTACATTTACGGACAACTAGAGAGCATTGACCGTTCTGATGATGATCAGAACGAGACAATCATCGATAACATTGCCGATATAATTGATCTCGTGGGTGAGCCGGCATCTTTCACAGCGATGTTTGAGGCCGGTTTCTTGAAAGATGATCCATCCGCTTTGGAACCGCTGCTCCTTGCCATCGGCACGGCTCGCCAAAAAGAGACGGAAGATTATCGAGCGGAGACCTTGCGTCGGTTTGCTCAGGATTCGGACTATCGCGTTAGGCGAGCCGCAGTGCGAGCGCTTGGACGAATGAAATCCCAGGCCGCAAAACGCGCGCTTCACGATATCAGCAATCGACCAGAGGCCGGTGAGATCGCCGGACTCGCTGCGGCTATGCTTCGATGATGCATTAAAATGGCTGTCTTATTTGTCCGAAAGAGCAGGAAAGGCGATTGGGATAAAATAAACAGTCAGACTCCTGAGGATTTGACTTTTCCGGCTAATGTTTTGGCCGACATACTCGATGTGGAGAACGAGATTCGGTTTGGGAGATCAACGATCCTCCAGGAAGTGAGGTTAAGACAATTGCGGCTGCACTCCACAACCGGTCGGTTCCCAGCCTCGCCGACGTGACTCTCAGGGTGGTAAGCAGACATAAACTCAAAGAAATTGGTCTTAAAGTGAAGCAGACCAAAGGTGACTCGTTGGACGTAGAACTGAATGCGTCCGGCAAGCACTGGGTGGTACAGATTGAAACGGTCACGGATGCGATCCTGCTGGCAAAGGCACTGACATCGCGAGGCCCACTGTTCTATCGCAAAGACGAAGTCATGCGAGCGTTTGCCTCTTCGCTCGCTTCCGGCAGGATTCCGCCGGACCGGGTGCACCCTGATCTATTAAAGAAGCTTTTCGAGGGGGGGCTTTTGAGGTTTGTAGCGGCCGAACGGGAGTCGGGTGACGGTGACGCAGCACCATCCCCAGCGGCACAATAGTCCAGTCGATTCACAAAAATCGTGGGCGACGGCGCTCCGTGCAGCGTTGGATGTGAGCAAAGCCTGACTATGCGAACTTAGTTCGCCTAGAAAATTGCAGGGTCGAGGAGTGATGATTTTCTGACCGAAAATCCGGGGCCAAATTTTAGCGCGACCTCAGACACAGCGTCCGCGTACCATTGTGCCGCGGCCGGAGAGACGAAAACCTCATCAACCAAAGCGTGAGTGTCGCAGGAAACGTAGTGGCCCGCAGGATTGGCAGTCAGCGCATTCTCCGACAGGCCGACGCCATTAATAAGCTCCATGAAACATGCCCTAAGTTCGTGTTCGGCTTCGAAGCTTTTCCGTTTTCTAAAGAATGGATTTAGCCTATTGTCTTCCGGAATTGGCTCAATGTTGTAGTCTATATAGGCTACAGGTCCGATATAGATGCCCCGCTTTTCCTTCTCGATGCTCGTTTTAAGCCTCCCAACCGTCGAACGTATTGCTATCCCATCGGACGGAGACGCATACATAGACCAGAGAAAAGCATTTTCGTGTTCGCTGATGTGCCAGCAGTTGATGTAAGTCGTACTCGCAAAAATATCTCCCATTCGCTTCTGCTGATCCGGGGAGTAAACGTCCAGATAGTTGAAAGGAAGCGGCTGGTCCGAGGCGACTTGGAAGAATTGTCGTGCAAAGGCCTCGTTCTTCATGAGCTGATAGAATATCAAGTTGGGGCGCGACAACGAACCCTCATAAGGATCCTCGTTCCGAAACTTACGCGCTTGGCAGAAATAGATAGAAGACTTTGTCAGCAGGCTCAAAAATTTGGCCAAGCTCATAAATCGCCATATCACCGTGTCGTCCGGCGGTAGCGTCCCAGCGGACGGGTGTGGCTCGTACGGCATCGTGTGTAATTATCCCCTCGGGGTTGAGCCCGGTCGCGACCTAGCTCAATCTTTGATCATCGCGGTCGAAGAATGCAACCTGTTTGTTCGCGCGCACCAGAGCCTTGACGCCCGATCCAGCTCAGTACCCCCGTGCGCGGTCGACGACATTTTCCAGCGCGCCACCTGCTTCAAAGCGTGCGATCTGCTGTGCGACATATTTCGAAATCTCGTCGGGATCGGTATCGGCCGCGTTATGCGGGGTGAGGACGACCTTTGGATGGCTCCAGAACGGACTTGCCGCCGGCAACGGCTCCTCCGAAAAGACATCGAGCGAGGCCGCGCCGAGCGTGCCGTCATCGAGGCAGGCGAGGAGGTCGGTCTCGTTCTGCAATCCGCCGCGCCCGGCATTGATCAGGACCGGCGCGCCGATCGGGCCGCTTCGTCTCAGCTTCGAGAATAGATCGCGGTTGAGGATGTGGCGGGTCACCGCTGTCAGCGGCAACATGCACACCAGGATGTCGGTTCGGCGCAGGAACGGCTCGAATTGCTCCCTTGACGCAAAGCATTCGATACCCTCGATCCGCTTTTCGCTCCGGCTCCAGCCGGCGACTTGAAAACCTACTCCCTTAAGCGCCTTGGCAGCATGGGCGCCAAGCACGCCCAATCCCATGATGCCGACGGAGACGGCGCTCGCCGGCCACTGGAATCTCGGAGCCCAGCGTCTGTCGCGCTGGGATTGTCGCAAGTACGGTTCCTGGCGGTGATGCATCAGCACATGCAGCACCACATATTCCGTCATTCGATCGGTGAGGTCTGTGACCGCAACGCGTACCAGCGGCACGGCGGGCAAGGTCTTGTCGGCCATCAGGGCATCGACGCCCGCGCCAAGGTTGAAAATTGCCCTGAGGTTGGCAAACCCCGCGAGCTCCCCCGGCGCCGGCTTCCAGACCGCCGCGTATGCGATCTCCGCGGAATTGAAGCTTGCCTCGGGCAACAGGTGCACCGCCCGGTCGCGACAAACCACGTCGAACCTCTCCTTCCATTTTTGCGGCGACCAGTTTTCGGTGCCGCCATGGATCAACAGCGCGAGCGCGCCCTTGTTCATCTGCTACCCCTGTTGCAACGAGTTTCGCGACATTACCGGTCTGCCTTCGCAGTGCAAATTTCTTCACGCCGCTGTCGGCTCCGGGCATACTGAAACGTCTTCCAGCGATGAAACGGGAACTGCACATGCTCTACGCCATACTTTGCTATCACGACGAGGACTTTGTCGGATCCTGGAGCAAGGAACAGGACGCTGCCGTCATGCAGAAGCTTGCAGGAGTGCAGGACAAGCTCAAGAAACAGGGCCGGCTTGGCCCGGTGGCGCGGCTCTTGCCGACCACGGCGGCCACGACGCTGCGCAAGGAAAACCCTCCGCTCGTGCTGGACGGGCCTTACGCCGAGACCAAGGAGCAGCTGCTCGGTTTCTATCTCGTCGACTGCAAGAATCTCGACGAGGCGCTCGACGTCGCCCGCGACCTCGGCGCCGCCAATCCGGGTGGCGCCTACGAAATTCGTCCCGTGGGTACGTTCGTGCCCGGGGATGCGCTGAAATGACCGATACCGCCTGGATCGATGCCGCGCTGACCTCGGCACGCCCCCAGGCCGTCGGCGCGCTGGTGCGTTACTTCCGCGACCTCGACATCGCCGAGGAAGCCTTTCAAAACGCCTGCCTGCGGGCGCTCAAGAGCTGGCCGCACAACGGCCCGCCGCGCGATGCGGCAGCCTGGCTGATCATGGTCGGCCGCAATGCCGCAATCGACGAGGTTCGTCGCAACCGCAGGCAGCAGCCGCTGCCCGAGGACGATCAGGCCGTCTCCGATCTCGACGATGCCGAAGAGGAACTGGCCGAGCGGCTCGACGGCTCGCACTATCGCGACGATATTTTGCGCCTGATGTTCATCTGCTGCCATCCCGATCTGCCGCCGACGCAGCAGGTCGCGTTGGCGCTGCGCATCGTGTCCGGGCTTTCGGTGAAGCAGATTGCTCGCGCCTTCCTGGTAAGTGAGGCCGCGATGGAACAGCGTATCACCCGTGCCAAGGCCCGTGTCGCGGACGCCAGTGTGCCGTTCGAAACCCCGGGCGCGGCCGAGCGCACTGAGCGGCTCGCAGTCGTTGCCGCGATGATCTACCTGATATTCAACGAAGGCTATTCGGCAAGCGGCGATACCGCCGAAACAAGAAAGCCGCTCTGCGAGGAGGCGATCCGGCTGGCGCGGCTGTTGTTGCGGCTGTTCCAGGGTGAGCCCGAAATCATGGGCCTGACGGCGCTGTTGTTGCTGCAGCACGCCCGCGCCGAGGCGCGGTTCGACGCCGACGGCACCCTGATCCTGCTCGAGGACCAGGACCGTTCCCGCTGGAATCAGAAAATGATCACGGAAGGGCTCGCGCTGATCGACAAGGCGATGCGCCACCGCCAGAGCGGGCCCTACCAGATACAGGCTGCGATCGCCGCGCTGCATTCGCGCGTGGAGAAGGCAGAAGACACCGACTGGAGGCAGATCGATCTGCTCTATGGCGCGCTTGAAATCATGCAGCCGTCGCCGGTGGTCACGCTCAACCGCGCGGTTGCGGTGTCAAAAGTGCGGGGAGCGCAGGCCGCGCTCGACATGATCGAACCCTTGGCGCCGCGGCTGTCAAACTATTTCCATTTCTTCGGCGTGCGAGGCGCGTTCCTGATGCAGCTTGGCCGCAACGAGGAGGCCCGCGTCGCCTTCGACCGCGCTATTGCCCTTGCCAATACATCGGCGGAAGCCGCCCACATTCGCATGCATCTCGACCGCCTCATTCGCGACAGCCAGTCGTAAAAAAACTGATTTACACTTCCCAAGAACGGAGCCCGCCATGTTCGAAACTGTCGTCGCAATCGCCGTCCTTCTGGCGCTCGCGATCGCCATCGTCCTGATCCTGGCCGCCAGAAAGCCGGATACTTTCAGTGTCAAGCGCGCAGCCACCATAAAAGCGGCGCCGGAAAAAATCTTCGCGCTGGTGTCCGATTTTCGCCAATGGGGCGGCTGGTCACCCTGGGAACACCGGGATCCCGCGATGAAGCGCAGCTTTGCCGGTGCCGAGCGCGGCAAGGGCGCAATCTATGCCTGGGACGGCAACAGCAATGTCGGCGCGGGTCGCATGGAGATTCTCGAAGCCGAAGCGCCGTCAAGGGTCCTGATCAAGCTCGATTTCATCAAACCGTTCGAGGGACACAACACCGCCGAGTTCACAATGCTGCCGCAGGGCGGTGCGACCATTATCTCGTGGGTGATGCAGGGTCCGGTGCCCTTTGTGGGCAAGTTGATGCACGTGTTCATGAACATGGACAGCATGATCGGCAAGGATTTCGAGGCCGGTCTCGCCAATCTGAAAAAGCTTGCCGAGACGTAGCTGGAACCGCGAACCCAGCAAGCACGAACGAAGGAGCAGACAATGCAAGTCAATCCTTATCTCTATTACAACGGCAATTGCGAGGCCGCGTTCAAATATTACGAGAAGCAGCTCGGCGCGAAGATCGAGATGCTGATGCGTTACGAGGACGGTCCGCCGAACATGCCGTCGCGGCCGGAGCACAAGAAGCTGATCATGCATGGGCACATGTCGCTCGATGGTGCCGCGGTGATGGGTGCCGATGCGCCGCCCGATCGCTTCCACAAGCCGCAGGGCTTTTCCGTATCCTTGACCGTCAACGATCCCGCCGAGGCCGAACGCAAGTTCAAGGCGCTTTCGGACGGCGGCAGTGTCGATATGCCGTTCAGCAAGACCTTCTTCGCCAAGGGGTTCGGCATGTGCACCGACCGGTTCGGCATTCCCTGGATGGTGATGTCGCCGCTCGACAACAACTAACGGCACCGGTGATACATCGCGGCGAGTTCGCGTCCACGCAGCAAGAGCAGGTGCGACGTCAGTCCTCCACGCTGGATGATCCAGTTTCTCACGGGGTAAGGATAGGCCTCCAGCACCAGCCTGGAGGCCTCCGGCTCGGCATAGATTCGCCCCTGCCTGTCGATCGAGCGCGCCGCGTGGAATCCGAGGACGGCGCGTCGCGTCACGCAAATGCGCTCGCTCGGTACAATGCTCAAGACCAGCGTGCAGGCCGACAGGCATGGGCCGTCGATCACGACCCGGTCGCCCGAATTGCGCACTTCTTCGAACAGGTCGAGAAAGTCCCCGACCTGGCCGCCGGGACTTCCCAGAATGCGCACCTCGGCGCGCGCAAGGAGCGAGGCGAAGATCCACAGGACCAACGCCAGAATGACCGTGAAGACGATGCGTGTCAGGCTCACTCTCATGCCCGCTTTCCAAATTTCGTCGCAGCACCCACGTTTTCGCCTCACCCGTTTCGACGCCGGCCGCGCAGCGTCGGCAGGCCGATCCCGGCGGCTTCGAATCCACCATCGACAGCAAGAATTTGCCCCGTGATGTAGCTGGAACGTTCGCAGCTCAAGAAAAAGATGGCCTCGGCCAGTTCTTCTTCAAGGCCGTAGCGGTCGAGTGGAATTGCGTCGTGATAATCCGCGCGGATTTCCGCGGTGTGCACGGCCTTGGCCATCGCGGTGTCAACGGGGCCGGGGGCCACGCCGTTGACGCGAATACCTGCGGATGCGAGTTCCACGGCAAGTTGCTTGGTGAGGTGCGCAAGCCCCGCCTTGCTGGTGCCGTAAGCCGAGCGCAAGGTCGAGGCACGCACCGCCGAGATCGAGGTGATGTTGACGATCGCGCCGCCGCCGTGCTCGCGCATCAGCGGCACGACCGCTTTGGTGCACAGGAAGGGGCCGGTGAGGTTGACGGCGAGAATGCGGCTCCAATCGGCGTCAGTTGTGTCCAGCAGCGGGGCGAATGCCGCAATGCCGGCATTATTGATCAACGCATCGCACCGGCCGAAGCGCTTTTCCAGTTCGCCGATCGCGCCGGCTACGGCGGCTGCATCGGAAACATCGCAAAGCAGCTGCAGCGTCTCGTCCGGCTTCCCCAGCGCCGCAACGGCTGTCCGCAGCAATTCTCCCTCGATATCGAGCAGCGCCACGCGCCAGCTCTCGACGAGAAACCGCTTTGCGGTCGCAAGCCCGATGCCGCGTGCGGCACCGGTGATGAGCGCGACCTTTTGCGCGGCGGGTGGCATGAGGCGTCATCCTTTCGGCTTTCAGGATTCTCGGACGCGGAACTGCGCGTTCAGGATGACGGAATGCGTTGCCCGGTCAAGGCGTCGCCTTGCACTTGGTGGCACCGATCCGCAGTATGAGCTGCATTGTCGAGTACGCCGACAATTCCGCCTCAGGCAGGGAGATCCCGATGAAGCTGATCACGCACCAGGACCATTCATGGGAGGCGTGGCGGACCGGCGTCCAAACCCGCATGCTGGTCTCGGCCAGGACAGGGGCGGCGCAACTGTGCATCTTCGAGCAGCATGTTGCGCCAGGGGTCGGCGCGCCCACTCATTCCCACCCCGTCGAGGAGGTGCTGAGCGTGCTCGAAGGCGAAGCCGAGGTCTGGATCGAGGACGCGCACCTTGCTCTTGCGGCCGGGCAATCGCTGGTAGTTCCACCGCACCGCCGACACGGCTTCCGCAACAGCGGGAGTGCCACCTTGCATATCCATGCCGTACTGGCCTCGCCCATTTTTGAGGCCTTACCGGAGGGGGCTAACGAGCCGGTACGGCGGTGGGAAAAGCCATAAGACACGGAGTCGCGGACGCGGAGTTGCGAAAAATTTTTTGGTTGCGCCGGGCAAATGTCGGCGCTTCACGTTTCGGTTCGTCTTTGATCAGTGGAACCGAACTATCGAACGGAGAGATGCGATGCGATTTATGATGCTGATGATCCCGCAAGGCTACGAGGCGGCGGCGCCCGGGACCATGCCGCCGGCGGAGGCGGTCGCCGCGATGATGAAATACAACGAAGCGATGAAGCAGGCGGGCATTCTGATCACGCTGGATGGATTACATCCACCGTCGATGGGCGCGCGCGTGTCCTTTGCCGGCGGCAAGCCGCTTGTGACCGACGGTCCGTTCACGGAGAGCAAGGAAGTCCTCGGCGGCTACTGGATGATCGATGTGGCCTCGCTTGCGGAGGCAATCGCCTGGGCCAAAAGGTGCCCCGCCAGCAGCAACGAGATCATCGAGATCCGCCAGGTCCAGGAAATGGCCGATTTCCCGACTGATGTACAGGAGGCGGCCCGCGGTTTTGCCGAGTTGCAGGGCAAAGCCGCGCGTTAGGCGGAGCGAGCTGCGCCGCGGTTTCTTTCAACAATCAATACCAGACGGAGACAACAACTCATGAGCACCAACAATACCTTTCTCGCAGTCTTCCTCGGCAGCAAGACCAGCCCGCAAATGACCGCCTGGAATGCTCTGCCCGAGGCAGAAAGGCGCACCAGGGAGCAGCGCGGGATGGCCGCATGGTATGCATGGGTCGAGAAGCACCAGGGCGCCGTCGTCCAGATGGGCGGGCCGCTCGGCAAGACCAAGAAGGTCGATAAGGGTGGCATTGCCGACATCGCCAACCAGATGGGTGCCTTTACGGTCGTTCGTGCCGATTCGCACGAGGCGGCCGCTAAGATGTTCGAAGGCCATCCGCACTTCGCGATCTTCCCAGGCGAATCCGTTGAGATCATGCCGGTTCTCCCGATCCCGGGCGCCTCCTGAGACAGCCCTCCGTCGTCAACCACAGCTAGTGACCTTTGCGGCCGGCTCATGTAAAATACCTTCACATGAGCTGGCGCAAGGAACAGCGCCGCGCCGAGCGCGGCTATCATCACGGCAATCTCAAGGAAGCGCTGCTGCAGGCGGCACTTGACCTGATCGCGCAAAAGGGCGCGGCCGGCTTCACCTTTGCCGATGCCGCACGCATGGCCGGCGTCAGCCCGGCCGCGCCGTATCGCCACTTCCGCGACCGTGATGAATTGATCTCCAGCATCGCGCAGCGCGGCTTCGAGCAATTCGAGGCGATCCTCACGCAGGCCTGGGATGATGGGCGCCCGGATACGGTTTCGGCGTTCGAGCGCGTCGGCAGCGCCTATCTCACCTTCGCGCGCGAAGAGCCGGCCTTCTATTCGGCCATGTTCGAATCGGGCCTTCCGGTCGATGCAAATCCCACGCTACTAGCGGCCAGCGAGCGCGCCTTCGCTATCATCCGCGCTGCCGCGGAGCGGCTTGCGGCAATGGCACCTCAGGGCACCCCGCGTCCGCCGGCCATGATGATGGCGCTCCACATCTGGTCGATGTCGCACGGCGTGGCATCGCTGTTTGCGCGTGGCGATGCGGCGCGCCGCAAGCTGCCGATGACGCCGGAAGAGCTGTTGGAAGCCGAAGTGCTGATCTATCTGCGTGGCCTGGGTTTTCCAACCGACCGCAGAGCTGAACCGAACGCACGTGCCGAGGAGCGGCCTGCCGGCCCATGGGGCAAGCCGAAATAAAATTAGCAAAAAATAATTCGGCAGGAACCGTTCCGATCCGGCTTGACAACAGGCGTGGATGAGCTAGCTATGTTAATGTTATTTACATTTACAACGGCGCCTACCGTTATGGAGAGGAACATGGCCTACACCGCAGACGTCAATCGATGGCGCGGCCCCGTACAAGAATCCTATCGCCCACGCATGTTCGATAGCCCATGGCATCCAGGTTGGATTGCCGTAACTATTCTCGGCTTCATGATCTGGTGGCCGATCGGACTTGCCCTTCTCTTTTTCACACTCGGGAGCAGAAAAATGGGTTGCTGGAGTCATCATCCGGATCGCTGGCAGAACAAGATGGAGCGGATGCAATGGAAGATGGAGCGGATGCGCGACCGCATGGAGCGCGCCGGCTTCCCCTTCGGTACGCCGTCCAGCGGCAACCGCGCCTTCGATGAATACCGCTCGGAAACCTTGCAGCGCTTGGAAGAAGAGCAGCGGGAGTTCAAGGAATTCCTGATCCGCCTGCGCCACGCCAAGGACAAGGAGGAGTTTGACGCGTTCATGGCCCAACACCGCCAGCGTCCAACGCCCCCGAACGACCAGCCTCCGCAGAACTGAAAGGCGAAGCCTTCAGGCGAGAAGCCCCCAATCCACCTGACGGCCAAAACCGCCCGCTGCCATCACGGCCAGCGGGCGGTTTTGCTTTTTGCGACTGGAACTTTCGAATTTGCAGGGCAGTCAAGGGGTTCGCCCGCCGGCGCTTCCGGCGACCAAATTCTTCTTTGGTAACCGGGTTTTAACCGCAATTGGCGTTTGGTTAGAGGCGTAAAGTCGCGCGAATAGCCCTCGTTTTGACATGTTGACAGGGGATGCAGGGCCACAGGGCTTCGGCGGGCCTCCCATGCGACAAACCAGGATCTCTCGCGCAGGCAGACCGCCTCGCCGATCGCGCGGCCGTGGAAGCGAGCGCCCCTCGCTTGGGAGGATTTGGGACAACCGCGTTGAGAGGATACCGCCTATGAATCCGGCCGACGTTGCTCAGTCAGCCCTGCCTGTGGCCTCCGCCGACGTGTCGCTGATTGCGCTGTTCCTGCAGGCCCACTGGATCGTGAAAGCGGTCATGCTTGGGCTGTTGTCCTGCTCGGTCTGGGTCTGGGCGATTGCGATCGACAAGATGTTTCTGTATTCGCGCACCCGTCGCTCGATGGACCGCTTCGAGCAGGCCTTCTGGTCCGGCGAATCGATCGAGGAGCTTTACCGATCGCTCGCCGCCAAGCCGACGCAATCCATGGCAGCCTGCTTCGTGGCCGCGATGCGCGAGTGGAAGCGCTCCTTCGAAAGCCACGCGCGCTCATTTGCCGGCCTGCAGACGCGGATCGAGAAGGTCATGAACGTTTCGATTGCCCGCGAAATCGAGCGGCTGGAACGGCGCCTCCTGGTGCTGGCGACGGTCGGCTCCGCGGGTCCATTTGTCGGCCTGTTCGGAACCGTCTGGGGCATCATGTCGAGCTTCCAGTCGATTGCGGCGTCAAAGAATACCTCGCTGGCGGTGGTGGCCCCCGGTATCGCCGAAGCGCTGTTTGCCACCGCAATCGGGCTGATTGCCGCAATTCCGGCGACAATTTTCTACAACAAGTTCACGACCGAGGTGAACCGGCAGGCCCAGCGGCTGGAGGGCTTTGCTGACGAATTTTCGGCCATCCTGTCCCGCCAGATCGACGAGCGGGCATGACGGACGTGAGAGGCTGTCGATGAGCACCACAACATGGCGATGAACGTAGCAGGTTCGTCGGCTAGCGGAGGTCGCCGCGGCCGGCGCAAGCCCGTCATGGCGGAGATCAACGTCACGCCGATGGTCGACGTAATGTTGGTGTTGCTGATCATTTTCATGGTGTCGGCGCCGTTGCTCACGGTCGGCGTGCCGCTCGACCTGCCGCAGACCCAGGCCAAGAGCCTCGATCAGGACAAGAACCCGCTGACGCTTTCGGTCAATCTAAAAGGCGAGGTCTTCCTCAACGATACCGAGATCAAGCTGGACGAGCTGGTACCCAAATTGAAGGCGATCACGGATGCCCGCGGCGGGCTCGACGAGCGGATCTTTGTCCGTGGCGACAGGAAGGTCGACTACGGGACTGTCATGAAGGTGATGGGACGGCTTTCGGCGGCCGGTTTCCGCCGGGTCGCACTGGTGACGGAAGTGGATCAGGGGTAGCTCTGAGGTGAAAGTCGACAAGACCCTCGTTGCGTCGGCCGCGCTCCACGTCCTCGTGATCGGATGGGGATTGATCTCCTTTACCACGCGCTCGCTCGAGGCGCCGCCGCCGGAATCGATGCCCATCGACATCATCTCCGCCGATCAGCTCTCCAAGCTCACTGCCGGCATCAAGACCGGCGACAAGAACAATCCGAAGCCCTTGGTGGAGAAGGTCGCCGAAGCAAAGCCCGTCGACGACAACACCGGCAAGATCACCGATAAAAAGGAAATCGTAACCGCGACGTCACCGGAGCCGCCGCCGAAGCCCGTGGAAAAGCCGGTCGAGAAGAAGCCCGACCCGCCAAAGCCGGTCGCCGAGACAAAGCCGAAGGACGAGCCGAAGCAGATCGAGAAGCCGGATCCGCCGAAGGAGGATCTGATCGCCGAAGCGCTGAAGTCGGAAGAAACCAAAAAGCCCAAGCCGAAGCAGGAGGCGAAGGCGGCCCCGCCGCAGCCGCCCAAGCCGAAGCAGGAACGCAGCTTCGATCAGTCGAAGATCGCAGCTCTGCTTGACAAGCGCGATCCGACACGGCAGTCGATCACGGGCGCCGCACTGAATTCCTCGGCCTCGCTTGGCGCCGCGCGCGGCACCGCCGTGACGCTGTCGCAATCAGAACTTGACGCCATGCGGGCTCGGCTTGCGAGCCTCTGGAACGTGCAGCCCGGCATCGAACATCCGGAGGAACTCTTCGTCACCGTTCGCATCCGGCTTGGCCCGGACAGGCGGCTGGCTGCGCCGCCGCAAGTGGTGTCGACCGGAAGCTCGCCGCGCTATCAGGCCGCGGCCGATGCGGCCGTCCGTGCGGTGTTGCAGGGGCAACCCTACACAATGCTGCGCGATGAAACCTACGAGCAATGGAAATACATGGACATCGATTTTGACCCCAAAACAATGTTTCGCAGCTGATACCGGTGAGCCCGCAATGTCCGTGACGAAGTTCTCGCTTTCTCCACAGCCCATTGATCGCCGCAAGCTCTTGATTGGCGGTGCCGGCGCGGCC
>Ga0306920_100005759_pt1 | contig 16059 bp, 15 predicted proteins | sample flu12Cox44000170_FD_204666 | JGI IMG/M metagenome (GOLD analysis project Ga0306920, IMG submission 204666) | Lab enrichment of tropical soil microbial communities from Luquillo Experimental Forest, Puerto Rico - flux4day.12C.oxic.44.000.170 (v2)... | ecosystem: Environmental > Terrestrial >... | reverse complement strand
AGCCGGTGCACCGGTGCTAGACAGATGAAGAATTGCGAGCCGGCCGAGTCCGGATCGGGTTCGTGCGCCATCGAGATCACGCCGCGCTCATGCGGATGATCGTTAAACTCGGCTTTGATCTTGTAACCCGGACCACCTGCTCCGTAGCTATTTTCTTTTGTCGGATCTTTCGAATTCGGGTCGCCGCCCTGGATCATGAACCCTTTGACGATCCGGTGGAAAATGGTCCCGTTATAGAAACCCGAGCGCGCCAGCTTCTTGAAATTTTCAATGGTCTTTGGCGCCGCGTCACTCCAGAACTGTACCACCATGCCGCCTTCGCTGGTCTTGATCACTGCAACTTCGTTGGATGAGTTCATGGGCTTCTTCTCTTCAGCCAGGATGTTCGGAGCGCCAATTGTCAGAGCAACCAAAAAGCACAATACCATTTTCATCCTGCAAGCATAACGCTCAACGCTCAACACGCCCAACGCTAAAATGACGAATGACCAGCGACGAATGACGAATTCGCGCTTAGCCAGGCGCCCGATCGAGTTTCGGATTTCGTCATTCGTGATGGTATTCCTGCAAACTGCGCACCTGAACCTTTCTTTTTTGTAACGAGCGAATCCCATTCGCGCTCGCCAGCGCGGCGCGGACGGTCGTCATGATCGGAATTTTCGCAGCCAGCGCGGCATTGCGAATGACCACTTCATGTTCGCGTGGAATTTTACCGCTGGGAGTGTTGATGATGAAATTGATGTCGCCGTTCTTAATGCGGTCGAGAACGTTCGGACGTCCTGCATGAATTTTGAAAACCTTCGTCACTTTGATTTTTGCTTTCGCCAGCGCTTCCGCGGTTCCGCTGGTCGAAATAATCTCAAAACCGAGCTTCACGAACTCGCGCGCGACCGGAATAACCGCTTCCTTGTCGGCATCCTTGACGCTGACAAAGACTTTTCCTGTTTTCGGCAGCGGGGGTGGCGCAGCCATCTGCGATTTTGCGTAGGCAAGGCCAAGATCGATATCCATGCCCATTACTTCGCCGGTTGATTTCATCTCCGGGCCAAGTGAAATATCCAAGCCTTCATAGCGTAGGAAAGGGAACACCGCTTCCTTTACGGAAAAATGTTTCGGCACGATCTCTTTTGTGAATCCGAGCTCGCGCAATGGTGTTCCGGTCATGACTTTGGCGGCGAGTTTCGCCAGCGGGACGCCGATAGCCTTGCTAACGAATGGAACCGTGCGCGACGCGCGCGGATTTACTTCTAAAACGTAAACGTCATCGCCTTTCACCGCGAACTGCACATTCATCAGTCCGCGCACGTTCAGCTCCCGTGCCATCGCTTTGGTTGCGGCCGCAATCTCATCGAGAACTCTTTGCGACAATGAGAACGTGGGAATCACGCACGCGCTATCGCCGCTGTGGATGCCTGCTTCCTCGATGTGCTCCATGATGGCGCCGATTACGGTCGTTTCGCTATCGGAGATGCAATCGACATCGACTTCGATTGCATCCTCTAGAAAACGATCGATGAGGACTGGACGATCCGGCGTCACTTCGATGGCGCTCGCCATATAGCGCCGAAGGTCTCCCTCGTTATAGACAAGTTCCATGGCGCGCCCGCCGAGAACGAACGAGGGTCGCACCAAAACTGGGTAACCAACTTTCTTCGCAATCGCGATAGCCCCTTCGGTGCTCGTTGCCGATCCGTTCGGCGTTTGCCGCAGGCCAAGTTTATCCAGCATTGCGGCGAACAGTTGCCGGTCTTCTGCGGTCTCGATGCTTTCGGGCTGGGTCCCAAGAATGGGCACGCCTGCGGCCTTTAATCCACTTGCCAGATTCAGCGGTGTTTGTCCACCAAACTGGACGAACACGCCCTCGGGTTTCTCTTGATCATAAATGTTGAGGACGTCCTCTAAAGTGAGCGGCTCAAAATAAAGTTTATCGCTCGTGTCGTAATCGGTGGAAACCGTTTCCGGATTCGAGTTGACCATGATGGTTTCGAACCCGAGTTCGCGCAGCGCGAACGCGGCATGCACGCAGCAGTAGTCAAATTCGATGCCCTGGCCGATCCGGTTCGGTCCACCGCCCAAAATCATGATCTTGCGCTTAGCACTCTCTCGCCGCTCGTTCTCGTCGCCGTAGGTTGAATAGTAATACGGCGTATAAGCTTCAAACTCCGCTGCGCAGGTATCGACCAGCCGGTATGTGGGCAAGGTGGTTGACGACTTTCGTTCCTCGCGGATTTCACTCTCGGTGGCGCCATTTGCCACCGCCAGTTGCTGGTCGGAGAACCCAACCTTCTTGGCGTGGAGCAAGTCTTTCGTCTTCAAACATCGCGTTCCCTCCACAATCTGCGCGACATTCCTTAAAAACCACTTGTCGATTTTCGTTAACTCGTAAACCTCATCAATTGTCGCGCCTTTTTGGAACGCTTGCGCGATGTAAAAGATGCGTTCAGCATTCGGGATCGCCAGCTTCAGTCGCAGCGTTTCGAGATCGACATCCTTGTCAGCGCCGTCGCCTAACAAGCCAAAGCGCTTAATCTCGAGTGAGCGGAGCGCTTTTTGCAACGCTTCTTTAAACGTGCGCCCGATCGCCATTGCTTCGCCGACGCTTTTCATCCGCGTCGTGAGCGTCGCATCCGCCTGCGGAAATTTTTCGAACGTAAAGCGGGGCACTTTCACCACGCAGTAGTCAATCGTGGGCTCGAAGCAGGCGGGCGTTTCGCGCGTAATATCGTTTTTGATTTCGTCGAGCGTGTAACCGACCGCGAGTTTTGCGGCGATTTTTGCGATCGGAAATCCCGTTGCCTTCGATGCCAGCGCGCTGGAACGCGACACGCGCGGATTCATTTCGATCACGACCATGCGGCCGGTGTCGGGATGAACAGCAAACTGAATATTGGATCCGCCGGTTTCAACCCCGATTTCGCGAATGACCGCGAACGCGGCGTCGCGCATCATCTGGTATTCCTTATCGGTGAGCGTTTGCACAGGCGCGACTGTGATGGAATCGCCGGTATGCACGCCCATGGGATCGAAATTTTCGATCGAACAGACGACCACGCAGTTGTCCATTCGGTCGCGCATCACTTCCATCTCGAATTCCTTCCAGCCCACCAACGACTCTTCGATCAGCACTTCGTGGACGGCCGAGAGATCCAGCCCGTGCGCAGCAATCACATCAAGCTCCTCGCGATTGTAGGCGATCCCACCGCCAGTCCCGCCCAGCGTGAACGCCGGGCGAATGATGAGCGGGAATGTTCCAATTTCAGCCACGATCCGATCGAGGTCCGTCAGGGAGCGCGCGACGCCGGAACGCGGCACCTCGAGCCCGATGCGCAACATCGCTTCCTTGAACAATTGCCGGTCCTCGCCTTTTGCGATGGCCTGCGCGTTTGCGCCGATCAATTTCACGCCGTACCGCGCCAGCGCGCCGTTGCGATTCAACTCCATGGCGGCGTTCAGGGCAGTCTGTCCCCCCAAAGTTGGCAAAATCGCATCCGGCCTTTCGCGTTCCATGATGGCCTCGATCACTTCGGGAGTGATCGGTTCCACATATGTGCGATCGGCGAATTCCGGATCGGTCATGATGGTGGCCGGGTTGGAGTTTACCAACACGACTTCATAACCTTCTTCGCGCAGCGCTTTGCACGCTTGCACGCCTGAATAATCAAATTCGCAGCCCTGACCGATCACGATTGGACCGGAGCCGATCAATAGAATTTTTTTGAGCTCGTTATTTCGCGGCATCTGCGCCAGCACGGACAGTAAACGAAATCACGTGAACGTCACGCGCGAATCGCTACGCCACCTGCGCCACCCGCTGCCGATCCAGCCACACTTTGCAAATGCTTTTGATGCGCGTGAGGACGTAGTACACAGTCTGGCTGCGGAGACGCACCAGTTCCGTGCCAACGATGCGGATGACGAAATCGCTCGAAAGATCGAGAATCTCCTGTGGCGTTGAGCCTTCGAGGCCTTTGCAAAGAATCGCGCTCATTGATCGGGTAAGGGTTTGCACCTCGGGACCGAGTGTCATTCGTACGTGCGCCTTTCCATTTTCATCCACCTGCAGATAAACGCCGACAGTGTCCGTGCATTCCTCGTCTTTACGCACATCAACGAGATCGAACTTCTCGCTTTCGCGCGGTTCCTGTTTCTTTGCATTGTCCGCATAGGAGACGAGCGTCTCGCGCCGCTCATCTTCGGGGAGCGATTCGAAGAGATTGATGATCTTGTTTAGCTTTGTCGGATACATCGAGAATCAAAATTTACCCCGGATTCTGCTCCTGTCATTCCGAGCGGAGTCGAGGAATCCCCTGGCGTAACCACTAAGTAGCTTCACGGGATGTCTCGACTTTGCTCGACATGACCGATGCGTGCTTCGGCTTTGCCGAGCAAGTTGTTTATGGCTAATTGCATCATGAAAACTCCGATTAAAGTCGCCGTAACGGGTGCCGCCGGACAGATTGGTTACGCGCTTCTGTTTCGTATTGCTTCCGGCCAAATGTTCGGGTCCGAACAGCCGCTCAGGCTCCATTTGATTGAGATTCCCGCGATACTTGGCGCGCTGGAAGGTGTGGTCATGGAATTGGACGATTGCGCGTTCCCGCTTCTGGAATCCGTCATACCGACTGCCGATCTGGATGAAGGCTTTCGCGACATCAACTGGGCGTTGTTGGTCGGAAGCGTTCCGCGCAAAGCCGGCATGGAGCGGAAGGAGTTACTCGGGGTCAACGGCAAGATTTTCATCGGTCAAGGTCAGGCGATCCAAAAAAACGCCGCAGCCGATGTGCGCGTGCTCGTCGTCGGAAATCCATGCAACACCAATTGTCTGATCGCCATGAACAACGCAAAAGACATTCCGCGTGACCGCTGGTTCGCCATGACGCGATTGGACGAAAACCGCGCCCGCGCGCAGCTCGCGCATAAGGCAGGCGTAGGCATCGGCTCGGTCACCAATATGAACATCTGGGGGAATCACTCTTCGACTCAGTATCCCGATTTCTACAATGCAAGGATCGATGGTCGCTCCGCGAACGATGTGATCGGCGACGAGAAATGGCTAAAGGAAGAATTCATTAAGACGGTGCAACAGCGCGGTGCGGCTGTCATTAAGGCGCGTGGACTTTCTTCGGCCGGGTCGGCGGCGAACGCGATCGTTGATACGATTAGCTCGCTCACCAACGACACGCCTGGCGGCAACTGGCACAGCGTGGCCGTTTGTTCCGATGGAAGTTATGACGTCGAGAAAGGATTGATCTCGTCATTTCCAATCCGTGTGCGGAGCGGCGAATGGGAAATCGTGCAAGGCCTTCCGATAAATGATTTTAGCCGCGCGAAAATCGATGCGTCAGTAGCTGAGTTGAAAGAGGAGAAATCGCTAGTGAGCGATTTGATTTCTACCTGAAGATGTTACGGCTGGCCATTCGTCGTAACCAAGACCACCTTCCCAGTCTCCATTTAAGAGAAATATCGGATAACTTGGATTCGTTCTGCGCACGGTGGTTGGACCGGTAACGCCCCTCTCGCTTACGTTCTCAGAGGACGCAATTCAAGCGGTCACGCCCTCGGACATGTTCAGTTGGCCGTGGAGGCGCAGTTGACTCAACAATCCGAGCGCACCGGGATTGAAATTAATTTCTCTGATCCGGTTCGCTATCCACCGTAATGGCTCCGGCGATAGGCAACACGCGCTCCGCTCTCATGTCCACCGCCCACGCTCGAAGCGTCAGCGTTCCCGCTGGAATATTCGCCGGATCAATTGACGCAGCAAAGCCATTTGTTGGTAGGCGCTTGACGTCAAACCGTCCTTTCAGCCGTTCTCGCTTGTAGGTCGGTTGAAACACCGTGAAGGGCGTTAGCCCACGGTCTGAATTTTCGTATCCGGCAATAACGCAATCTGCTCGAGCATTGCGATAGGGCAGCCAGGCAATTCCTGTAAGCAACAAGCGGTGATCGTTGCTAAACCGGGCCGATCCCAGCATCCCCGCCGATGGATCCCCATACGCAGGATTTTGGCAGACGGCGGAGGCGAGCGATTTCGGTATCAAGCGCGGTCGCAGAGCGTCGTACCTCGAGAGAGCGATCGCCTTGTCCGCAACGATCTTCGGTGGCACCATCGCGAGAGCAAGCTCTGGGTTAAGCGGAATGGCCGGTATCCATTGTATTGCCAGCGCGAGGTCTTTTCGCTCTTCTCGAATGATGCCGACGTGAGCCAATTGAGTAGTGAATGAGCTAAGCCAACCGGCTAAAAAGAGGCCAATTGTCAACCCACTTGCGAAAACCAAGCGAGACCCTGTTCGATGACCGGCAGTGACGCGTACCGCGTACAAGCTCGCCGCCAGACCAGCCAGTCCGATGTAAAAAAAGACAACTGTGACTGCATATCTTGACGCGGTTGCCGAACCAATTCCTAACCGCATCCGGCCTGAAGCTATCAGCGTGCCGGAAAGTAACGCGTAAGCCGCGATCACGATCCAAGGATAAAAACGTCGAAAACTTTGCTCGCGTCGAGCCACCCTGACCGCCACAATGACTAACGCGACGAAGATTGCGAGAAAAAAGCAGCCAAAGAACAGTGGGTCAGCTCCGGGAACCACAAACAAGCTCCCCAGCCACGAGAGCAGAAATCGAAAGAACGGCAACGCGTCTGTTGGGGAAGCGGCAAACGGGGGAAGCTGCTGTGGGTGAATGTAGTGATGAAAGTAAAAACCAACGGAGAGGGTGCCGCAGAGGACGTAGAAAGCGTACCAACCGGCGCGATTAGCGCCTCGATTTTGTACGCCCGCAAATTGCCGTAAGGGAGGCGTCGGTGCTGCTAGGACCCATAACAGCATGCCACTGGCGAACGAGTAGGTAGCCAGATAAGCGAGGGCTGAATTGGCAAGTATCTTCCATCCAAGCCGAATCTCAGACAAATTTACTAGCAGCGCAGCGAGCAGCGCAACAGGTGGAGTGAGACACAGCAACATTATGCTCCACAGGAAATTTTCATACTCGCGTGGACAAAATAGCACGAAATTCAGCAAGGACCATACCCAGGTGCGGATTCCTAGTTGGAAGGAGGTGGTTCGTCGCAACAATTCGAAGAGCAAGAACGATCCAACACATGCCATTACAAACATCAACACCATTGCGTCCTTTACGTCCCATCGCCCAGTGAGGGCGGCCATCAACGTGTAGTACAGATTCGGAAAGAGCGGCCGACTTTCGTTGTGCTGTCGGAATAGATCGGCAAACCGGAGAGTACCGTCAAAAAACGAGATGATCTGTCCTCCTGGAGTCCACCAATCGTCCCCGTAGGGAACCGACGTCCAATTCGCTCGCGCTATTCGCAGAGCAAGCGCGATTGGAGATAGCCCGACAATTATCGGAACTACAAGGCTTGGGGTCCTGCCGCGGAAAATAAGGCGAATAACGAACTTGCAACGTCGAATCGCCCAGCTACGGAGGCGAGCGCAAAGGCTAGTTCTCACTTGCCTCATGCCCAGAAATTTTGTGGAGAACAAGAGCGATTGTGTTTAACTCACAGAGAGCGCGTGAACTGCGTATTCCCATTTGGCTAAACCTTGAGAGCTTATGCTCAGCGCCGAATTCAGTGGTTTGCAAAATCGGGTTAGCAATAAGATTCATGGATTACCACGACTCACATCCTTTCGAAGCGCCTTGGCGATAATCGGAATCGGCTCGTAAAAATCAATGGATAAGAAGCCACTGGAATTATTAAGCGTGGTTATCCCCGCGCGCGATGAGGAAGCGTGCATCGGTTCAACTGTCGAGCACCTGCACGCGGAGCTGAGCTTCCACAACGTGTCGCACGAAATCATTGTCGTAGATGATGGAAGCAGGGATCGCACGTGGGAAATTATCAACGAAATCAAAACCCGCATTCCCATTCTCACAACGGTACAGAGTCCGCCTCCGCACGGATTTGGCCGCGCGATTATCGCTGGGTTGGACAAGATGCAGGGCGACGCGGTGGTTCTAATGATGGCCGATGAGTCCGACGACTCCCGGGATGTCGTGCGTTACTGGGAAAAATTGCAACAGGGCTATGATTGTGTTTTCGGAAGCCGATTCATCAAAGGTGGCTGCGCCATTGACTATCCAAAGTTAAAACTCGTATTAAACCGATGCGCAAATCTATTCCTCAAATTGCTGTTCAACATTTCCTTGAACGATACCACCAACGCATTCAAGGCGTACCGCCGTGAAGTCATCGCCGGTTGCAGACCGTTAATCTCGCCGCATTTCAATATAACGGCCGAGCTGCCTCTAAAAGCTATCGTGCGTGGTTACTCCTGGACTTCAATCCCGATCACCTACCGTAGTCGCCGCACGGGAAAACCAAAACTGAAAATCAAGGAAATGGGCAGCCGTTACACCTTTAGCTGGCTAACAGTGTGGCTCGAGAAATATCTTACTCGCGGCGATTATCATCGCAGGTGATTCGCGGTTGGCGGCTGTGCCGGCGTGGGTGACGCTGGAGATGAAAGCTATTAACAAAACCGGGATCAGCGATCCCGGCTACAACATTGTAGCGGCGGTCTCTGACGCCAAAATCATTTGTAGAGGCAGCCGATGCCGGGCTGCGACATCAACGTCGGAATGCACGCGACGCGCCTGCCATTGCAACAAACAAACCTCACCCTTTTTGCGGTCGCTGCCCAAAGACAAATCTTTCTCGGTCGTAACATTTTGACCGTTTCGTAACGAATCCAGGCAATCCTTTCGACGGAGCCCTTTGAGGCGGCATGGAAGGCATCCATAGCAAACGGCGTAGCCCTTCATTGCACCGGCGTAACAGTTTCGCTCCGTAGGATCTGTTACCAGTCGGCGGTTCGTTATCGTCGCCCGACGATCGTAAAAAGCGTGTAGGACTTTCCGCGGTGATGCTGTTGGTGTCGCAAGGTTTCTGAAGTTGTAGAGCCCATCACCGCCAGAAATTGCGCGAAAAACTGTGTGCTGAAATGCCACCACGTATGCCACAGGAAATTCTGCGGAGTGGGCGCGAGACGGCAAACGGGCGCACCTTCCAGATCCTGGTGAAACATGTCCACAATGATGAGCGTTCTGGCCATTTTTCCGCATTGTTCGACGATGCGGAGCGGATCACGGCAGTGTAGCAAAACCGAGCCCATCACTGCGATGTCGAATTGCCCGAGCGAAGCCGGCAGATTGTAAACGTCGCCGTAATACATCCTGGCTTTGGATTGCAGAACAGCGTGACTGAACCAATACGAATTCTTCAACTGTTGCATGACGATTCGGCGCGGGCCGAACACTTCTTTCAATCGTGCAGCCGGGTAGGGAACAAAATCCCAACCGTGCTCTGCTGTTACTTCGACAGAGACCACATCGGCACCGCGCTTTTCCATCTGGAAGGTGAGAAACCCGCTCGCAGGACCAATTTCCAAAACGCGTTGACCGGCGAAAGCAACGTTGCCGAGGTACTCATCTACGCCTCCACGCAAATCCCAATCCCGCCCCTCTATGACTCCGTAGCCCGGAAGCTCCATCGTGTGGTAAAAGTAACAATCGGCGATATTTTCGACGTTCAAGGGCTCAGCAAAAATCTTCTGATCATTCATACACTGAGGAAGCCACAATCAGGATTTAGCGTGTTCATTTCTTCGCCTCTCCCCTTGCTGCAAGGGGAGAGGTTGTAAGACGCTACAGAAGTTCAAAATCGAGAACCCTCACTCTGCCCTCGTCCCTTGGGAAGGCAGAGGCGGAACGAACCCGCCGACGTAAATATAAACGAACAATCACGCTTATGTGTTCCGCGATTTTTCGCTGAGCGCTCTCTCCAGTGCTGAGTTCCAAGCGAGCGGTTTGTTTTTGAACCAGCTCGAGTCAAACTTTGGCCCAGCGAAAAGCGCCCACGTCTGACGCGGATGTTTCCAATCCAGAATCTCGAATCGCAAACTCGCCTCTTGGGCTGCGCGTTCCAGCGTCGCTGGCCGGTAGTTTACGCATTCAGGATACACCCAGCCCGTTTGCGGCGCGTCCTCATCGCCTGGCAAAAATGTGGCAAGCAAGATTCCGCCAGGGCCGAGTGAACTGGAAACCGCAGACAACCAACCCTTGATCAAGTCCAGTCCGCAATGACTGAAGATCGATTGGGCCAGCGCGAAATCGAATGGGACTTTCGCGCGGCCAACTGCCCCGGGGGAATCGGTAAAGAAAAACGTTGGCCGCTTAACTTGAACGACTGTTTCGCCGAGTTCCTGCTTGATTCCCTCCGCCACGAGCCATTCGGCGGGCTCGATGCCGAAGTATTTTCCACGATTCAGGTACGGAATTAGCAAGCGCCCGATTCGAAGCGAACCGCAGCCGATATCGAGCAATGCATGATGCTGGCGTAGTCCAAGTGTGGTGAGAAGATTGAATGTCATCGCCGCGATGACATCGTAATCCTCCGGAGGGCCGACGTAGGCGCGGTAATGTGGATCGCCGGGCTTCAGTCCCAAGCCAAGAGTCTCCCGATCATTTGAAGGCGCTTTCATGTCACTTCACTCGTTTGATGGTGGCGCGGTCCAAGTCCTTGAGCATATCTTCTGGCTTATCGGGAAAACCGACCACGCCGCGTGACCGGTCGAATTGATAGATGCGCGTCGGCTTCCGTTTACGAAAAGGAAATTCGCGAAGTCTATCGGCGTCGAGTGCGTCCTTTGCGCCCGGAACCCGACACGCTTTCACGGCGAGAGCATAAAGGTCATCTCTAATTTTGGAAGTTAAGCTGACGCAGTTCGACAACTCGTTGGGATCTTTCGTGCGATTGAAAAGTTGTTCCCGCCCGCCATTGGACATGAAAATGTATTTCCATTCGTTCGTAAGAACCATGACCTTGAAATCCTGTGAGCCGGGAACTTCGACCATTCCGACAAGATATTCGCGTTGCGCGCATTCGCCTCGCAGCATTTTCAGAATGTTCATTCCCTCGCGCATTTCGCATGCACCCGCAACCTCCGTCGCAATTCCGAAAAGGTCAGCCAGGCTGATCAACTCATTCCGGACAATTCCAGCCGGCAGGGTTGCTGGCCAACTCAGGAGGAAAGGAACTTGGCAAGCGGCTTCAAAGAAATTTTGTTTCTGCCAGCCGTGATGGTCGCCCAAAAGGTCGCCATGGTCCGAAAAAAAACAGATAAGGACGTTCTCGGAATTCGACCGCGCTTCGATTGCATCAAGGATTCGGCCAAAACAATGATCCAGATAAGTAATCTCCCCGTAATATCGCGCTCTGACGATCTTCGCGAGCGTTGGATTGATCGCATCCGCCCAAACGGCGTATTGCATGTAGGGGATCTCTTCATCCAGGTGATCTTCCTCGACGTTACCCAGAACCAGCTCTGGCATTCGATCGGGGTCGTACATTCGATTAAAAGGAATTGGCGGAGCGAGCGGCGGATGCGGTCCCATGAACGACACGAATCCGAAAAACGGGCGTGAATCATTTGACTTTGCGATCTCCTCTACCGCGCGATCGGCCACCCACCACTCCGCGCCCAACTCCGCTGGAAGCGGACTGCGTTGTGGAAGGTAATACATTTCGCTGCGTTCCCCCATTGGTTGCTCCAGGAAATCGAATTCCGGATGTTCGCGAGCGAGCCACGAACCGTAATCATCACCTTCGCGGGCAGGCGGATGGTACGTCTCTTCACTGCGCCAGAGCGTTTCGTAACCTACGTCTTCGTCCCATGGATAGGTGTGGAATTTTCCGATTCCAAAGGTGCGGTATCCAAGGCGCGACATCACTCGAGCGAGGTACGGTCCGCAACGCGTTTCCATTTCCTGAGCCTGGCCGGTCACTGGATCTGCCTTCACATTGCTAAAGACGCGTGTCGTCGGCGGCTCGCACCCGGTTCGGATCGTGTAGCGAGCAGGGACGCAAACCGGACACGTGGCGTATGCATTTGAAAACGCGATTCCCCGTCGCACCAAGCGGTCGAGGTTTGGGGTATAGATATGCGGGTTCCCGAGCGCAGCGATGGTATCAAATCGCTGTTGATCGGTCATGACGAACAAGATGTCAGGCTGGTTGGGTGCCATTTTCTCTTCAAGCAGGAAGTCCCGCGCAGACGTAGCAGTACAGCTTCAACGGAGAAGATGAAGGGGAATTTTTGTCAGCAACAATGCCAGTTACACAGTTGTGAAAAGAACGGCCAAAACCCAAACCGGATTGTTGACTCCTCGCCTCATTTACGAAAGCAAACCTAAGACTTCGCGATCTCATTGCCGGTCAAACGGCGAAATGCTTCGAGATATTTCGCGGAAGTGTTTTCGATTACGTCTTTTGGCAGCCGGGGCGCGGGCGGAGTCTTGTCCCAGTGGAGCGTGTCCAAATAATCGCGCACAAATTGTTTGTCGAAACTCGGCGGGCTCTGTCCGACCGCGTATTGATCCTTTGGCCAGAAGCGCGACGAATCCGGCGTGAGGCATTCGTCGATTAAGAGCAAATCTCCATTGATGGTGCCGAATTCAAATTTCGTATCTGCGACAATGATGCCGCACCGCGCGGCGTGATCGCGGCCGCGCGAATAAATTTCGAGACTCAATTTTTTCACGCGACTGGCGAGCTCTTCACCGAGAATCTGAGCGCAGCGGTTCATGTCGATGTTCTCATCATGACTTGTTTCGGCTTTCGTCGCAGGCGTGAAAATCGGCTCCGGCAATTGCGACGCCTGCTTCAGTCCGGCTGGAAGTTTGATTCCACAGACGCTGCGAGACTCCTGATATTCTTTCCAGCCGGAGCCGGCAAGATAGCCGCGCACCACGCATTCCACTGGCAGCGGTTTCGTTTTCTTTACAATCATCGAACGTCCGGCCAACTGCTCGCGGAATGGCTGCAATTCTGTTGGGAACTGCTCGACATCCGTCGTGACAAAGTGATTCCCGATCTCGGTGAACCGCTTGAACCAGAACGCGGAAATTTGGTTGAGCACTGCGCCCTTGTGTGGAATCGCGTCGGGCAGGATCACGTCAAAAGCCGAGATGCGATCCGTGGCCACGAAGAGCAACGTGTCGCCGAGATCGAAGACTTCGCGCACCTTTCCGCTGCGCAGTTTTTTTATCCCTGGCAGATCGATGGAGGTTTGTGTAGCGACTTGCATGGGCAAATGCTTAACGTTCAACCTCCAATTTTCAACTTCCAATGACTGTTGTCATTCCGAGCGGAGTCGAGGAATCTTTAGATATTGCTGGCAATGGCGCGCCTCGTTCAAAGAGCTAGAGATGTCTCGACTTCGCTCGACATGACAATGGTGGCGGTTGGAGGTTGAATTCGTTATGGCCGGAATTGTCGTTAAACCGCGCGCTCGAATTTTGTACGGACACGATTGGGTATTTTCCAGTGAAGTCCTGAAGGTTTTTGGAAATCCAGCGGACGGCGATGTGATTTCGCTCAAGGACGATAAGGATCGCCTGATCGGCAGCGCCATTTACAATTCCAAATCACAAATTGTAGCGCGGCGTTTCTCTCGGCGCCGGCAGGATCTCGATCTTGATTTCTTTCGCCGCCGTATCGCGCAAGCTTCCGAGTATCGCGACCGGCGAAATGTCGATCCAAAACTGCGTCGCGTGGTCTGGAGCGAAAGCGACGGTCTTCCCGGCGTAATCATCGACCGCTATGGCGATCATTTCGTTTTGCAAACCCTCACGCGCGCGATGGACGTTAGAAAGGATTTGATTACCGGTGCGATCGTCGATGTCTTCGGCGACGTCATCGTCATCGAACGAAACGACGCGGCAGTCCGCAACGCGGAGGGATTGGAATTACATAAAGCCGTTTTGCGCGGAACGACTTCGAAGGTCACGATCGAAATCGAAGCAGTAAAGTTTGAACTCGATCTCTTGCATGGCCAAAAAACTGGTTTCTATCTCGACCAACGACATAACTATGGAATCGTCGCGGGATGCGCGCGCGAGCGGCGCGTGCTTGATTGCTTTACAAATCAGGGGGCCTTTGCGTTGACGTGTGCGCGCGCAGGCGGAGCGGACGTGACCGGGGTTGAAGAAAATTCCGAGAACATCGCGGCCGCGAAGCGAAACGGCGCCCGCAACGAACTGAAAGCGCGATGGATCGAGCGGGATGTTTTTCAATTCCTGCGCGCGGCTGAAAAAGCGGGAGCACAGTACGATCTAATCGTTCTCGATCCGCCGTCGTTTACAAAGACAAGGAGCGGACTGCGCGACGCGTTGCGCGGTTATCGGGAATTGCACATGCGCGCGTTCAAGCTGTTATCGAAAGATGGGTTGCTGACGACTTTTTCATGTTCGCATCACGTGAGCGACGCCGTATTCTCCGAAACAATCAGGGATGCGCTTGCTGATGCCCGGCGTTCTGCGCGACGCCTGCGCCGGTTCGAGCAGGCACGTGATCATCCAGTTCTTCCTACGATTCCTGAAACGGAGTATTTCAGAGGGTTTCTTCTGGAAATGATGCCGGGACGATAGAAGCGAACGCCTCGACGCAGCGAGGCGGCTACATTAACGCTCTGACGATTTAACGATTTAACGGTTTGACGATTGAACATCGCGAAGCCAATATCCGCTACGGCGAGCCCAGACGGCGTCGCGATTTGTCATGCCAGAAAAAGATCGATCGTTTGAACAAATGCTCGAGTTGACCGACGACGAAGCAGGTTCTGCCGAGCATCTGGACTCGCAGGTGCAAAAGGCGCAGGAGCAATTGCTGCAGCTCAAGCGGCAGCAGGAGCAGATCGAAAAACAAAAACGCGAGCTGGAAGAGCTGAGCCGTCGTCAGGAGGAATTGGAACATGGCCGGGCAGAAATGACCGATAAACTCACGCGCGCACTGGTTGTGCTGGAGCGCGACGCGTACAATGCGCAAAATCGGCTGGAGCAAGTCCGCGCGGCTCGAGAAAGTTTTGCGCAACATTTGGAGTTGATCGAAGCGATCGATCCCAGAAGCTGGAATCCGGCAGATTTGCACAAGGAACTGAGCCGGGCGTTGAGCACAGTGGACGACGCGCGCACCGAATACAGCGACCAACGCAGCCGGTTGCAAGCAGCCGAGGCGGCGACCGCCGAGGCAACGTTGCCGGAGGCCACGACTGATGCGTATCAAAGCAACGACGGCCGCTCATTTTTCCAGTGGTTGCAGATCGGGCTCGCACTCACCCTGCCACTGATCATTTTCGGCGCGATCGCTCTTCTCGTTTTCTTTTGGATGGCGAGCAAGTGATGGCGATGTTTCGGCGTCCGCGCAAATCGAGCCCGCCGCTTCGCCGCAAGCAACAAGAGATCGCACGACAGGAGGCGGAGCTACGCGACAAGCTCGACAGGCTCGAGCGCATGGTTACAAAAGGGCGGTCGACCTCGCGGAAAAGATCTCCGGCACAGGCGGAACAAGGCATAAGAGCCGAAAAGATCGAAAAACGATTTCAGGTCTCGCTCCCTCTGGACGGCGGACACTCCTTCGAGGCCAGCCGACCCGCGCGGCGACGTCGTGCGCTGCGCAAAGAACGGCGAGAAGGCCGGGCCATTTTTCTGCTTCTTTTGACCGCGCTTGCCGCCGCAGTCATGTGGCTCATCAGCCACCTGCATTCTTGAATTCCAGCCATGGCTAAAACTTCCGACCTCGATGTCACATATGTTGCCAGGCTGGCGCGCATCAATCTGACTGAAGCCGAGGCGAAAGTTTTTCAGAAGCAGTTGGATGATGTACTGCAGTACGTCGAAAAACTTCGCCAGGCAGACGTAAGCGATGTCGAGCCGGCCGCGCATGCCCGCCCAAATTTTAACGTCTTCCGCGAGGACGCGCCGCGTGACTGGTTCACTGCAGAGCAAGCGCTGAGCGACGCGCCTCGAAAGGCGAACGGCCTTTTTATCGTCCCGAAAGTGGTGGAATGACGGAGCAAGATCTGCCGGCGCTCACCCTCGCCGATCTCCAAGCATTCTTGCGTCGTCGCGAAGTCTCCCCGCGCGAAGTACTCGAGGCTTTGCGAGCGCGCATTGAAGTCGTTGATCGAGAAATCGGCGCTTATCTCTCACTCGACATGGACGCTGCCGCGAAGGAGGCGGACAAAGCGAATGTCGATCTCCCGC
>Ga0306920_100005758_pt1 | contig 16061 bp, 12 predicted proteins | sample flu12Cox44000170_FD_204666 | JGI IMG/M metagenome (GOLD analysis project Ga0306920, IMG submission 204666) | Lab enrichment of tropical soil microbial communities from Luquillo Experimental Forest, Puerto Rico - flux4day.12C.oxic.44.000.170 (v2)... | ecosystem: Environmental > Terrestrial >... | reverse complement strand
AGCCCTTTGTGTCGGACATTTCCTGTGCCGTCAGGCCGTTCATGACCGTCCGCCCGGAGAACGGGTCGATCGCGTAGGCCGTATCGCCGGACCGCCGCACTTCCACGACCCGCCGGAACACTCCGCTTCCGATGACGGGGATGTCGCGTTTCCCGGGCGACACCAGCGCCCCCTGCTTTTGCCCGCAGGCGGTCATCTCGGTGGCGAGCTGCCGGGGATAGGCGGCGTCGGCGTGGTGCACGGGCGGCCGCGGCAGCGCTACCGCCAGTTGCTGAGCGCGGACGATGCTCAGCGTCAGGCCGGCGCCCAGCGCCAGCATGAGCGACAGCGCGACCAGGCCGCGGTGATGGCTCTTACTGGAAAACACCGGATCGACGCGGCGCCTTGGCCTGAAACCGTCGTGGCGCCCCATAACACACACCCCCTTGCCGGCAAATGCTTCACCGCAACGTCTGCGGACCGGAAGAAGCTGGCGGCGAGGACGTTTCCGGCGCCGGAGTTGTCGGAGCCGGGGTGTCGGGTGCCGGGGTTGTCGGAGCCGGAGACTCCGGGACCTGGGCGTCCGGCGCCTGAGGCGTCGGGATCGGAGAGGCCGGCACCGAGGTTGTCGGCTCCGGAGACTCCGGCACCGGGGAGGTCGGGACCGGAGACGACGTCGGCGCCGGGGTTGTTGGCGCAGGGGACGTCGGAGCCGAAGACGTCGGCGCCGGGGAGGCCGGGACTGGGAAGGCCGGGACCGAAGACGTCGGCGCCGGCGAGGTCGGCGCCGGGGACGTCGACTCGCCGGGTCCCAGCAGATCACCCACGCCAATACCGGACGACTGGACAGGGAGGGGAAGCAATCCAGGCAGCAGGGGAGCCGCTGTGGCGCTGGGGGTTGGCGCCGGGCCCTGGAGGAACGGGTTCGGCTGCTTCATGTACGGGGGAAGGGCGCCGCCTGAGTGGGACGCGCCAACGGCCGCCAGCGCGCATATGGCCGCGACCGCGGCTATGACGAACGCCATTCCCAGCGCCCTGCGGCCATGAATCTGCGCCGTGCGCGCGAGATGCAGCCTCCCCATCAAGCCGCGCCGCCGGTGCCGTCCGTGGGATGCCCGCGCAGGGTGAGTCACGGACGACATCGCACTTCCCCTCGCGGTCCGAGGCGCACAAGAACCTCGCTCCTAATTCCTGTTGGCAAGCTATGCCGCCGAGATTCCCGGCTAGCAGGGCCCAACGCCGGTCGTCGGCATACCCGAAGGCCTTAAGGACGCGAGACGAACGGCCCCTACTTACGGCTGATAACAGGCGGGCGGGGATGGGCTGGACGAGGGGGCCGCGGCCGACCACCGCGACTGTGCGCCCATACGATGCGCGAAGGGCTGCGGCGTGGGCGGGATCGGTGCGCCACGCGGTGCCGGCCGGGAGCACCACGTAGTCCGGGTGGCGGACCCAGACCGGCACGTAGCGAACGAACGTGACGCGCGCGCCGCGGCTGTCCACGGTGATGGTGAGCAGCACGATCATCCCGTCCTGGGAGGCGGCCGGGCAGCAGGCACTGGTCTGGTTGGAGATCAGGTTGCCCTCGCCGAACACCACGAGCTTGCCGTTGAGGATGCGAATGGGCTGGACGATGTGCACGTGCTGGCCGACGACAGCGGTGATGTCAGGGGAGCGGGTGAGCTGGCCGGCGAGGGCGAGCTGGAAGCTGCTGGGCTGGGCGACGTACTGATCGCCCCAGTGGATGTTGACGATGACGACCTTGGCGCCGTCCAGGCGGGCACGGTGCGCGTCGGCCAGGATCTGCGCCGCGCTGGCCCGGTTGACCGACCACGGATGGGGCGAGGGGATGCCGTTGGTCAGCTCGGTGTAAGCGAGGAACGCGACCCGGACCCCCTTGATGGTCATGATCAGCGGCGTTTTCTGCGCTGCTGCCGAGGAGAAGGTGCCGGCGTGCGCCACCCCGGCCTGGTCCAGCGCGCGGATGGTGTCATCGACCCCGGTCTGCCCCTGATCGAGGGAGTGCGTCCCGGCCGTGGAGCAGGCACGCCACCCGGTCTGGCGGATCGCGGTGGCCAGGGCGGGCGGGGTGTTGAAGGTCGGGTAGCCGGTAGGACGAGCCGGGGTCATCGGCGTCTCGACGTGGCACAGCGCCAGGTCCGCGCCCTGGATATAGGGCCTGATCTGCGCGAACATGGGAGCGAAGTCGTAGTGGTGGCCGCCGCCCAAGACCAGCGCCCGGTGAAAGACCGCGGAATGGATCAGCAGGTCTCCGCTCGCCTCGACCACCAGCTGGACGCTGGGGCTGCCGCTGGGGTGGTGCTGCGGGGACGCCGTCGCGCTGGCGCGGATAGCGTGAACTGCGTGGTCACCCGCGCGCCCGGAGGCGGTGCACGCGCTCGGCGCGATGCCGAGCGCGAGCACGCCGACAATCATGAACGCACGCCGCCACGCCCCGGCGCGACGTGCCGTCGCGCTCTGAGTCACTGTCGTGATCTTAGCTGGCCCATGGGCTGGTATACGGCGCAAATACTGTGCAAGCCCGCTAACCTCGGTGGGTGGCTCTTTGCGGCTTCCGCGTGACGCGGCCGGCCATGGTCGCCGCGCGGCCTGGCCGCGCCGCGGCCGCGCTGGCCGCGGTGGTTACGGCCGGCCTCGCCGGCTGCACCACCTCAAGCTCGTATTCGCAGCCCGGTCATGTCGCGGGCGCTGCGAGCACCCCGGTCCTTCGGTCACCCTCGCCCTCGCCCTCGCCCTCGCTTAGCACACCGCCCCAGCCAGCCACCGCGTTCCCGCTGCTGCCTGCCAGTGGCCCAGGGTACCTGGCAGCCGGGTCGGATCCGCGGGCGCTGCCCGGGGACGTGCTGATCGCCGACGAGAACAACCGGCGCCTGCTGCTGGTCGACCCGTACGGGCGGATCCGCTGGGTGTTCCCCGGGCCCGGCGCCCTCGGGCGCGGCCAGGTGTTCGGCCACCCCGATGACGCGTTCGTCTCCCCAGATGGCCGGTCGATCGTGGCCACGCAGGAGGAGGACCAGACGATCTCGGTCATCGACATCGCAACCGGCCGAATCACCCGCCGGTACGGCCATCCGGGGATCCCAGGGTTCAGGCCCGGCTATTACTATCATCCGGACGACGCCATGCTGCTGCCCGGCGGCCAGATCCTAGTGGCGGACATTCTCAACTGCCGGATCCTGCTGCTGTCGGCCCGGGGCATCGCCCGCCAGCTGGGCAGCACGTCGATAGCGTGCAGCCATGACCCGCCGCGCCAGTTCGCCCAGCCGAACGGCGCCTTCCCGCTCACCGACGGGAATTACCTCATCACCGAGATCCTCGGTGACTGGGTGGACGAGATGAGCCTGCGCGGCCACGTGTACTGGTCGACGCACCCGCCGGGCGTCCGCTACCCGTCCGATACCAACGAGGTGAGCCCGGGCCGCTACCTCGTCGCCGACTACTCCTATCCGGGCCAGATCGTCATCTTCAGCCGCACCGGGCGGCTGCTGTGGCGCTTCCGGCCCGCCGGCGCGGCCGCGCTCAACCATCCGTCGCTCGCGCTGCCGCTTCCAAATGGCAACATCCTGGTCAACGACGATCACAACGACCGCGTGATCGTGATCGACACCAAGACCAACCGGATCGTCTGGCAGTATGGCCACGACGGCGTCCCCGGCAGCGCCCCCGGCTACCTCAACAACCCCGATGGCGTCGACCTTGCCCCGCCGGACTCACTGCTCATTACGCACGCCGCCACGGCGGGCCATCCCTGACGCTGGCCGCGGCGCCACCTTCCGTTCGGAATGATTGCCTTAAAGCCGCTCGATGATGGTGGCGGTCGCCATGGCGCCGCCGGCGCACATGGTGATCAGGGCGGTGCTGGCGTCGCGCCGCTCGAGCTCGTGCAGCGCGGTGGTGATCAGCCGGGCGCCGGTGGCGCCCACCGGGTGGCCGAGCGCGATCGCCCCGCCGTTGACGTTGACGCGGTCCTCGGCTGGCTCCAGGACACGCAGCCAGGAGAGGACCACGGAGGCGAATGCCTCGTTGACCTCGAACAGGTCGATGTCCGCGAGCGTCATCCCGCTGGCCGCGAGCACCCGCCGCGTCGCGGCGATCGGGCCGTCCAGGTGGTAGTAGGGCTCCGCGCCGATGAGGCACTGCGCGACGATCCGCGCCCGCGGCCGCAGGCCCAGCGACCGCGCCCGGCCGGCGTCGGCCAGCAGGACGGCGGCCGCGCCGTCGGAGATCTGCGAGGACGTGCCGGCCGTGTGCAGGCCGCCTTCCACCACCGGCTTCAGCCGTGCCAGCGCGTCCATGCTGGTCTCGCGCAGGCCCTCGTCCCGGTCGACCATGCCGTTGGGCGCTTTCACCGGCACGATCTCCCTGTCGAAACGTCCCTCGTGCCACGCGGTCCGGGCCAGCGTCTGCGAGCGGAGGCCGAACGCGTCGGTATCCGCGCGCGCAAGGCCGCGATGGCTGGCTATCCGCTCCGCGGCGACGTACTGGTTCGGCATGTCAATGCCCCAGGTGTCCGGCCGCGGCGACCCGACCCCGCTGCCGACATTCGAGCGCAGCGGCACCCGCGACATGGCCTCCACCCCGCAGCCGATGCCAGCGCTGATCGCGTCGGCCGCGATGAGGCCGGCGATCAGGTGGACGGCTTGCTGCGCGGAGCCGCACTGTGCGTCGAGCGTCAGACAGCCCGTCTGGTACGGCAGTCCCGCGTGCAGCCAGGCGGTGCGGGTGATGTTGTTCGACTGCTCGCCGGCCTGCGTCACGCAGCCGCCGGCGATCTGCTCGACGGCCGCGGGCTCGAGGCCGGCCCGCTCCAGCAGCGCGGTCTGCGCGGCGCCGAGGATCTCGGCGGCGTGCAGACCCGCGAGCGTGCCGCCGCGCCTGCCTATCGGCGTGCGCACGGCCTCGACGATCACCGCGGTCCCCACGAGAACCACCCTCTCGATAGAACGTGTTCGGCTGCTCTAGTTCACCTGGAGGAGTCGATGTACTCTAATCCAATTAGAACATGTTTCAATTCTTGGCGCGTTCTCGAGGCAGACCGGAGGCAGCCGTGGCCGTACCGGACATCCCCGCGGGGTTCGATTTCACCGATCCGGATCTGTACGCCGTCCGGGTCCCTTCCGAGGAGTTCGCCGAGCTGCGCCGCACGGCGCCGGTCTGGTGGAACGCCCAGCGCCGTGGTTCGGCGGGCTTCGACGACGACGGCTACTGGGTGGTCACCAGGCACGCCGACATCCTGGAGATCTCCAGGCGCAGCGAGCTGTACTCCAGCTGGGAGAACACCGCGCTGATCCGCTTCCAGGAAGGCATCGAGCGGGACGCGATCGAGATGCAGCGGGTGATCCTGCTCAACATCGACCCGCCGGAGCACACCAAGGTGCGCGGCATCGTGTCCCGCGGCTTCACGCCGAGGTCGGTCGCCAACATGCGGGACAACCTGCGCGAGCGCGCCGAGCGCATCGTGGCCGCCGCGCTGGCCAAGGGATCCGGCGACTTCGTCACGGACGTCGCGTGCGAACTGCCGCTGCAAGCGATCGCGGAACTGATCGGCGTTCCGCAGGAGGACAGGAAGAAGATCTTCCAGTGGTCGAACGCGATGGTCGGCTCCGACGACCCGGAGTTCGGGGACGAGGGGACCATCGCGGCGATGGAGATCCTGGCCTACGCCATGGAGATGGCCGAAGACAGGCGGGTCAATCCCCGCGGCGACATCGTCACCAAGCTGGTCAACGCCGAGATCGACGGCGAGCACCTTTCGTCGGACGAGTTCGGTTACTTCGTGCTCATGCTGGCGGTCGCGGGCAACGAGACCACCCGCAACGCGATCTCGCACGGGATGATGGCCTTCTTCGACAACCCGGACCAGTGGGAGCTGTTCAAGGCGGAGCGGCCGGAGACGGCGGCGGACGAGATCATCAGGTGGGGCACCCCCGTGACGGTGTTCCAGCGCACCGCGACCGCCGACACCGAACTCGGCGGCCAGCAGATCAAGAAGGGGCAGCGGCTCGGCCTGTTCTACCGGTCGGCCAACTTCGACGAGGACGTCTTCGACCACCCTGAGCGGTTCGACATCCTCCGCAGCCCCAACCCGCACCTCGGCCTCGGCGGTCTCGGCGCGCACTACTGCCTGGGCGCCAGCCTCGCCAAGCTGGAGATCGGGCTGATCTTCAACGCCATCGCCGACGCGATGCCCGACATCCAGCCGGCCGGGGAGGCGGAGCGGCTGCGTTCGGGCTGGCTGAACGGGATCAAGCGGCTGCCGGTGAGCTACACGGGTTCCTGATCGCGCGCCGCCTCACTCCTCGGCGGACACCACCCACATCGAGAAGTACTGCGAACCGCCGCCGTAGGCGTGCCCGAGCGCGGTGCGCGCCCCAGGCACCTGGTGGGCGCCCGCCTTGCCCATCACCTGCAGGGCCGCCTCGGCGAACCGGAGCAGTCCGGACGCGCCGATCGGGTTGGACGACAGCACTCCGCCGGACGGGTTGACCGGCAGCCTGCCGCCTATCGCGGTCTCGCCGGCCTCGGTGAGCCGCCACCCCTCGCCAGCCGGGGTGAAGCCGAGGTTCTCCAGCCACATCGGCTCGTACCAGGAGAACGGGACGTAGATCTCGGCCACGTCGATCTCATCGATCGGGGAGGTGATGCCGGCCTGCCGCCACAGCGCGGCGGCCGCCGCGGCCCCTGCCGCCGGGTTCACCGGGTCCTTGCCCGCGAACATCGTCGCCTCGGTGCGCATAGAGGTCGCCCGTATCCACGCCACCGGCCGGCCGTCGGCCATCGCCGCCCGCGCCGCGTCCGAGTCGCCGATGACCACCGCGCACGCGCCGTCCGACGACGGGCAGGTCTCGTCGTACCGCACTGGATTCCAGAGCATCGGGGAGGCCTGCACCGATTCCAGCGTGATGTCCGGCTGCTGCAGGTGGGCGTACGGGTTCAGCGCGCCGTTGCGCCGGTCCTTGACCGCGACCATCGCGCCGATGTGCGAAGGCGCGCCGCTGCGGCGGATGTAGGCGCGGATGTGCGGCGCGAAGTACCCGCCCGCGCCGGCCACGACCGCGATGCTGAACGGCGGCGCGATCGACAGCGCCCACATGGCGTTCGATTCCGACTGCTTCTCGAACGCCACCGCCAGCACCCGCCGGTGGATGCCCGCCTGCACCAGGTTGGCCGTGACGATCCCGGTGGCGCCGCCGACCGATCCCGCGGTATGCACCCGCAGCAGCGGCTTGCCGACGGCGCCGAGCGCGTCCGCCAGGTACAGCTCGGGCATCATCACGCCCTCGAACAGGTCCGGCGCCTTCCCGACGACGACCGCGTCGATGTCGTCGAAGGTGAGCCCGGCGTCGGCCAGCGCGCGGTCCGCCGCCTCCCGGCACAGCCCCGCCATCGACACATCGGTGCGCTTGGCCCGGTGCCGGGTCTGTCCCACGCCGAGAACAGCAGCTCTCATCGAGATCGTGCCTCCATTACACAGACCAGGTTCTGCTGCAGCGCGGGCCCGCTGGTCGCGTGCCCTAGGGCGCGCGCGGCGCGTCCGGACATGATCGCCGAAGCCGCGCAGCCGATCCGGGCGAGCCCCGCGGCGAACATCGGGTTGCCGCACAGCGCCCCGCCCGACGGGTTGACCTCCGCATCAGCGCCCAGACCGAGCGCCCGGCGCAGCAGGATCTCCTGATGGGTGAACGGCGCGTGCAGTTCGGCCACCTCAACGGGTGGCCCGCCGACGGGCCCGGGCGGCGAGACGCTCAACAGGTCCCGGGCGCCGAACGATCCCGACTCGATCCGGTGCGCGAACGACGTGATCCACGCCGGCCGCTCGCACAGCTCCCGCGCCCGGTCGCCGTCGGCCAGGATCACGACCGCGGCCCCGTCGCCCACCGGCGCGCAGTCGTGCGCACGCAGCGGGTCGGCGACGTAGGGCGCGCCCAGCAGATCCTCGACCGCCGCGTCCCCGGACACCTGCGCGGCCGGGTTCGAAACCGCCGCGGCACGGCACCGCGCCGCGACCTCCGCCATGTCCTTCTCCGTCCACAGCCCCGCATCGATACCCAGGCGCGCCTGCAGCGCCGCGACCGACACCGAGTCGGGCCACAGCGGCGCTACCAGGTACGGGTCGAGTTGCAGCGCCAGCACCCGGCGCAGTTCGGCACCGGAGGACTTGCCGAACCCGTACGCCAGCGCTACCGACGCCTCGCCGGACATGATCTTCACCCAGGCCTCGTACAGCGCCCAGGCGCCGTCCATCTCCACGTGCGATTCCATGATCGGCGGGACCGAACCGATCGCGTCCACCGCCTGCACGAAGGAGAACGCCCGCCCGGCCAGGTAATCCGACGATCCCGAGCACCAGAAGCCGATCTCGGACCTGGTCAGCCCGGTGGCGGCGAAAACCTCCGCGAAGATCGGCACCAGCATCTCCACCCCGCCGGTCGTCGCGTCCGCACGGACCCGGCAGGGCGACTGCGCGAAACCGACAACGGCCACCTCTGAAGTCACAAGAACCTCGCGTACGACTCGTAGGGCGCGTCCGGCTCGCCGCTCGGCGCGAAGTGGCTGATGGTCTCGGCGCTCGTGCTCCATTCCTCGCGTGGCCGCCACACGGCCCGCACCCGCATGCCCATCCGCACCTCGCCGGGGTCGCAGCCGAGGAGGAGGTGCTGGAACGCGATGTCCGCGCCGTCGAGCAGCACCGCCGCCGCCACGTACGGCGGCGTGACCTTCTGGCCCGGGTAGCCCACGTTCACCACGGAGAAGGTCGTGACCGTCCCTGTGTCGGGAAGTTCGACCTCGCTGTTGGTGGGCACCCCGTCGGCCGGGCAGGTGCCCCGGGAGGGGATGTACACCTTGCCGCACGCGGGGCACCGCTGCCCGATCAGCCGGCCTTCGGCCAGGCCGCGCAGGTAGGCGCTCTCCGCGGGCGACGCGGTGTGCTGGTAGCGCAGCCGCACCGGCGTGACCGTCATCGTGACCGGATCGCCGCCCGCCGCGCCCGCTCCGTCCGACGCGGGCGGCGCGTCGCCCGGCTCGAAGCACTCGATGTCACGGATGCTGCCTACCCGGTCGGCCGCCCAGCGCGCCCGCACGCGCATCCCCGTCCGCATCGCGGCGGCCGACCCGGCGTCCACGGCGTGCAGCATCGCGGTATCCGCGCCGTCCAGCCGGATCAGCGCCCACGCGAACGGGTGCTCAAGGGGCTGGCCGGACAGCGGCGAAGACAGCCACGTCCAGCTCACCACGCTCCCGCCCGGCCCCACCTCGACAAGTTCCGCGGGAGGCGAAAACGTCACCGGGTCGTACTCGAACGGCGGCGCGTGCACCCTGCCGTCAGCGCCGCGCGCCCCGAGGATGCGACGTTCCCTGAGCGCGGTCATGAACTGGCCGAGCACCGGCCCAAGCGATCGCGTGTAGTCGAACGCGATCTCCATCGGCGCCCGCAGCGGGGTCTCAGTCACGCGGTCATTATAGAACGTGTTCTAGCTTTAGCCTTGTCCGATCTTAGAACGAGTTCTAGATTGGGGCCCGTGACCGACATCGGCTTGTGGACCATCGCAGCGCAAACTCCGGACCGCCCGGCGGTGATCGAGCCCGACGGCAGCGTCGTCACCTACCAGGAACTGGCCGCGCGAGCCGACCAGATAGGCCGGGGCCTGCAAGCGCTCGGGCTCAGACCCGGTGACAGCGTGGCCGGGATGCTGCCCAACGGCTCGACGGCGCTCGCGCTGTTCTTCGCCGCGCTGCAGACCGGGCTCTACGTGGTGCCGGTGAACTGGCACCTGGCCGCCGCCGAGGTCGGCTACATCCTCGGCGACAGCTGCGCGTCCGCGTTCGTGGCGCACGAGAAGTTCGCCGCCGTCGCGGCGGCCGCCGCGGATCAGGCTGGCATCAAAACCGAGGCCAGGTTCTCCGACGGTGTGATCCGGGGTTTCACACCGCTGGCAGAACTTGGCAACGGCGGCGAAGGCCGGCCGGACCACCGCACCATGGGCGCTCCCATGGTCTACACGTCGGGCACCTCGGGCCGCCCCAAGGGCGTGCGCCGCGCGCTCACCGGCGAGAACCCGGACAACCCGCCGCTCGCGAGCAGCTGGTTCTTCGGCCTGTTCGGCCTCGCGCCGTTCGACGGCCACGTGCATCTGTGCTGCTCACCGCTCTACCACACCGCGGTGCTGAACTTCGCGACGATCTCCATCCAACTCGGCCACCCGGCCGTGCTCATGGACGGGTTCGACCCGGAAACGATGCTCGCCCTGATCGAGCGGCACCGCGCGACCCACACCCACATGGTGCCGACGCAGTTCCGGCGGCTGCTCGCGCTCCCCGAACCGGTGCGCGCGAAGTACGACGTCAGCTCGATGCGCGCCGCGATCCACGGCGCCGCGCCGTGCCCGCAGGAGGTCAAGCGGCGGATGCTGGACTGGTGGGGCCCGGTGGTCGTCGAGTACTACGCGGCCACCGAGGGCGGCGGGACCGGCATCACCGCGCGGGAATGGCTGGCCAGGCCCGGGTCCGTCGGCAGGGCGTGGCCGGGCTCTGAGGTACGGGTCCTCGACGAACACGGCGACGACCTGCCCACAGGCGAGCCGGGGCTCGTCTACCTGCGGATGGGCGCCTCCACCTTCGACTACCACAAGGACAAGGAGAAGACGCTGGCCGGGCGCGCCAAGGGCATGTTCACCGTCGGCGACATCGGCTACCTCGACGCGGATGGCTACCTCTACCTCTGCGACCGCAAGGGAGACATGATCATCTCGGGCGGCGTCAATATCTACCCGGCCGAGATCGAGGCGGAGCTGTCCTGCCACCCGGCGGTCGCCGACGTCGCGGTCTTCGGGATCCCGCACGACGAGTGGGGCGAGGAGATCAAGGCCGTGGTGCAGCCGGCGGACGGGATCACGCCCGGACCCGGGCTGACCGCGGAGCTACTGGACTTCCTCGGCGGCCGGATCGCCAGGTTCAAGATGCCCAGGACCATCGACTACGTCGCGGAGCTGCCGCGCGATCCCAACGGCAAGCTATACAAGCGGCGGCTTCGCGATCCGTACTGGGCTGCTCGCGATCAGGCGATCTGACAAGCTTTTCATCCCGAACGGCCGGCTGATTTCTCGCCTTCTCCTTCGTTGACTGTAGTAACGGCCGACGCGATCGGGAGAGGTGATGCGGAATGGCGCCTGAGCTCGGGCCAGGACCCGCTGCCGCCGGAGCCGACGGGAACAGTCCTGGTGACGCCGACGCGCTGACCGGCCGTGCCTGGCTGGCGACGCTACCCGGCGAGCTCGCCGCGCAGCGGCGCGTAATGGCCGGGCTGGTCGATCGGTGCGAGGCCTGGCCGTTGGTGAGATCGCTGCTGGTCGGCTGCTCGCTTGGCCGCGGCGCGCCCGACGCGCTTTCCGACATCGACGCCGCGCTCGGCGTCGACGCCGCGCGCGGCCAGGCCGGCGCTGAGCGGGTGGCGACCGCGGAAGCGATGGTCGCCGCGGCGCTGCCGGATCTGGGCCCGCTCATCGACGTGCTACGACACCGGACCGGGACCGCTGACCAATGGGCTCGGCGGATCTTCGCCCAGTTCGCCGATGGCACCCAGCTCGACCTGACGGTCATAGCCCAAGCCGACATCGAGATACGCCGTCGCGGCGGTGGCGCTCCGGACTTCATCCCGCTGTACCAGGTATCCGCCCCGCCGGACTCCCGGGCGCCGGATGCCCAGGCACTAGCCGACGGCGGCGAGCCGCCAGCCGCGCGCGCGGTCACCGGCGATCAGGTCCGGGAGTGGGCGTTCCTCGGCTGGTGCGCGCTGATCGACGCCGACAAGTACCTGCGCCGCGGCTCGCTCTGGGAAGCCCACGACCGGCTCCACCAGGCACGCCACCACATTTGGGCGCTGTGGGCCGCGGCGCACGGCGCACTGTACCCGTGGCATGGCCTGTCACAGGTGCTCGACCATGACCCGGACAATCTGCCGCCGGACGTCGAGTCCACCGTCGCCGGCCTCGACGCCGCGGACCTGTACCGCGCCGCGCGCGCCAGCACACAAGTACTGGCTACGGTCAGCGCGGCCGCCGCCCGACGGCACCCCGCCGACCTCCCAACGGCGATGGCCGGCTACGTCACCCGCGTCCTCTCCGAGACCAGCGGAGACCGGGCATAACCGGTTCCTTACGTCTGCTCGCGGCGGCGGGCGGTTGCCGGGTGCGGTGCTTACGATCGTGCGCGTGCTCCGGCGTGCGGTTCCGATCCTGCTAGTCGCGGCCGTCTGCGCCGGATGCGGCGCCGCCGGCACCGCCGATCCGGCGGGCTCTCCCGGTGCCGCGGGGCGTGCCGGCCCGGTACGGACCGACGTCCCGGAACCGGCGAGGGCGCCGGCGCTGACGCGGGCGCCCGCCGGCACGGTGGTGCCGATACCCGGGGCTCCCGAGGGACTGGCGGTGGACGACCGTGACGGCATAGTCGCGGTCGGCCTGCGCCGGCCTGACGGGGTGGCGCTGGTGCGGGCCGCGACCGGGCGGGTCCGCACGGTCGTGCGGCTGCCGGGCGCGCCGCGGCACCTGCAGCTCGCCGGCCCCGCCGGGCCGGTTCTCGTCCCCGCGGAGCGGATCGGCCAGCTGTTCCAGATCGCGCTGCCGAGCGGCAAGGTAGTGGCGGACACCCGGGTAGGCCGCCAGCCGCACGACGCGGCCGCGGCCGGGCCGGTGGTCTTCGTGGGCAACGAGTACTCGAACACGGTGTCCCTGGTGCGCGGGGGCAGGCAGATCGCTGTCGAGCCCGCGCCCCTGCAGCCCGGAGGCGTCGCCGCCGCCCGAGATGGCTCGGTCGTCGTGGCCGTGGGCGTACGGGGCCGCCAGATCGAGGCGTACGCACCGGATGGCCGCGCACTGGGCACGGCCCCGGTCGGCGTCGGCCCGACGCACGTGCGCGCGGCCCCGAATGGCCTGTTCTACGTCGCGGACACGGAAGGCGGCGCGGTGATCTTCTTCCGGGTCACCGCTGACGGCCCGGACCAGGCCGGATCGGTGCGGACCGTCTGCTGCACCCCGTACGGGATCGCGATCGACGGCCGGCGCGGTCTCGTCTACGTGACGCTTACCGCGACCAACCGGCTGGAATCCTTCCGGATCTCCGGCGACGGCCTGACGCCGGACCGGGTCTGGCCGACCGTCCGCCAGCCCAACGATGTGGCCGTGGACGAGGTCACCGGCCGGGTATTCGTGGCCGGCAGCGACGACGACCAGCTCCAGCTGATCGACCCCGCGCGCTGATCAGGTGCCGCGGAACTCCGGACGGCGCTTCTCGGTGAAGGCGCGCGGGCCCTCTCGTGCGTCGTCGCTCGCGAACACCGCGGCGCCGATCTTGGCCTCGATCGCGAACGCGTCGTTCTCGGCCATCCCCTCGGTCTCCCGCATCGTGCGCAGGATCGCGCGGACGGCGACGGGGCCGTTCGCCGCGATCGCGCCGGCGATCTCGAGCGCCTTGGCCAGCGCCTGGCCGTCCGGCACGACATGGCCGATGAGCCCCATCGACAGCGCTTCGGCCGCACGGATGTGCCGCCCCGTCAGCAGCAGGTCCGCGGCCAGCGTGTAGGGGATCTGCCGCGGCAGCCGCACGGCCGAGCCGCCCAGCGGGAACAGGCCCCAGCGCGCCTCGGAGACGCCGAACCGCGCGCTCTCGCCGGCCACCCGGATGTCGCACGCCTGGAGGATCTCGGTACCGCCGGCGATCGCCGGCCCCTCCACGGCGGCGATCAGCGGCTTGGTCAGGCGGCGCCCCTTGAGCAGCGGCTCTATCACCGACAGGTCGAAGTCGCCCAGCCGCGAGCCAGGGTGGTCGCTGGTCATCGCCTTGAGGTCGGCGCCCGCGCAGAACGCGCCGCCCGCCCCGGTCAGCACGCATACCCGGATGCTGGGGTCGGTATCGACCTGATCCCAGGCCTGGCGCATGAGCGCCATCATCGCCGGGCTGAGCGCGTTGCGCGCCTCCGGGCGGTTCATCGTGACGACGAGAACGTGCTCACGCTGCTCAATCAGCGCATGGGGCTGTTCGCTCATGGTCTGCTTTCGCTCTGCTTTCCCGCGCCCAGGTCTTGCCTTAGAACAGTAACACGTTCTAGTTTCTACCCATGGCACTGAACATGGCCGACCTGTTCGAGCATGCCGTCGACACCTTCCCGGAGCGGACCGCGCTGATCTGCGGCGACCGCCAGCTCACGTATCCCGAGCTCGAAGACGAGGCCAATCGCCTGGCCCACCACCTGGCCGGTCAGGGCGCCGGTCCCGGCGACCATGTCGGCCTCTATGCCCGCAACTCCATCGAGGCCGTGGAAACGCTGCTGGCCACCATCAAGCTCCGTGCCGTGGCCATCAACATCAACTACCGGTACCGGGAGAACGAGCTAGCCTACCACCTGCGGGACGCCGGCCTGGCCGCCCTCGTCCACGATCAGGACCTGGCTCCGGTCGTGGACGCTGTGATGGCCCCCGGACTGCCGCGCGTGGTCATCGGCGGGAACTTCGCCGAGGCTCTGTCGGCCGCCTCAGGAGCACGGGACTTCGGCCCGCGCAGCGCCGACGACATCTACATCATCTACACCGGGGGCACCACCGGGTATCCGAAGGGCGTCATGTGGCGTCATGAGGACATCTGGCGCACGCTCGCCGGCGGCATCGACTTCATCACCGGCGAGCGGCTGGAAGACGAGTGGGAGCAGTCGCGCAAGGGCGCCGAGGGTGGCGGCATGGTCCGCATGGCTCCCGCGCCCCTCATCCACGGCGCCGCCATGGTGGCCACGCTCGGCTGCCTGTTCGCCGGGGACACGGCCGTGATCTTGCCGAAGTTCGATCCGGACGCGGTCTGGGAAGCGGTGCAGCGGCACCGGGTCAACGTGCTGTCGGTCATCGGCGACGCGATGGCCAGGCCGTTGATGGAGGCGCTGGCCGCCGGGCACTATGACACGTCCTCGCTGGTGTCCCTCAATTCCACGGCCGCGCTGTTCTCGCCCGCGGTCAAGGACGCGTGCACGAAGGCGCTGCCCAACGTGTTCATCAGCGAGGCGGTCGGCTCGACCGAGACCGGCTTCGCCGGCATCGCGTTCGTCAGCGCGGGCGACGAGCACCGCGGCGGCCCCACGGTCACGGCCGGGCCGGACGTCATCGTGATCGACGAAACCGGCGGCGTGTGCGGTCCCGGGCAGACCGGCAAGCTGGCGCGCGGCGGGCACATCCCGCTCGGCTACTACAACGACACGGTCAAGACCGCCGAGATGTTCGCCGAGGTGAACGGCAAGCGCTACGCGGTGCCCGGCGACTGGGCACGGGTAGAGGAAGATGGCACGATTACCCTGCTCGGCCGCGGCAACACATGCGTGAACACCGGCGGCGAGAAGGTCTACCCCGAAGAGGTCGAGGGCGCGCTGAAGTCTCATCCCGACGTGTTCGACTCGCTGGTCATCGGTGTGCCCGACGACCGCCTCGGCCAGCGCGTCGCCGCGCTGATCCAGCTTCGTCCCGGTGCCGCCGAAGACCTGACCGGGCTGCAAGCCCACGTGCGCGGCGAGCTCGCCGGCTACAAGGTGCCGCGCACGGTATGGTTCGTGGATTCGGTCGGCCGCACCGTGTCTGGCAAGGCCGACTACGGCTGGGCGCGCCGGTATGTCGCCGAACATCCCCCGGCCGCCCCGGCTCCGGCAGAGAGGGCTCCCTGATCGTGCGGACACCTGTTTGCGACCTACTGGGCATCGAGCACCCGATCGCCGGCTTCAGCCCGTCCGAGCATGTCGCCGCCGCGATCAGCCGGGCCGGCGGCCTGGGCGTGCTCGGCTGCGTGCGGTTCAACGACCCCGCCGAACTGGACGCCGTCCTGGACTGGATGGACGCGAACACGGACGGCCGCCCGTACGGCGTGGATGTGGTCATGCCGGCCCGGGTGCCCGCCGAGGGCGCCGTCAGGGACCTGGAAGAGATGATCCCGCGCACGCACAGGGACTTCGTCGAGCAGACGCTGCGGACCCTGGGCGTGCCGCCGCTGCCCGACGGCACGCCGGCCGGCGACGGCGTGATCGGCTGGCTGCACTC
>Ga0306920_100005757_pt1 | contig 16061 bp, 13 predicted proteins | sample flu12Cox44000170_FD_204666 | JGI IMG/M metagenome (GOLD analysis project Ga0306920, IMG submission 204666) | Lab enrichment of tropical soil microbial communities from Luquillo Experimental Forest, Puerto Rico - flux4day.12C.oxic.44.000.170 (v2)... | ecosystem: Environmental > Terrestrial >... | reverse complement strand
CAAGATGTTGTCATCGGCCGAGGTCGGGACGCTCATCACCGCGCTCGGCACCGGTATCGGCAAGGATGACTTCGACATCAACAAGCTGCGCTATCACCGCGTCATCATCATGTGTGATGCCGACGTCGACGGCAGTCACATCCGCACGCTGCTCCTCACCTTCTTCTACCGGCAGATTCCGGAGCTCATCGAGCGCAACCACATCTACATCGCGCAGCCGCCGCTCTACAAGATCAAGCGCGGCAAGCAGGAGGTCTATGTCAAGGACGACAACGAGCTCAACCAGCTGCTGCTGAATGCCGCACTGGAAGAGGCGCGGCTGCACGTGAACGCAGGCGCCCCGGCGCTCTCGGGCTCGGCGCTCGAAGCGCTCGCGCGCAAGTACATGGAGGTCCAGGCGATCATCCGCCGCTGGTCGCGCCGCTATGACGACCGGCTGCTCGAGCAGCTGGTGTACATGCCCGAGGTCACCGCGGCAGACTTCGAACGGCCGGAGTGGCTGCGCGGCTGGGCGCAGGATCTCAATCAACGCCTGAATGCGCTCGCCGACGGCACGCGCACGTATCGCGTCGAGATGCGTACCGCGACCGATGCGCACGCGGCGCGCATCATCATCCACAAGACCGAGCACGGCACGCCGAGCCACAAGTACCTGCCGCGCGAGTTCTTCGAGTCGGCCGAGTACCAGCGCATCGCCGATCTCGCCCGCACGCTTGCCGGGCTGATCGGCGAGGGCGCCTACGTCACCCGTGGCAGCGAGCGCCAGGAGATCGGCTCGTTCAAGGAAGCCATGAAGTGGCTGCTCGATCAGGCGAAGAAAGGCCAGACGATCCAGCGCTACAAGGGCCTCGGCGAGATGAACCCCGAGCAGCTGTGGGAGACCACCATCAACCCCGAGACGCGTCGGCTCCTGCAGGTGAAGATCGAAGACGCGGTCGCCGCCGATGACATCTTCACGACGCTGATGGGCGATCAGGTCGAGCCGCGGCGCGAGTTCATCGAGAAGAACGCGCTCTCGGTGACCAACCTCGATATCTGACCCGTGACAGCGAGCGGACGCTCGAAGAAAGCCCGTTGGATCACTCAGGAATCGAAGTCAGCTGATCTCGAGCCTATTGATCCAAAAAAGAGGTCAATGCCAGTCGCCGGACTCGAGGCCGAGCCGCTTTACCGTGGCTTCCACCCACGTCTGGATCTCGTCGTTGACCTCGCGCACCTCGCGCCCCGCCGCAACGACCGGTGTGCCGATGACGACGCGCACGACGCCGGGCTTCTTCAGGAGTCCGCGCCGCGGCCAGTAGTAGCCGGCGTTGTGTGCGACCGGCACGACGAGCCGGCCGCTCTCGGCCGCGAGTAGAGTCCCGCTCACCCCGTAGCGGCGGGTCTCACCGACCCGCATCCGCGTACCCTCCGGGTAGATCATCACCCAGTCCCCCTCCTCGAGACGCGCCTTGCCCTGCTCGATCACCTGCGCGACCGCCGAGTGCCCGGCGCTGCGATCGATCGCGATGGCGTGCAGCTGGCGTACGCCGAGCCCGACGACGGGGATCCACAGCAGCTCGCGTTTGAGGACCCACACCTGGCGCGGAAACACCACCATCATCGCCATCGTTTCCCACGAGGAGGAGTGCTTCCACAGCGCGACGTGGCAGCCCTGCGGCAGCGGTGCGCCTTCGATGCGATAGGTGAGGCCGCAGCTCCACTTGAGTACCCACAGCACGACCGTCGCGTAGACGCGCGCGAGCGCAAAACGTCGGGGAAAGGGCAGGACCAGGCATACGATCGCGAACGGGATCGCGTAGAGGAAGGTCCATGCGAACCAGAAGCCGGTGAAAAAGAGCGATCCGACCCACTGCACCGCAGGGATGCGCCAGCGTGATGCGCCGGCGTCGATGTCGCGCGCGGTGCTCAACCCGGCAATCGCGACAGGTCCGCGATTCCCGTAAAAAGGCCCCGGAGCTGTGCGAGGAGACTCAGGCGATTCGCACGCAGCTGCGGGTTCTCGTCCATGACCATCACCTTATCGAAGAAGGTGTCCACCGCGGGGCGCAGGAGCGCGAGCCGCCCGAGCGCGCTCGTGTACTCGCGCTGCGCGGTATCTCCCTCAACCGCATCGCCCAGGCCGCGCATCGCATCGTAGAGCCGCACTTCGGCCTCTTCGCGCAGCTGCAGCACATCGACGTCCGCTGGCCAGGTCGTGTTCGCCTTACGCAGGATGTTGCTGATGCGCTTGTTGGCGGCGGTGAGGCTCGCGGCCTCCGCCAGCTCGAGGAAAGTGCTCAGAGCCTTGAGTCGCGCATCGAAATCCACGCTCGAGGCGGGGCGTGTCGCGAGCACCGCATCGAACATCTCGGTCGTTACCGGGGCGCGCCCCTGGGCGGCAGCGCCAGCACCCTCGAGGTAGTAGGCGCGCAGCCGCTCCATGAGAAAGTCGTAGATCTCGGCGGTCAGCGACTCCGCGCTGGTCGCACTGCCCGTCGCACCGTCGCCAGCCTTCCCCGCTTTGGGCGAGGGGGCGGTGGCGGGCGCGGCGCCTGAGCTTCCCGCCGCGCCGGGCCCGGCGCTGCGCAGCCGCTCGATGTCGGCGCGCACACCGACGACGGCGCGCTCGATGCAGGCTGGCAGGTCCAGGTCCAGCCCCTTCTCGATGAGGATGCGCTGCACGCCGAGTGCTGCGCGGCGGAGGCCGAAAGGATCCTTGGTGCCCGAGGGCTTCTCGCCGATCGCGAAGATGCCCGCGAGGGTATCGAGCCGGTCGGCAATCGCGAGCCCGATGCCGATGCCACTGCCGGGCAGCGCATCGCCCGCCGAGCGCGGCAGGTACTGCTCGCGCAGGCTGAGGGCCACCTCCGCCTCCTCGCCGTCGGCCTGTGCGTAATAGGTGCCCATGATGCCCTGGAGCTCGGGGAACTCGCCCACCATCGCAGTGAGGAGATCGCACTTGGCGAGATCCGCAGCACGGACCGCCGCCTCGCGCGAGGCACCGGTCGCCGCAGCGATGTCGGGTGCGAGCACGCTCAGGCGCCGCGTCTTGTCGCCGAGCGAGCCGAGCTTGGCCTGGAAGGTCACGGCCTCGAGCCCGGGCCGCCGCGCGGCGAGGGGCTCGCGCCGGTCCTGCTCCCAGAAGAACGCCGCGTCCGCGAGCCGCGCGCGTACCACGCGCTCATTACCCCGCTGTACTTTCGGTGGATCGAGGCTCGGGATGTTGCTCACGGTGATGAAGGCCGGAAGCAGCCGCCCCTCGGCATCCTCGAGCGGGAAGTAGCGCTGGTGATCCTCGAGTGTCGAGATCAGTACCTCGCGTGGCAGTGCGAGGAAGCGCTCCTCGAAGTGCCCGGCGAGCGCCACCGGCCATTCGGTGAGCGCGGTCACTTCATCGAGGAGCGCGTCGCCGATCAGTGCGCGCCCCTTCACGGCGTCGGCCACCGTGATGACCTCGTGGCGGATGCGCTCGCGCCGCGCGGTGAAATCCGCGATCACGTGACCTTTCTCGCGCAGCGTGCGCTCGTAGGCCGCGGGGCTCGCGAGCGAGAGCGGCCGTGGCGCGAGAAAGCGATGGCCGTGCGTATGGCGGCCCGCCTCGGTCTCGAGAAGCGTCGCCGGCACCACATCGCGCCCGAAGAGCATCACGATCCAGTGCACCGGGCGCACGAACATGGCCTGCCCCTCGCCCCAATGCATGCGGCGCGGAATGGGCAGCTGATCGAGCGCGGTCTGCACGAGCCCCGGCAGAAGCTTGACGGTGTGCTCACCAACGCGGGTGCCGACGAAGAATAGGAACGTCCCTTTGCCTTCCTCGATGCGCTCGAGCGCCTCCACGGTGGAACCGCAGCTTGAAGCAAACGCGAGCGCCGCGCGGGTCGGGGCGCCCGCGCTGTCGAACGCGGCGGAGAGCGGCGGACCGCGCCGGCGCACCTGCTGCTCGGGCTGCTGCGTGGCGAGACGCTCGACCTGCACTGCAAGTCGCCGCGGGGTGGCAAACCCCGTGATGCCGCCGTGGGCGAGGGCCGCCTTTTCGAGCCCCGCGCCGATGCCGGCGCGGAAGGCGTCGGCGAGCGTGCCGAGCGCCTTGGGAGGCAACTCCTCGGTGCCGATCTCGATGAGGAAATCGCGGTGCGCAGTGCTCATGGACGCGCCCGGGAGGCTGCAGCGCCTGCCGCGGCGGGCGGCAGCGAGGGCTCCAAGGATTGCACTGATTGCGCCGGTAGCGCTGGTTGCGCGTTGCTCGCCGCGGGTCGCGCCCTCTTCAGGAGCGGGAATCCGAGTGCCTCGCGGCTGGCGAGATAGGCGCGGGCCACGGCACTCGCGAGCGTGCGCACTCTGAGAATGTAGCGCTGACGCTCGGTGACCGAGATGGCGCGGCGCGCATCGAGCAGATTGAAGGTGTGCGAGGCCTTCAGCACCTGCTCATACGCGGGCAGCGGGAGCTTCGCCTGCAGGAGGCTCTGGCAGGCGCGCTCGTAATCCTCGAAATGCGTCAGCAGCGTCGCCACATCCGCATGCTCGAAGTTATAGGCGGACTGCTCGACTTCGTTCTGCTGGTAGATGTCGCCGTAGGTGATGGGGCCATCCACCCCTTCGCTCCAGAGGATGTCGTACACGCTCTCGACGCCCTGGAGATACATCGCGAGGCGCTCGAGGCCATACGTGATCTCACCCGTCACCGGGCGGCAGTCGAGACCCCCGACCTGCTGGAAATATGTGAACTGCGTGATCTCCATGCCGTTCAGCCACACTTCCCACCCGAGTCCCCAGGCGCCCAGCGTCGGGGATTCCCAGTTGTCCTCGACGAAGCGCACATCGTGCACGAGCGGGTCGAGTCCGAGCACGGCGAGGCTTCCGAGGTAGAGATCGAGAATCGGCAGCGGCGACGGTTTGATCGCCACCTGGTACTGGTAGTAGTGCTGCAGCCGAAAGGGGTTCTCCCCGTAGCGGCCATCCGTCGGACGCCGGGAGGGCTGAACGTACGCCGCTCGCCAGGGCTCGGGACCTACGGCGCGGAGGAACGTGGCCGTGTGAAAAGTGCCGGCGCCGACTTCCATGTCGTAGGGCTCGAGGATCACGCACCCGTGCTGCGCCCAGTAACGCTGCAGGGTGAAGATGAGCTCCTGAAAGGTGCGTGGCGCGCTGCCGATTTTCATGCGAGGTATTTCAGACCCCAAAGAGCGCGCGAGTATACGGTGCCCGTTGCGGGGAAGGATTGAGTGCACCAAAAACGCGCAGGTACATTCCGGTTGCCGCCGAAGTCGTCTGCGGCCCTGGGACCCCGCTGGCGACCGCACCGATCTGGTGCAATACTGGAGGCATGCGCACCAACATGGTGCGCTATCTAAGCCCAGGGGGTCAGTAACTGCTTGATGCGCTGTGCAACCCAGCTGGCACGCGCCCTGCAATGCCCGACGCACTTCCCGCCGGGTCGCAGATCGAGGTGCCAGAAAAGCGCCGGCGCCGGCGCGGCGAGATACCCCCCTTTCCCGGAGGCGATATGACACCGACCGATGTTCTGACGCTCATCAAGGAAAAGCAGGTGAAGTTCGCAGACCTGCGCTTCACCGACACCCGCGGCAAGGAGCAGCACGTGACGATTCCTGCACGGCTGCTCGATGAGGACCTGTTCCGCGACGGCAAGATGTTCGATGGCTCCTCCATCGCCGGATGGAAGGGCATCAACGAGTCGGACATGATCCTCATGCCCGACGCCGCGACCGCGGTCATCGATCCGTTCTTCGAAGAGCCCACCGTCGACATCCGCTGCGATGTGATCGAGCCGGCCACCATGCAGGGCTACGAGCGCGACCCGCGCTCGCTCGCCAAGCGCGCCGAGGCGTACCTGAAGTCCACGGGCATCGCCGACAGTGCGCTCTTCGGTCCCGAGAACGAGTTCTTCATCTTCGACAGCGTGCGCTTCGGCAGCGAGATCAACGGCGCCTTCTACCGCATCGACTCGGTTCAGGGCGCCTGGAATTCCGAGCGCGATTACGAGGAAGGCAACAAGGGGCACCGGCCCGCGGTGAAGGGCGGCTACTTCCCCGTCCCGCCGGTCGATGCCTACCAGGACATCCGCTCGGCGATGTCGCTCGCGTGCGAGGAGATGGGCCTCAAGGTCGAGGTTCACCACCACGAGGTGGCGACCGCCGGGCAGGCGGAGATCGGCATCGGCGCGGGCACGCTGGTGCAGAAGGCCGACCAGGTGCAGATCCTGAAATACGCGGTGCACAACGTCGCGCACGGCTACGGCAAGACCGCGACTTTCATGCCGAAGCCGCTGGTGGGCGATAACGGCAACGGCATGCACGTGCACCAGTCGCTACAGAAGGAAGGGCGGGCGCTCTTCGCCGGCGACAAGTACGGCGGACTCTCGGATCTCGCGCTCTACTACATCGGCGGCATCATCAAGCATGCCAAGGCGCTCAACGCGATCACCAACCCCGGCACCAACAGCTACAAGCGCCTGGTGCCCGGGTTCGAGGCGCCGACTCTGCTCGCCTACTCCGCGCGCAACCGCTCGGCCTCGATCCGCATCCCCTGGGTGTCCAACCCCAAGGCGCGCCGTATCGAGGTGCGCTTCCCGGACTCCCTCGCCAATCCCTACTTCGCGTTTGCGGCGATGATGCTGGCGGGGCTCGATGGCATCCAGAACAAGATCCACCCCGGTGACCCCGCGGATAAGGATCTGTATGACCTCGAGCCCGAGGAAGCGAAGCACATCCCGACCGTCTGTCACTCCCTCGACATGGCACTCGAGCATCTCGACAAGGACCGCGAGTTCCTCACCCGCGGCGGGGTTTTCACGAACGATGTGATCGACGCCTACATGGGGCTGAAGCTCCAGGAGATGACGAGGTTCCGCATGGCGACGCACCCGGTGGAACTGGAGCTGTATTACAGCGCCTGACGATGGGGCGAGCGAGTTCCCTGCGGGTACGCGTCGGCTGCGGTTGCCGCGACCGCGGCCGGTGCGCGGAGCCCAACGGGGAAGGGGTGCGGGTGGCGGCGATCACAGAATCCCGCCACCCGCTTTTGTCGCGCGGCGCGCGCGGCGGTATGCTCAGGCTACATGCGCACACTCGCATTTACCTTAATCCTGCTCGTCTGCGGAGCGGCGCTCGCGGCGACGGTGTACCGGTGGGTAGACGAGGATGGCGTGGTGCACTACTCGGACCAGCCACACCCGAATGCCGAGAAGATGCAGGTGCACGCGGCGCAAACCTACAAGCCTTCCGCGCTCGACACGCCGGCCTCGTCTTCCGGCGGCGGCTCCAACCCCACGGCTGCTGCCGCCCCGTACCGGGGATGCGCGATCGTGCAGCCGCAGGATGGTCAGGCGCTTGCCAACATCGACTCGCTCACGGTGGTGGTGCAGACCGACCCGCCGCTGCACCAGGGCGATCGGGTGTACGTCACGGTGGATGGCCAGGCGCTGAATGCCGGCAACCCGACCGGCTCGCAGTTCGTGCTCTCGCCGGTCGATCGCGGCACGCACACCGCGCAGGCGCAGGTGAAAGATGGCGGCGGCGCGGTGCAGTGCCAGACGCCACCCGTCACCTTCGAAGTGCACCAGAACTCGATCCTCAATCCCAACAATCCGAGGGTCACACCGCACTGAGCGGCGCTGCGGCTGTGCACCGCGCGCCGGTCCGCCGCAATGTCCGCCGTCTGGCGGGGAGCGGCCGTGGCCCTTGAGCACGTCAGCCCCTCCGCGCTCGCGCACTTCGATCCCGCGGATCTCCTCGACGCGCTCGCCACCGGCATCCTGATGCTCGATGCACAGCTCTGCCCCGTGTACGCGAACTTTGCCGCACAGGACCTGCTCGCCTTCAGCCTGAAGATGGCGCGCGGACGGCCTTTCAGCGAGCTGCTGCACGAGCCCGAGGGGCTCGACGCGATCCTGCGCCGCTCGCTCGCCTCAGGTGAGACGATCGCCGACCGCGAGCTCACTGTCCGCCCGGCCGGCTCGCCACGCGAGGTGCGCACGCTCGATGTGACGCTCACGCCGCTCGATGGAGTCACCGGCAGGCACCTGCTGCTCGAGCTCGCCGACACCACGCAGCGCCAGCGCATCTCGCGCGAGAACGACCTGCTCGCACGGCTCGACGGCAGCCGCCTGATGGTGCGGCAGCTCGCGCACGAGATCAAAAATCCACTCGGCGGGCTGCGCGGTGCGGCGCAGCTTCTCGAGCGCGAGCTTCCGGCGGCGGCGCTCAAGGAATACACGCGCGTCATCATCGGCGAGGCCGACCGCCTCACCGCGCTCGTCGACTCGATGGCGCGCCCCAGCCAGACACCGAACCAGAGCCCGCTCAACGTCCACGAGATCTGTGAGCATGTCTACCACCTGCTGCGGGCGGAAGCGCCGCCGACGCTCGTGATCGAGCGCGACTACGACCCGAGCCTCCCGAATGCGCGCCTCGATCGCCACCAGATGATCCAGGCGCTGCTCAATGTGGCACGCAACGCGCTTCAGGCGCAGGGCGACAAGGGTCGCATCGTGCTGCGCACGCGCGCGCGCTCGAACGTCAGCATCGGTTCCGCCGTGCACCGTCTCACGGCGAGCGTGCAGGTCGAGGACTCAGGTCCCGGAGTGCCCGAGCACCTGCGCGCCTCGATCTTCTACCCGCTCGTCACCGGACGCGCCAACGGCACCGGTCTCGGGCTCGCCGTCGCGCAGGAGCTGGTGACGCGCAACGGCGGCATCATCGAATTCGAAAGTGAGTTCGGGCGCACGGTGTTCACGCTGCTGCTGCCCCTCGGAGATGACACATGAATACTTTGCGCGTGTGGCTCGTCGATGACGACGCCTCGATCCGCTGGGTGCTCGAGCGGGCACTGCGTAACGATGGCATGGCGCCGCGGGCGTTCGAGGCGGCCGAGCCCGCGCTCGATGCCCTGCGGCGTGACGCCCCGGATGTCCTCATCACCGACATCCGCATGCCGGGCGCCTCGGGACTCGAGCTCCTGCGGCGCATCCGCGATGCGCGGCCGGCGCTGCCGGTGATCGTCATGACGGCGCATTCGGACCTCGGGAGCGCGGTCTCGGCATACGAGGGCGGCGCCTTCGAGTACCTGCCGAAACCCTTCGACATCGACGAGGCGGTGGCGCTCGTGCGGCGCGCGGCGAGCGGCGCGCTGGGGAGCGGGAGCGATGCGGCGGTGGCGCCGCGCATGCCCGAGCTCCTCGGCAAGGCGCCGGCGATGCAGCAGGTGTTCCGCGCGATCGGGCGCCTCTCGCGCTCATCGGTCACCGTGCTCATCACCGGTGAATCGGGCACCGGCAAGGAGCTGGTCGCCCGCGCCTTGCACGAGCACAGCCCGCGCTCGGGGAGGCCTTTCATTGCGCTCAACACCGCCGCCATCCCTGCCGACCTCCTCGAGTCCGAGCTCTTCGGGCACGAGCGCGGCGCCTTCACCGGGGCGGACACGCAGCGGCGCGGGAGATTCGAGCAGGCAGATGGCGGGACGCTCTTCCTCGATGAGATCGGCGACATGTCGCCGGCGCTCCAGACACGACTGCTGCGCGTGCTCGCGGAAGGTGAGTTCTACCGCGTGGGCGGCCAGACACCGATCCGCGTCGATGTGCGCGTCATCGCCGCGAGCAACCAGAATCTCCAGCAGCGTGTCAGCGGCGGGCTCTTTCGCGAGGATCTCTATCACCGTCTCAACGTCATCCGCATCGAGCTGCCGCCGCTCCGTGCGCGCGCCGAGGACATCCCGGCGCTTCTCAGCCACTACATGCTGATCGCCGCACACGAGCTCGGCGTCGAGCCGAAAGTGCTCGCGGCGGACGCGCTCGCGCGTCTCACCGCGCACGAGTGGCCGGGCAACGTGCGCGAGCTCGTGAACCTCTGCCGCAGGCTCTCGGTGCTCGCCCCGGGAAGCGAGGTACATCTCGCCGATCTGCCGCCCGAGATTGCCGCTACCGCCGCGTCGCTGCCGAAGGAGGCAGACTGGGCGTTGGCGCTCGCCGACTGGGCCGAGCGCCACGCGCGCAATGGCGGGCCACCCCTCCTCGATGCGGCGCAGCCGCAGTTCGAGCGCGTACTGATCCGCGCTGCGCTACGCCTCACCCAGGGACACCGCCAGGAGGCGGCGAAGCTGATCGGCTGGGGACGCAACACTCTCACTCGCAAGCTCCGTGAGCTCGGCATGAGCGGGGTAACGGACCCTGACGAATAGTCGTTAGGCGGCGAACCCGGTAAGGTTTCCGCCCGAAGGGAGGGACCGATGTCGGGCTTCAGCCACCTGTGGCATTTCGAGTTCCTGGGCAACGAGCTCGGCCAGTGGGCGATCGCGCTCGTCGTCTTCCTCGTCACCTTCACCGTGCTGCCGATCGCCAAGCGCGCGATCGGCGCGCGCCGCCGCCGCGAATATCCGGCGAGCCAGGCCTACGCTGCGCTCGACATGCTCGCCGCGCTGGTCGAGCACACCAGCCACCTCTTCATGTGGGGCGCCGCGGTCTGGCTCGCCGCGCGCGATCTCACCTTCCCCGACAAGATCGACCGCGCGCTGAACGTCGTGCTGGTACTGCTCTTCTGGATGCAGGTGGCGCTCTGGGCGATGACCGCCATTCGCCACGCGCTCGGCCTCGGCCGCCAGCGCGCGCCGGGTCAAGAGAGAGTTCGTGGCGGCTCGATGGAGGTCGTGCTGGCCGCGATCAGCATCGTCGTCTGGAGCCTCGCGGCGCTGCTCGCCCTCGAGAATCTCGACATCCACGTGGGTCCGCTGCTCGCGGGCCTGGGCATCGGTGGCATCGCGCTCGCGCTCGCCGTGCAGACGGTGCTCTCGGACCTGCTCGCCTCGCTTTCCATCGCGCTCGACAAGCCGTTTGGCGTCGGCGATTTCCTCGTCATCGATGATTTCATGGGAACCATCGAACAGATCGGCGTGAAAAGCACGCGCATGCGCAGCGTCAACGGCGAACAGATCATTCTCGGCAACAGCGACCTGCTGAAGTCACGGCTGCGCAATTTCGGCCGCATGACGCAGCGGCGCGCGCTGTTCCAGCTCGATGTCCACTACGAAACGCCCGTCGCGGCGCTCGCGGCCGTCCCCGGTGCGGTGCGCGAGATCATCGAGGCGACACCCGATGCACGCTTCGATCGCTGCCACCTCCTGCGCTGCGCACCCACGGCGCTGCAGTTCGAGGTCGTGTACTTCGTCACGAGCTCCGATTTCAAGGTGTACGCCACCGCGCAGCAGAGCATCAACCTGCGCATCCTCGAGCGCTTCAGCACCCTCGGGGTGATCTTCGCCGCCCTGGGGCCGACACCCGTGCGGCTGCAGCGGCTGCCGGCGACGCCCGCGACCGACGACAGCGGGCAGAAGCGACTCCTGTAGCCGCCTCAGCCCAGACGCCTCAGCCCGAGAGTGCGCAGTCGGCGAGGTCCTTCGCGGTGCGCAGCGTCCCGACGAGCTCGGTGACGTCGGCGAGGCCGTGCGCCGCAAGATACGCGGCGATCCCCTCGTTGATACGCCGGCACACGAGCGGATCGTAGAAGAGCGCCGTGCCGACCCCGACGGCCGTGGCGCCGGCGATGATGAATTCCAGGGCATCGCGTGCCGTGGTGATGCCGCCCTGGCCGATGATCGGGATGCGGTGCGGGCCGGCGACCTCGTACACCTGATGAACTTTGAGCAGCGCGATCGGCTTGATGGCAGGTCCCGAGAGCCCACCCTGCACGTTGCCGATCACCGGGCGGCGCTCCTCGACGTCGATCGCCATGCCCATGATGGTGTTGATCACGGCCAGCGCGTCCGTCCCGGCCTCGATACAGCGGCGGGCGTTCTCGCGGATATCGGTCTGGTTCGGCGAGAGCTTGGTGATGAGCGGCTTCCTCGTCACCCGGCGGCACGCGGCCACGACCTGCGCCGACATTTCGGGGTAGTTGCCGAAAGCCACCCCGCCTTCCTTTACGTTCGGGCAGGAGATATTGATCTCGATGGCATCGATCGGCGAGGCATCGAAGCGGCGCGTCACCTCGACGTACTCCTCGATGGTCGAGCCCGAGACGTTCGCGATGAAGCGCGTCTCGCTGAAATCGAGCTGCGGCAGGATGACGCGCACCACGTGATCGACGCCCGGGTTCTGAAGCCCGATGGCGTTCAGCATTCCCGCCGGCGTCTCGTATACGCGGTGCGGGGGATTACCGAGACGCGCGGCGCCCGTCGTGCCCTTGAGCACAATCGCGCCCGCGTCGCGGTTGGAGAAGCCCTCGATGCGCGTGTATTCCTCGCCGAAGCCCACACAACCGGAGAGGAGCACGATCGGCGAGGCAAACTTCAGGCCGCAGAATTCGAGCGCGAGAGGCGTCGCCGCGGCCGCGGCAGCTCCGGCGGGTGCGTCTTTCTCGAGGCTCGCCATGGCAGGCATTATCGCACACGCGTCAATGCCGCCAGGCAGTAAGGCCATGTTCCACATCGTGCTCATCCAGCCCGAGATCCCGCCCAACACCGGCAACATCATCCGCCTCGCCGCGAACACCGGCGCGACGCTCCACCTCGTCAAGCCGCTCGGCTTCGAGCTCACGGCGCGCGCCGTGCGCCGCGCCGGCCTCGATTACGAGGAGCTCGCGCCGGTGCGCGTCCACGCGAGCCTCGATCGCTGTCTCGAGTCGATCGCTCCCGTGCGGCACTTCAGCATCGAGACGAGCGGCACGCAGCCCTACAGCGCCGCGCGCTTCCAGCCGGGCGATGCGCTGCTCTTCGGCGCCGAGACCCGCGGACTCACGAGCGCCGCGCTGTCACTGGTGCCGCGAGAGCGGCAGCTCATGATCCCGATGCGCGCCGGCAATCGCAGCCTCAATCTCTCCAACGCCGTGGCGCTCGTGATCTACGAGGCGTGGCGGCAGAACGGTTTTGCCGGGTCGAATGAGGCGACTCTCGCGGCCTCCTCGCCGCAGGCTCACTGAGCACCGGGTCCCGGAGGACCACGATCGAGCGGGCTGCGTATGCCCCGCGCCCCCTTCGCCATCACGTGCGTATAGATCATGGTGGTATTGAGGTCCGAGTGCCCGAGCAGCTCCTGCAGCGTGCGGATGTCGTAGCCATCTTCCAACAAGTGCGTGGCGAAGCAATGCCGCAGCGTGTGGCAGCTCGCGGGCTGCGTGAGCTCCGCTTTGCGCACTGCGCCCTGAACGGCGCGCTGGATGATCTTCTCATCCAGATGATGCCGCACCGGGTTGCCGGTGTAAGGGTCGCGGCAGAGGCCTGCGGCTGGAAAGAGGTACTGCCAGCCCCAGCGTGTCCCCGCGTCGGGGTACTTGCGCGCCAGCGCAAAAGGGAGCGAGGCACCGGGGCGCGCACGGCCGCGCTCCTCCTCGTACCAGCCGCGCAGCCGCCCGAGGTGCGCGCGCACCGCATTCTCAAGCGCCGCGGGCAGCATCGTGACCCGATCCTTGACTCCTTTACCCTCGCGCACAATGACTTCACCGCGTTCGATCGCGAGGTCCTTGACGCGCAGCCGCATGGCTTCCATGAGCCGCAGGCCACTGCCGTAAAGAAGGCTCGCCACCAGCCACGGTGTGCCTTGCAGCTGAGCGAGAAGCGCACGCACCTCCTCCCGACTCAACACCACCGGCAACTTCTTTTCGTGGTTTGCGCGGGTGACGTTATCCAGCCACGGCAGCTCGATGTCGAGGACATGGCGGTAGACGAAGAGGAGCGCCTGCAATGCCTGGTTCTGCGTGGCGGCGCTCACCCGGCGATGCACCGCGAGGTGCGTGGGGAACCGCTCGATTTCGGATGCGCCGAGCTCGCGCGGGTGGCGGCGGTCGTAAAAGGCGACATAACGCCCGAGCCACTGCAGATAAGCCTGCTCGGTGCGCAACGCCAGGCGGCGCGTGCGCATGCGCTCGCGCGCCAGGGCAAGCAGGCCGGGCGGCATTTCCAGGTAGACCTCAGGCTCGGTCGGCATGCGTGTAACCTGAGCGTCATGGAAGCAGATCGCCGCGCGCGGGGCGAGCCGCAAATGCGGCGTGTTCGCCGTGTTTCAGTCACCCAGGTTGTATAATTCACGCCGCTGCAGTGACACGCCACCCGCCCAAAGCAAACAAGGGGGCTTCCGGATGACCTGGTGGGGCTGGATCATCGCCGGCGCGATACTCCTCGGCGCCGAGCTCTCCTTCGTCAACGCACATTTCTATCTGGTGATCATCGGCAGCGCCGCGATTCTCACGGGGCTCGCTGCGCTCGCTCTGCCGATTCCCGAGTGGCTGCAGTGGGCTCTGTTCGCTGTGCTGGCGATCGTATCGATGGTGACCTTTCGCAACCGCCTCTATCACAGGTTCACCCACGCCATGCCGAAGGTCGAGACCGGGCCCGCGGGCGGTGTGATCACGCTGCCGGTGTCACTCGGTGCCGGCGAGAGCTGCCAGGCGGAGCACGGCGGCACCTACTGGACCGTCCGCAACGACAGCGATACGCCGATCCCTTCCGGCAGCCGCGTGCGCATCGCCCGCGTGCAGGATCTGACACTTCTCGTAAGGCCCGAAAAGTAGACCTATGTACACCTCCTACGTCTTCATCGCGCTGGCGCTCATCGCCGTGATCGTGGTGTTCCGCACCGCCACCGTCGTGCCCCAGCAGAGCGCTTACGTGGTCGAGAACCTCGGCAAGTACAGCCGCACGCTTCAGGCCGGCTTCCATATCCTCATTCCCTTCGTCGAGCGCGTCGCCTACCGACACAACCTCAAGGAGCAGGCGCTCGATGTCCCGGAGCAGATCTGCATCACCAAGGACAACGTACAGGTGGCGGTCGATGCGGTGCTCTACATGCAGGTGCTCGATCCGCATCTGGCATCCTACGGCATCACCAACTACGCGTTCGCTATCGGCCAGCTGGCTCAGACCACGCTTCGCAGCGAGATCGGCAAGATCGAGCTCGACCGCACCTTCGAGGCGCGCGCCGCCATCAACGCCAACGTCGTGTCCGAGCTCGACAAAGCGTCCGTGGCCTGGGGCGTCAAGGTGATGCGCTACGAGATCAAGAACATCACACCGCCGAAGGACGTGCTGTCGGCGATGGAGAAGCAGATGCGCGCCGAGCGCGAGAAGCGCGCGGTGGTGCTCACCTCCGAGGGCGAGCGCGACGCCAAGATCAACCAGGCAGAAGGCGACAAGCAGCGTGTCATCAAGGCCTCCGAGGCCACCAAGCAGCAGCAGATCAACGAGGCCGACGGCCAGGCCGCGGCGATCCTCGCAGTCGCGACGGCCACCGCCGAAGGCCTGCGCCGGGTCGGCGGCGCTCTCAGCGAGCGCGGTGGGATCGAAGCCATGCAACTGCGCATCGGCGAGGAGTACGTGCGTCAGTTCGGCAAGCTTGCCAAGGAGACCACGACGCTCGTCGTGCCGGGGAATCTCTCCGATCTCGCGGCGGTGGTGAGCATGGCGACCAGCATCATCCGCGGACCTGCCGCGGCGCCACCCGAGGCGCCAGCGCGCCCGGGAGGCAGGACCGCTTAAGCGCTGGCCCGAGAGGACACATTCGCAGCGAGAGCGCAGGGCCGAATCTGAGGGGTTTGCGACATGTCGCGGGTGTTAGACAACGGAAGTGTCGTATTGCGAAACGACACTTCGGTCCTATAAAAGTAGTTAGAGCGCAGATGAAGCTAGTACACGCTATCGCAAACCTAGGCCTTCGTGTCGCCACAGTAGCCCTCATCGCAGGGGCGACCTTCCTCATTCTCTTGGGGATGCATCTATTTGGCGCTCCATTGAACGCCCACCCAACCTTCCTCGCGCTCTTGAGGCTGCATCTATTTGGCGATCTATTGGACACCCACCCAGTGACACAGGCCTTGGCGGTTGCATGCTTCGTTGCCTGGCGCCTGTACCGTGGCAGCACCCCCGTCGAGGAGATTAGGCGATTCCTGAACGTCAAAGGGCCCTACGCGAGTGCTGGTCTGCGCTCTAACAATCGGGTATGGACTCCTCCGTCAAGTGATCGGGTATGGACTCCTCCGTCAAGTGATCGATGAACAGCGGGAACGGTTGCAGTCGGGTATTCGTCCTGTAAGTGAGCGGCGCTAGTGGTGCAGCTCTGGACATCATGAGGTCCGCGGGCGCGG
>Ga0306920_100005756_pt1 | contig 16062 bp, 13 predicted proteins | sample flu12Cox44000170_FD_204666 | JGI IMG/M metagenome (GOLD analysis project Ga0306920, IMG submission 204666) | Lab enrichment of tropical soil microbial communities from Luquillo Experimental Forest, Puerto Rico - flux4day.12C.oxic.44.000.170 (v2)... | ecosystem: Environmental > Terrestrial >... | reverse complement strand
CCAATCATATACGGCTCGCGATCGGCCGGCCCGTTGCCCGACCGCCCATGAGCCGCGCGCGAAACGGCCGGCCTCGTCTCCACGGGGCCGGCCGAGTCGTTTCCCGCGGGCCGGGGTACGATGCGGGCATGTCCCGGCGCCGCGTCATGGAGCTGAGCCTGGCGGTGGTCGCGGTCACCGCGTCCGCCTCTGGAGCGGCACCGCCCGTGCTCACGCTCGCGCCAGCGGACGAGCTCGGGCAGCGTCTCGTGCTGGTCGCTACGGTGACGACCGCCGACGGCCACCCGCTCGCCGGCGCGCGCGTGCACGCCTACCAGACCGACGCCACGGGCGCCTACACGCGCGAGCGCGCGATGGACGAGCCCCACGCCCGGCTCTCCGGTTGGTTGAGCGCGGACAGCACCGGACGTTTCGAGCTCCACACGATCCGACCGGGCGGTTATCCGAAGCCGCTGCGCCTCGGCGACCGCGATCGCCACATCCCGGCACACATCCACATCGATGTCAGCGCCGCGGGGCATGCGGAGCGCCGATTCCAGGCCGTGTTCGCGGACGACACGCTGCTCGCCGATCCGTACTGGAGGGACTGGGTGAAGAAGCTGGCGCAGCCGGTCGTGCAGGTCGAGCGCACCGGCACGTCGTGGCACGGTCGTGTGACGCTTAGGGTGCCGTGAGCGCGGCCCCGGTGCGGATCGATCACGTCGTCCTGGTGGTCACGTCGCTCGCGGACGCGGTGCCCGCGTTCGCGGCCGCAGGCTTCACGGTCACGCCCGGCGGCCGTCATGACACGATCCCCACCGAGAACGCGCTCGTCTGCTTCGCCGACGGCTCGTACCTCGAGCTGCTCGCCGCACGCGAGCCGTCCACGCGGGACGAGCTGCGGGCGCTGCGCGCGGGCGGCGGCTGGGAGCGGCACCTGAAGGGCGTCTCGGCCGTGGCGCGGCGATTCCTGCCGCACCTGGCCGGCCCGGACGGCGTTGCCGACTGGGTGCTGCGAGGCGAGGCGCTGGAGCGACGCGCGGCCGCGCTGCGCACGCTGGGGATCAAGGCTGCGGGGCCGCTCGCCATGGGCCGCGAGCGCGCCGACGGCGTGAAGCTCGAGTGGCGCCTGCTGCTGCCCGAGGCCCGGCTCCACCCGTTCTGGATCGCGGACCGTACGCCGCGCGAGCTGCGCGTCCCCGGCGACGCGCGCGCGACGACGCACGCGAACGGCGCGAGCGGCATCGCGGCCGTCCGCGTGTGCACGCCGGCCGTGGCGCTCCAGGCGCTCGCGCTCGGTGAGGCGCTGGGAGCGATCCCGCGCCAGCGGGCGGACGTCACCGTGCTCGAGCTGGAAGCGGGGCGCGTCGAGGTGGTCGAGGGCGAGCCCGAGGGGGCCTGCGGCGCGGTGATCGCGGGGTGCGGGCCGCTTCCGCCGGTGGTCACGGCACTCGGCGTGACGGCGGAGCGCTAGCCGGCGATCCCGCGACCCTCGACGCACATCATCGTGCCCGTGAGCGTCGCCACGAGCGTCTCGCGCCCGTCGTCCAGCGCCATCGCGTCGGCGCGGCAGACGCTGATCGTGCGCCCGGCGCGCACCACGCGGCCACGCGCCACGATCGTACGCCCGCGCGCCGGCTCGAGCATGTTGATCTTGAACTCGATCGACAACACGGCGGCGCCCGGCGGCATGAGCGAGAACGCGGCGTAGCCGGCGGCGGAATCGAGCACGGACGCCAGCGCTCCGGCGTGCACGTACCCGTGCTGCTGCGTGAGCGCGTCGCGGACCGGCAGCTCGATCTCCACCTCGCCGGGCTCCACGCGGCCGAGCCGCGCGCCCAGCGTGCCCATGAACGCCTGCCCGGCGAAGCTCGTGCGAACACGCTCGGCGAACGCGGGGTCCTTCACCTGCCACGCCATGCGAACTTCCTCCATTCCACGGAGAGCGCCGCTGCACTACTCTCCGCGGCTCACGCCCACTCGGGCCGTGGCGGCCATGGCCGCTACGGTTTCCAATGGAGGTGCAGCATGTCGCAAGCGCCGTCCCCGCGCGAACACGATCGCCGCGGGTTCTTGAAGCTGCTCGCCACCGCAGCCGCCGCGATCCCTGCCGTGGCGCGCGCCCAGGCTCCGACGTCGCCGCCGCCGCCGACCCAGCCGGCTCCGGCGCCCGCGACGACGACACCCGCAGCACCTGCCGCACCGGCGGGACCCGAGCACAGCACGGGCGAGGCGCGACTCCTCACCGAGGTGCTGCGCGCGCGCTACCCGGACCGGTTCAACGAGACGCAGTGGACGAGCATCGCCTCCGATTTCGACGGCGACCTCTCGGGAGCCAAGCGCCTGCGCGCGATGAAGCTCGCGAACGGCGACGAGCCCGACGTTACATTTCGCGCCTGACGGCGACACGTTCCGCGCCTGAAAGCACCCACACCCCGAGGGATCCATGGCCGATTCGGACCTGCTCTATACACCGGTGCGCGACCTCGCCGCGCAGCTGAAGTCGAAGAAGCTCACCTCTGCCAAGCTCACGGAGACCTGCCTCCAGCGGCTCGAAACGCTGGGGCCCAAGCTGAACGCGGTGGTCACGGTGATGCGCGAGAGCGCGCTCGCCGAGGCGCGCGCCGCCGATGCCGAGATCGCGAAGGGCAAGCATCGCGGGCCGCTCCACGGCATCCCGTACGGCGTCAAGGACCTGCTCGCCACGAAGGGCGTGCCCACGACGTGGGGCGCCGAGCCGTATCGCAACCAGGTCTTCGACCACGACGCGACCGTGGTCAGGAAGCTGCGCGACGCGGGCGCGGTGCTGTGCGCGAAGCTCGCCATGGTCGAGCTGGCTGGCGGCATGGGTTACAACGCCGCCGACGCCTCGTTCACGGGGCCAGGGCTCACGCCGTGGAACACCGCGTTCTGGAGCGGCGGCTCCTCGAGCGGGCCCGGCGCCGCCGTGGCCGCGGGTCTGGTGCCATTCGCGATCGGCAGCGAGACGTCGGGCTCGATCGTCACGCCGAGCGCCTACTCGGGCGTGAGCGGGCTCAGGCCCACGTACGGCCTCGTCTCTCGCCACGGCGCCATGGCGCTCTCCTGGACGCTCGACAAGCTGGGCCCGATGGGCCGCACGGCCGACGACTGCGCGCTGGTGCTCGCGGCGATCGCCGGCCCGGACCCCGAGGACGCCACGTGCACGGGGCGGCTCTTCGCCTGGAAGGAGACGCAGAAGCCCACGCGCGTGATCAAGGTCGCGGTCCCGAAAGGCTGCACCGAGAAAGTCCAGCCAGCGGTGCGCGAGAACTTCGAGGCGTCGCTCGCCAAGCTGGGCGATGCGATCAAGGTGACGCGCGACGTCGAGTGGCCCGATCTCCCGTGGGGCCCGGCCGTGGGAACGATCGTCAACGCCGAAGGGGCGAGCGCGTTCTTCGAGCTGATCGACTCGGGGGACGTCACCAAGCTCCGCTGCCCCGCGTGCCGCACCGGTGGCTACTCGGCGCTGCTGACGCCCGCGGTGGACTACGTCCACGCCATGCGCGCGCGCCGGCCCATGCGTGCGGCGATGAAGAAGCTCTACGCCACGTACGACGTCGTCGCCACCCCCACGCGCGCGAGCGTGGCGTACCCGATCGACAAGGAGTTCCAGACCATCTACCCCGGCATCTCGGGCGGCCCGCCGATCATCGCGGCCGGCAACCTCACCGGGCTACCGGCGCTCGCGATGCCGAACGGCTTCGGCGAGAACGGGCTCCCCACGAGCATCGCGTTCATGGGTGGGCCGTTCTCGGAGGCGCTGCTCGCGAGCCTGGGCGCGTTCTACCAGTCGCGCACGGACTGGCACACGAAGAAGCCGCCGGCGTTCGCGTAGGACGGTTTGGGTACCGCCGCCGGGCCTTGCGCGGCGAATCCAGAGTGCGGCTGCCCCCTGCCGCCCCGCGGGGGCTTGCCGCGTGCGAGGTGCAGCGCAGGCGCGGCTGGCTGAACGCACAGCTCACCGCACCCGCGCTGCGCGAGCGCTGATCGTGACAGCCCGTCATGTCAGCCTGCCATTGTGGCGGCCAGTAGGACGCCCAGTTCGATCACTTTGCTGCTGACCACGTCGCAGCGTTTCAACGAACCGGATTCGCTGACTGCGTCATGCGGTCGAGCGCTCGCGTGGTGTCGAGTGCCGAGGCGTCTGGCACGCGACATGCCAAGAGACGGCATGGCGTCTCCACGCTCTGGCCAGCCACGTGAGACCGATGGTGATCCGTTCGACGTAGCGACATCAACCACGTCGCTGGTTCGAACGAAATAGCCGCCGCGACGCGTCGCCCAGCAGAGCGGTCGCCCCTGCGATCTCGCTCATTCCCCGCGCCCCACTGTGCGCTCCGGGGGATCGGCCATCAGCGCGCCTCGCCCAGGGAGGACATCGTCATGCCGCGTCTCCCATCTCAGCTGCTCACCCTCCTGCTGCTCGCAGCCTTCGCCGGCCCGGCTGCGGCAGCAGGCGTCAACCTCTCGTGGGACGCCTGTACGCCAGATGGCGGCGTCCAGAACAAGACGTTCGCCTGCAACGCGAACTCGGGCGGGAACTCCTTGTTCGCCTCGTTCGCTCTCGCCTCCGACATGGCGAACGTCATCGGCATCGAGGCGAAGGTGGACATCACCGCCCAGGCCGACAGCCTGCCCGCCTGGTGGCGGTTCGAAGGCCCGAACGCCTGCCGTGGAGGACTCTCGGCTGCCTTCGGCTTCGACTCGGAGAACTCCAACTGCACCGACACGTTCCAATCGCTGGCTACGGGCGCCGTCGCCGCCGTCCACACCTATTGGACGACGCCGCAGGTGCCCGGCGGCAACCCGGCGACGGCTCAGGCGTTGCTCGTCGCCGCGGTCCCGGCGTCGATGGCCCAGAACCTCACGGCCGGCACCGAGTACTTCGGATTCCGGCTCATCTTGTCCTCGATCAAGACGGTCGGCAGTGGGTCGTGCGACGGATGCAGCACGCCGGTCTGCATGACGCTTTCGCAGGTCAAGGTGGTTGCCTCGGACAACAGCGCCCAGGTGCTCGCTGACCCGCTCGTCGCGAGCACGGCGACGTGGCAATCGGCGGGGCAATGCCCAGGCGCCTTCACGGCTCAGAACGTCACTTGGGGCCAGGTTCGCTGCCTCATGCACTGACCACCGTATCCCGGAAAGAAATCGCAGGAGGTCGCTCATGCGTCGCACATATTGGTACACTCTGCTCGTGATGTTAGCGGCTATCGTACCGCCGGCATCCGCACTCCAGCTTCATTGGAGCACAGGTTCCACCGAGATGACGTTCACCGGCGCTACCCGATGCACGCTCGTCGTCCAGGCCGACTCCAGCGAGAGCCGGCTTCCTCCGGAATGGCGGCTGCTATGGGTCGCGGACAGCTCCTCGGTTCAGTTCGTGGCTCCGGATCTCGCGAGCGCGTGCGCCCTTGACGAGGCTCAGGTCTCCAGCTTCGACCGACCGGTGACACCAGCCGACAGCGCGGCGCATCTCGCGACGGCGCACTTTTGTTCCGTAGACAACAACGCCGCAATGTCCGCCCTCCAAGTGGTGGATCTTCCAGCTGGTGGGCGCGGCAAGTTCAAGGCCGTTGCGCTCGACCCTGCTGACCCGGACTCCTCCCGGATCATCGAATCCAACGAAGCGACCTTCAATGCGGGAATCACGGCCACCTACGTCCCCGCCATCTTGCGGGTGACGAGCGACCACAGCACCACCACTCTAAGGGTTGAAGCCTTTGGGGCTGATCTTGCCGGAGTTCAGGCGGTAAGGATCTCGGCTCCTGAGCTTCAGACCGAGGTGCCCCTGGCCATCGAGTCCTTCGGCCCGGCCTCCGTGGTTGCAAGGACGATCATCTCGGTCCCCTTGCCGAACTCGAGTGTTCTCTTCGAGACGCCGCAGGGGGTGATGCCCTCGGGGCAGATCCCGGCGGACGTCGTCGAGGCTGCCGAGCTGCCGGATGAAGCGTTCTTCAGCGACCCCGCGGGCGCACGCCCCAAGGACTTCGCGTTCATCAATGCACCGACGCCCGTGGCCGGGGTCTGGAGGAATCTGTTTCACATTTACTACATCCGTCACTTGACAGATCCCGGCACCCTTGACTCGCTGAACGAGATTACGCTTGGCCACGCGTGGTCCCGCGACCTCATCCACTGGGAGCAGACGGCCAACAGCCTCGATGCCTTCCCTGCCAACACGAGCGACGTATCTGCTTGGGACCATAGCCATGTTTGGGCCCCGAGCATCGTGCAGTTTGGAACGAAATTCCTCATGTACTACACGGGCGTGGCGGAGAACCGTGATCAGACGATCGGGTTCGCCTCCGCTGACTCGCTCTACACCACGAGTCCCTCCAGCTTCTGGTCGCGGCAGAGTGCGCCCGTGTTCTCGCCGCCGAACGCAAACAGCTGGGTTTCACAGAACCACCCGTGGCAATTCCGCGATCCCTACGTCATGCCGGACCCGCAGAACCCGACCTCGCAGCTGCTCATGTTCTATACAGCCAAGCAGAAGGCAGATAGTGGGTTCGCCGTGGGTGTGGCTCGCAGCTTCACGAACAACGCAACGCAGTGGACCGACCTCGGGTTCTACCCGACAACAGATCAAGCCCATACGTTCATCGGCCGGCTGGAGTCGCCGCACGTCTTTCCCGACTCGATCAACCGGGCGCCGGCGCAGGACTTCGCGGCGACATGGCGAATCATGTTCACCATGGGTGACTGGAATTTTCCTGACACCACGCGCATCGTGTTCTTCGTCACGAAGGTCACCGGCACGGACGTGACAGACCGAACGGCCTCCCACTGGTCGACGACACCGACGAACCTGTACGACTACCTGCACCTGACGTCGGCTTCTCCAGAGTTCGAGCACCAGGCATCGGAGGTGCTGAACCTGAGCGGCACCTACTTTTGGGCAGGCTTCAACGACGTGGACATTCGATTCCGACGAGTCGTCTGGGGAGGGACCAATCAGTTTTGGTTGACGAACGTCGGCGAGATTGTCGGCGTCCAAGGGAAGGGGACGCCGAAGGCGCTTCGTTTGGCCATCGCGGGCCTCAGCCCGAGCCGCGGTTTGACCCGGTTCCGGATCGACATGCCGGCTCGGATCCGAACGTCCATCGTCGTTTACGATGTCATGGGGAGACGCGTCCGCTCACTGATCGACCGCGAGATCATGCCGGGGTTGACCGAGGTGACGTGGGACGGCAGGGACCAAGCCGGCGCGGCTGTGGGTACGGGTATGTACTTCGCCCGAATGGTCGCAGTTGGGACCTCGCAAGTCGTCAGGGTACCGCTGGTTCGGTGATCAAGGCAACACCGTGCGCTGCCTTCACACACCTCGCTCGTCAACAGCGATGCGCCTAGAGCGTGGGGGCGAGGTCACGCTGTTGGGGCTCATCGCGGCTTCACTCCTGGCGCTTGCCTCTGGCCTTGCAATCGGGCAGACGATCGACACGAAGCTCGCGATGCCGACCGACGCGGGCGGCATCAACGACGTCGTACGGGTTGGGAACACGATCTACATCAGTGGCGGCTTCTTGCAGGTGGGACACCGCACGGGACAAGGTGTGCCAGTGTCGGCTACGACTGGACAGCCCGTCGACGTCTATCCGCAAGTCGTCGGCGAGGTGGAGGTCTCCATTGCCGATGGTCACGGCGGGTGGTTCATTGGTGGGAGCTTCACCCGAGTTGGCGGCAGCGAGCGGCACTTCCTCGCACGCATCCTGGCCGACGGGAACGTCTCCTCGTGGGACCCACGGCCAAATGCACCCGTCGAAGCGATGGCCCTCTCGAGAGATACGCTTTACGTGGGCGGCTCTTTCACAGCCTGCGGTGGAACAGGCAGGCGGTACGGGGCCGCATTCGACATTCGCACGGGGCGATTGACCGAATGGGATCCCGCAGCCGATGCAGCGATTACGGCACTCGCCATCGACGGCCCGGTGGTCTATCTCGGCGGGAAATTCTCGGCTATTGACACGCTGCCGCGCGCGAACCTCGCGTCGGTTGGCCGCGGTATCGGGGCGGCGACCTCATGGAATCCAGGGGCAGATTCGGTGGTCCTCGCGCTGGCTGTGCGCGGCGACGAGGTGTACGCGGGCGGGTACTTCCACCACATCGGCAGAGTGCCCCGCTCGCTCATGGCCGCGATCGACCGCGCCGAGGGCACCGTGCTGCCGTGGTCATGGACGATCGTCCGCTCTCCCAACTGTGGCCAGTGCGATTCAGGCCCATTCGTGGATGCACTGGCCGTTGACGGTGACTGCCTCTACCTTGGTGGCTCCTTTACTCATGTCGACGGAATCCCGCGGTCCGGTGCGGCTGCAATCAGGCTCTCTTCGCATGTGGTGAGTGGTTGGGATCCGCAGTTGTCGAGATCCTCGCCGCTTCCCGATTGTCGAACCGTGGCTGTCAGTCACGGAGTGGTCTACCTGGGGGGCGAGTTCGAGGGGTTGAAGGGCGTCACGCGGCCCTACGCGGGGGCGGTCGACACCAACGGCGTCCTCGCGGGGTGGAACCCGAGGCCAAATGGCTCGCTCCAAAACGTGACCGCCTCAGGGTCCACGATTTACATTGGCGGCGACTTCGGAAGTGTCTGGAGCAGTTGGCAGCCCCGTCGATGTCTGGCGGCGATTGACGCGACAACTGGAGACGTGACGCCCTGGAATCCCAGCGCGAGCAATGTGGTTGGGCCGATCCGGGTGAGTGGGAACACCGTCTACGTGGCGGGAGCTTTCGAAACCATCGGTGGAAAGCCTCGAACGTGTCTGGCGGCCATTGACGCCCAAAGCGGCGAGGTCTTGCCCTGGAATCCCGGCGTCGATGCCGGGATCTATCCGCCGATCTGGGACATGGTTGTACGGAACGGAGTTATCTATTGCGCCGGCCTTTTCTCCGGCCTCGGCGGGCAGCCGAGGTACTGCCTCGGTGCCGTCGACTCGGTAACCGGACAGGCCACGGCCTGGAATCCGCAGGTGGACGATCTGGTCGAGACAATGGCCATGCAGGGCGACACTCTCTATCTCGGAGGCTGGTTCTCTCGGATAGCGGGTCAGCCGCAGAGCTACCTCGCCGCCGTGGACACGAACGGCTCGCTCCTCGATTGGAATCCTGGGCCAAGTGACATCGTACAGACTCTGGCGGTCGCGGAAGGCCGCGTGTTCGTCGGCGGCGGCTTCACGAGCGTAGGCGGATTGCCGCGAAGCGAACTGGCCTCGATCGACTGCGCCACCGGCACGGTCACGGACTGGATCGCCGATGCGAACCCACAGGTGCGGTGCCTCGCCGTAGCAAACCACGTGCTCTACGCCGGAGGATGGTTCACGCAGATTGGTGGCGAAGCACGGAGCGGTCTGGCGGCGATCGACGCCGAGACCGGCGCGGTGCTTGCCTGGGATCCGAGGCCAACGACATCGGTGGGCGTAGGCCGCGGTCCCGGCTACATCTTCTCGTTGCACGTGAGCGGCGATGCCCTGTACGTGGGCGGCGGCTTCGACCACCTTGGCCCCGAGCTGTGGACAGGGCTCGCCGCGGTTTCGCTCGCACCGGGGCCGGATTCCGGACCCTTCCCACCGCCCGGCCGCCTCCTCGCCGTTGCGCAGAACGCGCCAAACCCGGTCAGGCTGTCCACGCTCATCCGGTTCGCGCTTTCGGCTCCCGCCCACGTCACCATGTCCATCTTCGACTTGGCGGGTCGGAGCATTGCCACGCCTTTGAAGCAGACGGAGCAAACGGCCGGATCGCATCAAATCGAAGTGCACACCGCCGACTGGCCATCGGGGGTCTATTACTACCGCTTCGAAGCCGCCGGTGAGACGACCGTACGGAAGATGGTCGTTGCGAAGTAGAAGGGACGTACCGAGCCCTTGCCGTCCCGGGGCACCTTCTCCATCCTCAAGGGTGTATTCCTAGGAAGTGAGCTGAGCCTAGCGCTGGTCGCTTGGGACGGACGGCGCAGCCCGCGCTCGGCATTCCTGATCGTCCGGACGTCCACGCCGACCCGTGCGGGATTTCGGCTTGGGTTAGCCCCATTCGGAGCCGCGCCGCCCGGATCCAACCGGCCGGCCCGGGAAGGTCGGGCACCAGCCCTGCTCCGAGGACGGCCTCGATCCGAGGCCAGCACCGAGCAAGGCACGCAGACGTCACGTCGCGCCGGCCGTGCGCGAGCACTCCCTGCTGGACGCCGCAGGCCACTAGCTCGTGGCCGACGCCATCGATCGCGGATCTGGCGGGCGATGAGCGCGTGGGCGTGCTGCGGCTGGCGGAGGCGCTGCTCCAGCCTGGAAGGCACGACGTGCCGCTCCCAGTCGCCGGGATGAAGCCCGGCGTCTATCTCTACCCGCCTGGAAGCTTGTCGGAGGGCGGCTACTCGAAAGATGCTGGTGATCGAACGGCGCGTCCCCGGAGACCTCCCGGATACGCCCATCAGACCCTCCGAGAATGCTGAACGCTAGTGGTACTAAATCCTTGGACCGTCTTCGACGGCGCGGACATCCGATTCCGGCGCATGAGATGGGGAGGAGAGAACCAGGAGATCAATCAACTCTGCGTCACGAATGTCGGCCAGATCGTCGGTGTTGTGGGGCAGGGCGTACCGAAGTCGCTTCGTGTTGGCGTTGCGGGGCTGAGCCCGAGCCACCGGAACTCCGAAGTTCGGGCCGGGGAGAGCAGCAGTGTCGGCGCTTTCGCGAATAAGCTACTTGACCCTTCAACGTTCCTTCTTCGGCAGCGTCCAGCTCACGCGCGTGTAGAGGAAGCGGCCGTTGTAGCCGAACGGCGACGCGGCCGCCCACGGGAACGTGCCGAAGTTGTTGTTGTAGTCGAGCTGCGCCTTGCCTGGGTAGGTGTCGAACACGTTGCGCGCGCCGATCGCGAGCTCCGTGTGCCGGATGGTGTACGCGCCCTCCAGGTCCACGAGCGTCCGGGCCGGGTAGTGCTCGGTGTAGCCGTCGGCGAACGCGGGCTGCGCCGACGAGAACGTGCCGTAGTAGGACGCGCGCGCGAGCCCGCGCCACGCCGACTGCGTGTACTCGGCGGTGAGCATGCCGCGCCAGTCGGGGCGCTCCTTCTCGATCGCCACGCGCGTCACCTCGTCCAGGATCCCGGTCTCCTGGGTCGACGTCGACAGCACGCTGGGCAGCGGGTCCACGTGCGTGATCTCGTTCTTCCCGTAGTTGACTGCGCCGTGCAGCGTGAACGAGCGCGACGTGGCGTTCAGGATCCGCCAGTCCGCGGTGATGTCGACGCCCTGTGTCTTGGTGTCGAGACCATTCGTGAAGTACTGGACGCCCTGGATCCCGGAGAAGCCGGCGTTCGAGAGGATGCGCTGCGTCGTGCTGTCGTCGAACGTGGCGCCGAGCAGGATGCGGTCCGTGATGCGGATGTCGTAGAAGTCGAGCGTGACGGTCAGGTTTTCGAGCAGCGTCGCCGCGACCCCCGCGCTCAGGTTCACGGACTTCTCGGGCTTCAAGGGTTTGGCCCCGAGCGCCCTCGCCGCGGGGTGGTCCACGGGGAAGATGCCGACCTCCTCGGGCGCGCCGGCGATGATGTTCGTGACCACCTTGCTGAAGTGGATCTGGCCGAGGCCCGGCGCGCGGAAGCCGTTGCTGGCCGCGGCGCGGAGCGTGAGGTGGGCGTTCGGCTGGTAACGCGCGGCGAACTTGCCGGTGACGAGCGAGCCGAAGTCGCTGTAGTGCTCGTAGCGCGCGGCGCCGTTCACGAGCACCTGCGAGCTCAAGTTGGTCTCCAGGTCGGCGTAGACGCCCGCGTTCTCGCGGCGCGAGTCCGAGGCGTCGCTCGGCGAGAAGCCGGGGAACACCTGCGAGCCGCTGGGCGTGTCGTTGCCGTTCTGGCTCGTGGCGCCGCCGTCGATCCAGGACGCGCGCTCGCCGGGCAGGGTGACCCAGCGCTCGCGCCGCCACGCCGCGCCAAACGCCGTGTGCACGCTATAGGGGAGCCCAAGCTGCAGCTCCTTGTCGCCGTCGAGCGTGGCATCGAACTCGTCGCGGTGGAGCTCGCCGGCGAAGAACGAGGTCTGGTTCGGGATGCCGGGATCGTCGGCCGTGCCGAGGATGCCGTCCGGCCCGGGCGCGGTGGGCTGGGTGAGCGACGGCCCGAGCGAGGCGTTGAGCGTGTTGTCGAGATCGTAGCGGAAGCCGTTGTGGCCGAACGACGCTGCGGCGTCCACGTTCCAGCCGCGTACGTCGCCCTTCCAGCCGCCGGCGGTGGAGTAGTCGGTCACGATCGGCCTGAACTCGGGCAGGAAGCCGAGCGGGTAGATCTGCTGCCAGTTGCGGTCCTCGTTCCAGTAGCGGCGATAGCCGTTGCCCGTGCCGAGGCGGTGGCCGTAACTCCCGAACGCGTACACGTTGCTCTGGAGCCCGAGCGGGTAATGGGCGAACGCCGTGCCCAGCACGTCGCGCTCGAGGCCGTCGCCCCAGTGGTAGTTCGGCTGCTCGACCGGGTTGCGCTTCACCACCACTTGCCCGTTGGGATCGACGTGGTCATTCAAGCCCGTGCCGCCGGTCTCGAGGCTGTCGGCCCAGGCGCGGTTCGTGGACCGGCGGTCGAGGTACTCGCCTGACAGGTTCAACGATCCCTGTCCGAGCGGCAGCCCCCAGCCGCCGTTCACGTTCAGGTTCTGGCCGTCGTACGGGTAGTCGGCGCTGTAGTGCTGCCCGCCGGTGACGCTCACGAACGGCGGCGTCACGCCGCGGCGCAGGACCACGTTCACCACGCCCGCGATGGCGTCCGAGCCGTACTCCGCGGACGCGCCGTCGCGCAGCACCTCGACGCGCTCGATCGCGCTCGTCGGCAGCGCGTTCATGTCCACGCCGCTCGAGCCCGCGGGCATGCCGTAGGCGAACGTGTTCACGACCGCGGTCTGGTGGCGGCGGATGCCGTTCACGAGCACGAGCGTCTGGTCGGGCGAGAGACCGCGCAGCGTGAACGGGCGCACGACGTCGGTGGCGTCGGTCACGGTCTGGCGCGGGAAGTTGACCGACGGCGACAGCGCCTGCAGCACCTGCGACGTCTCCGTGACGCCTTGCTTCACGAGGACGTCGTGGTTGTACACGTCCACCGGCACCGCCAGCTCGTCGGCGGCGGTGTGCTTGGCGCGCGAGCCCACGACCACCTCCACCGGCGGCGCCGAGATGGGGTTCTCCTCGAGGATGAAGTCGATGGTCGCGGTGGCCCCGGCCTCGACCCTTGCCTCCTGCCGCTGCGCCTTGTAGCCGAGCATGAGCGCGCGCACGTAGCGCAGCCCAACGGGCACGTCGGTCAACGTGTAGCGGCCGTCGCCGTCAGTGCTGGCATGGATCCGCGTCGAGTCCACCTGCACGGTGGCGCCGGGAACCGGCGCGCCGCCCTTCTCCGTGACCCTGCCGGTGATGGTGCCCGTCTGCGCGCGCGCGCTTCCCGCGCCGAGCAGCGACACGATCGCGACCGTGAACCACGTCCTGCGGCCGAAGCTCATCCTGTGCCTCCCGGTTTGTCGCGGTCCGCGACCGCGGTGGGGAATCCGGCGCGAAAGACTGGGCGGCGCTTCCAGCGGAGTCAAGAGTCGGTTATGGTCCCGCGCGTGATCGAACACACGTCCGCTCCCGAGTCGGGGAGCCACGACCGGGAGGACGGATCCATGCAGGGTGGCATTCGGTCGGCCTGCAAAGCGGGCTGGATCGCGGGGTGTGCGCTGGTGCTCCTCGCCGGTTGCTCTGGCGACATCACCGGGGAGCTCTCGCGCAACGTGCAGGTGCGCGACCGCGTGATGAGCGCGATCGCCGCCGACTCGGCGCTGGCCGGCGAGATGGCGCGACGCCTCGTCGGCAACGATCACCACCGGATCAGTGTCATCGAGACGATGCTCGCCGACGACCGCTCGGCGCAGTACGTGCTCACGCGCATCGGCCACAATCCCGACGCCGTGGACTACGTGATCCAGGCTGCGGCCGCTGACAGTGCGGGCCGGGCGCACCTCGCGGCGAAGTTCAAGAACATGACGGCCGCGAAGCACGGAGCGAAGTAGGACGAGACGAACGTCGGGCCCGGCATGCGGCCTTGACCGCGGCGCGGGCGGATCGGCTGGATCGCATCGGGGGAGGATCGACATGAGCGCCGGAGCAGTCGCGAAGCGGGCCGCGGTCACGTTGTCCATGCTGGTGGCGGGTGTCGTGGTGATGGCGCGGGCCGCCATGGCGCAGGCGCCGCCGTCCGACAGCTCGGCGGTCGCGAAGCCGGACAGCACCGCCGCGGCGCCGGTCGCGGCCCCGCCGGCGGCCACTCCCGCGCCCGCACCGGCCGCAGCGCCCGCGCCCGCGCACACCACGCCGCCGCCCGCCGCGCCGGCCAAGAGCGCGGGCATGTTCTCCAAGGGCAACAAGCGCTTGAGCGGCACCGTCGGCTGGAGCCACTCGTTCGGCAACGACTACCTGCTGGTGGGCGTCGGCGCCGGCTACTACCTCGCCAACGGGCTCGACGTGGGCCTCGATTTCGAGGGCTGGTTCATCGGTAGCCCGACGGTCTACAAGCTGAGCCCGCGAGTCGACTACGTGATGTGGAAGATGAAGCGCATCAAGCCCTACGCTGGCGCGTTCTACCGTTGGAACTTCATCGGCGGCGGCTACAACGACGTGAGCTCGCTCGGCGGACGCGCAGGCGCGTTCTACCAGAGCCGCGGCGGCCGCAGCATGGCGGGCGCCGGCGTGGTGTACGAGCGCTACCTCAACCTGGACGAGAGGCTCGGCTCGAGCGACGTCGTCTACCCGGAGTTCTTCGTCGCCGTGTCCTTCTGAGGTCCACGGCTTCTAGGGATCGCTGCAAAGCATGCCGCTCTGGAAGTGGATCGCGATCGCGGTCGGGTTGGCCGTGACGGCCATCGCCGCGAACCAGGTGCGGAAGCCCTCGCGAGGCCTGGGGCGCGGCGTGTTGCTGCGCATGAACATGTCGCACTCCGAGCTCACCGACTGGGGGCTCGAGCACGTCCAGGTCGCGAAGCGCTCCACGATCCTGGACGTGGGCTGCGGCGGTGGGCGCACGATCCAGAAGCTGGCGGCGGTCGCGACCGAGGGACACGTGGTCGGCGTGGACTACGCGGCGGGCAGCGTCGAGGTGTCGCGCGAGCTGAACGCGGACACGATCCGCGCCGGCCGCGTCGAAGTGCAGCAGGCTTCGGTGTCGAAGCTGCCGTTCCCCGATGCCACGTTCGACCTCGTCACCGCGATCGAGACGCACTACTACTGGCCCGACCTGGATCGCGACGTTCGTGAGGTGCTGCGCGTGATGAAGTCCGGCGGCGTGTTCATCGCCATCGCCGAGGCCTACAAGGGCGGCCGCTACGATCTGGTCATGCGTCCGGCGATGGCGCTCCTGCGCGCGAAGATGCTGAGCGTCGACGAGCACCGCGCCTGGCTCGCGAACGCCGGCTTCGCCGACGTCCAGGTGCACGAGGACCGCGGCCACGGCTGGCTCTGCGTGACCGGCCGGAAGGCTTGACCCCAGGCGGACCGACCGCGCTCGCAGGCCGGGCGTGGTTGCCGGCCAACCGATCGCCGCCTAGTCTTGACCTGATATGCACACCCTACAGCCCGCACGCCTGAAGCCCGGCGTCACGCTCGAGAGCCTGCCGGCGCCGCACCCGGCGGCCGCCGCGCCCGCGGGGGCCGCGCCCGGCGCGGCCGGGATCGTGCGCGGCAAGGCGCTCATCTTCTGGGACCCGAAGGTGCCGGGGAAGAAGCTCGACGCCATCGACACCGACCAGATCACGCCCGCCGCCGACTGCGTCTCCGAGAGCCTCGAGACGCTCGACGAGCGCTGGAAGGCCGGCTCGTTCCGCTACCTCATGCCCGACTTCCGCGCGCGCGTCCACCGCGGCGAGACGTTCCTGGTCGCCGGCGACCGATTCGCCATCGGCAGCTCGCGAGAGATGAGCCCCGCCGGGCTGAAGGGCGTGGCTGAGGAGGTCGGCCTGACGATGGTGGTGGTCTGCGGAAGCAACATGGGCGACATCTTCCGCCGGAACGCGTTCAACCTGGGGCTCCACGTGGTGCAGAGCCCTGACGCGGTCGCCGACGCGCAGGA
>Ga0306920_100005755_pt1 | contig 16064 bp, 17 predicted proteins | sample flu12Cox44000170_FD_204666 | JGI IMG/M metagenome (GOLD analysis project Ga0306920, IMG submission 204666) | Lab enrichment of tropical soil microbial communities from Luquillo Experimental Forest, Puerto Rico - flux4day.12C.oxic.44.000.170 (v2)... | ecosystem: Environmental > Terrestrial >... | reverse complement strand
GCACGGGAGCTGCGCGACACGGCCATCGGAGCCCTCGCTCCGCTCGGCCATCGAAGTGCCGCGCTGGTTCAGCTCGCTAACTTCATCGTCAACCGGGCCAGCTGAGCCATCGAGCCGCACCGCACCAGACCCCGGGCACGGGGCCGCCTCGGCCGTCCCGCAGCTGCCCGTGTAAACTGACCTGATGAGCGAGACCCCGGACAAGTACCCGTTGCTCACCGGAATTGCGAGCCCGGCTGACCTGCGCCAGCTGCCGGCCGGCAAGCTGCCGGCGCTCGCCGGTGAGCTGCGTGAGTTCCTCATCCAGACCGTGAGCACCCGCGGCGGTCATTTTGCCGCGGGCCTCGGCACGGTCGAGCTCACCATCGCTTTGCATTACATCTACGACACCCCCCATGACCTGCTGGTGTGGGATGTCGGTCACCAGGCCTACCCCCACAAGGTGCTCACCGGCCGCCGCGACCGCCTGCACACCATCAAGCAGGACGGCGGACTCAGTCCCTTCCCGACGCGTGAGGAGAGCGAGTACGACACCTTCGGGGTCGGTCATTCGAGCACCTCCATCTCGGCGGCGCTCGGGATGGCGGTGGCGGCGGCACGGGCGGAGGAGACGCGGCGCGTGGTCGCCATCATCGGCGACGGCGCGATGACCGCGGGTATGGCGTTCGAGGCACTGAATCACGCCGGCTCGCTCCCGGCGGATTTGCTGGTGATCCTCAACGACAACGACATGTCCATTTCCGAAAACGTCGGGGCGCTCTCGAACCATTTTGCGCGCGCGTTGTCCGGGCGCGTGTACGCGCACCTGCGCGAGGGCGGAAAGAAAGTCCTGCGGCCGATGCCGACGGTATGGGAGCTGGCGCGCCGCTCCGAGGAGCATCTCAAAGGCATGGTGCTGCCCGGAACACTATTCGAGGAGATGGGGTTCAACTACATCGGTCCCATGGACGGGCACGATGTGAAGGCCCTGGTGCATACGCTGCGCAACATTCGCAAGCTGCGCGGACCGCAGTTCCTGCACGTCGTGACGCGCAAGGGCAAGGGTTACCCGCCGGCGGAAGCCGACCCGATCAAATGGCACGGACCGGGGCCGTTCGATCCGGCGAGCGGCACGATCTTCAAGGAGAAGAGCACCGGGCCGACCTACTCGCAGATCTTTGGCCAGTGGTTGTGCGACATGGCGACGGTGGACCCGCGCATCATCGGCATCACTCCTGCCATGCGCGAGGGCTCGGGCCTGGTGGAATTCTCACGGCGTTTTCCGGAACGCTACTTCGACGTTGCCATCGCCGAGCAGCATGCGGTGACTTTCGCCGCGGGGCTCGCCACACGCGGCCTGAAACCGGTAGTAGCCATCTACTCGACCTTCCTGCAGCGCGCCTACGACCAGCTCATCCATGATGTGGCGTTGCAGAACCTGCCGATCGTGTTCGCACTGGATCGCGCCGGGCTCGTCGGCAGCGACGGCGCGACTCACCAGGGCAGTTACGATCTATCGTTCGTGCGCTGCATACCCAACACCGTGATCATGGCTCCGGCGGACGAGAACGAGTGCCGGCAGATGCTCTATACCGCGAGCACCCTCGCCTGCCCTGCCTTCGTGCGTTACCCGCGTGGCAGCGGTCCGGGAGTGCCGGTGGTGAGCGAGATGAGCGCGCTGCCGGTCGGCAAGGCGCAGCTGCGGCGCGAGGGCAAGAGCGGGCTGGCGCTGCTCGCCTTCGGCGCCCTGGTGGCGCCGGCGGCGGCTATCGCGGAGGCGTTCGACGCCACACTCATCAACATGCGCTTCGTCAAACCCCTCGATGAGGAGCTGATCGTCACGGTCGCGGCACGCCATCGCGCGCTGGTCACCATCGAGGAGAACGCGGTGCTCGGCGGCGCGGGCTCGGCGGTGATCGAGCTGCTGGCCGCGGAGGGCTTGTCGCCACCGCTGCTGCAGCTGGGGATCCCCGACCGCTTCATCGCGCATGGCTCGCGCGAGGGCTGCCTCGCGGCAGCCGGCCTGGATGCGGCGGGCCTGCGGGCCAGCATCGAGCGCTGGTGGGCGCTGCAGTCCCGGGAACGCATGCGCTCGGCCGGCGGGGTGTGAGCCCAGCGCCGTACTACGGATTTCTGCGCGCTTCGGTGTTAGGCTTGTTTCTCGATGAACCCGCCAGCCGGCACTGCCAAGATTGCGCGCATCAGCGTCGCCGAAGTGGAGGACGTGCAGGCGCACGCCGACACGCGGCGGCTGCCGATCAACCGTGTCGGCATCAAGGACATCCGCCACCCGGTACGGGTCAAGGATCGCTCGGCGGGCGAACAGCACACCGTAGCCAGTTTCAACATGTACGTGAGCCTGCCGCACGACTTCAAGGGCACGCACATGTCGCGCTTCGTGGAGATACTGCACGCTGAGCGCGAGATCTCGGTCGAGTCCTTCGGCAGCATGCTGCGCACCATGACCTCGAGGCTCGAGGCGGACAGCGGCCACATCGAGATGAGCTTTCCGTTCTTCGTCATGAAGCGCGCACCGGTCTCGGGCGTGGAGAGCCTGATGGACTACCGCGCGACGCTCATCGGCGATCACCACCATGGGCAGAGCGAAATGTGGCTGCGCGTGGCGGTGCCGGTAACCAGCCTGTGCCCGTGCTCGAAGAAGATCGCCGACTACGGCGCCCACAACCAACGGTCACAGGTTACCATCGCCGCCCGCGTGCGCAGCCACATGTGGATCGAGGAGCTCATCGAGATCGCCGAGCGCGAAGCCTCGTGCGAGCTGTACGGCATCCTGAAGCGCACCGACGAGAAGTACGTCACCGAGCGCGCCTACGACAATCCCAAGTTCGTCGAGGACCTGGTGCGCGATATCGCCACCCGGCTCAATCACGATGAGCGCGTCGCTGCCTACGTGGTCGAGGCGGAGAACTTCGAATCCATCCACAACCACTCCGCCTACGCGCGCATCGAGCGCGATAAGGACGCCTGAGCCAGGGCACGCGCCGAGCGCGCACGCCCGGTGCCGCATGAAGATTTCTTAATGCCCCGCTCGTTGCGGCGCGTCGCGCGGCACTCTAACTTCTGACCTCAGCACCAGCTGGGTTTGGGAGAGAGGGCATGAAAACCGTCACCGCACTCGCCGCCATCGCCATCGTCGGTTGCGGCAGCGCCGTTGCCGCCGATCAGCCGGCAGCGCCGACGGCTACACCGGTAAAGCACCCCTCGCTCAAGGTCTGCAACAAGCAGGCGGATGCCAAGCAGCTCCTCGGCGACGCACGCGAGCAGTTCGTCAAGGACTGCCATGCGGGTAAGACGGCGGGTAAGACCTCGGGCAAGAGCTCCGGCAAGGGCTCGCAAGCGGGCGCCCCCAAGACCTCCTGATCCCGCCGGGAGGCGCCGCCCCCCGCGCACACACGCATCCCGCAGCTCGCGCGCCCTCAGGACGGGAGCTCGACCACCACCCTGAGCCCCGGCTCATTGCTCTCGAGCGCCAGGCGGCCGCGGTGCAGCCGTGCGATCGCCGCAGCGAGCGACAGTCCCAGTCCGCTTCCCTCCTGCTTCGCGGCGCTGCCGAAACGCACGAAAGGCTGCACGGCACGCGAGCGGTCCTCGGGAGCAATGCCCGGACCGTCGTCGCTCACGCTCAGCCGTACGCGATCGGCGAGCTTGCGCACCGCGACCTCGATGCGGCCGCCCGCGGGCACGTACTTCAGGCCGTTCTCGATCAAGTTGGTGAGCAGTTGCGCGAGCAGCTGCCTGTTGCCCTGCACGATTGCCGCCGGCTCGTGGCGGCAGTCGAGCGTCAGACCCTGCGCTCCGGCAACCGGCTCGAACAGCTCGACGAGCTCCGCCGCCAGCTCACCGACATCCACGGCGGCCGGTGAAGCGAGTGGGGTGCCGGACTCGGCGAGCGCGATCTGCAGCAGCGTCGCGAGGGTGCGTTGCAGGTGATCGACCTCGCGCAGCGCCGCTTCGATGGACTCGTGCACCGCCGGCTCGAGCGGCGGAGCGCGCAGCAGCAGCGCATCCATGCGCGCACGCAGCCGCTGCAGCGGCGCGCGCAGATCGTGCGCGGTGCTGTCGAAAGTCGCGCGCAGCGTGCCGGCCTGCTCCTCCAGGCGGTCGAGCACCCGGTTCACCGAAGCGGCGAGCGCATCGAACTCGTCGTTGGCGCCAGCCAGCGGCAGTCGCCGGCCCAACTCCCCCGCCATGATGCGCTGACAGGTGCGGGTTACCTCACCAACCCGCCGCGCCAGGCGATAACTGAACCAGAAGCCGGCAAGTGCAGCCGCGAGCGTCGACAGGCCGATGCCGGCGAGGGTGGCGAAGCGGAATTTCTCGGCGAAGCGGCGTCCCTGCGAGATGTCGGTGCCGACCAGCAGCAGATCGCCGTCCGGGAGCGTGCGCACCGCCGCGCGCACCGGGTGCACGGCACGCCGCCCGGGCTCGATGGTGGCGATATCGAACTCCGGCCACGCTTCCGTCGGCATGCCGTCGAAGGGCCAGTGGGCGACGTTGCCGGAGATGCGTTCGAAGTTCGCATCCGCCAGCATGTACACCGCCCCGATCCGCCCCCAGCTGTCGATGCGCAGGTTGATCTCGTCGGTGACTCCCGGCACACCGCTGCGCGCAAACTTATCCTCGAGGCTCTTCAGCTCGGTGTCGATGATCAGGTCGACCTCATCGGTGATCAGGCTCTCGGTGAGCAGGTAGGCGCTGCCGAGTGTCACGCCGACCGCCAGGGTCACGAGCAGCGTATAGCCGACCGAGAGGCGAAACGCGGTGGTGTTGAAAAGATCGAGCCGCATGACGCTCAGTTGTCGCTGCGCAGCACGTAGCCGGAACCGCGCACGGTGTGAATCAGTGGATGATCGCTGCCGCGATCGATCGCCTGGCGCAGCCGGCTGATGTGCACATCGATCAGGTTGCTCTGCGGGTCGAAGTGCAGGTCCCATACACCCTCGAGCAGCATGGTACGCGTCACCACCTGTCCCGCGCGGCGCATGAGGAACTCGAGCAGCTTCATCTCCCGCGCCGTGAGATCGAGCTCACGGCCGCCGCGCGTCACCCGCCGCTCGAGCAGGTCGAACTCGAGATCCTCGACCTTCAGGCGCGTGCCGTGTGCGGTGCCCGGCGCCCGCCGCAGCAACGCCTCGATGCGCGCGAGCAGCTCCGCGAACGCGAAGGGCTTGGTGAGGTAGTCATCACCGCCGGCCTTGAGACCACGGATGCGATCATCCACGCTGCCGAGCGCCGAGAGCACCAGCACTGGAGTGCTGCTGCCACGGGCGCGCAGCCGCTCGATGAGCGTGAGCCCATCGAGATGCGGGAGCATGCGGTCGCTGATGATGAGCTCGAACTGCCCCTGCAGTGCGCGTGCGAGACCCTCGCGCCCTTCGGCGGCGTGCTCGACCGTGTAGCCGCTTTCGCGCAGGCCGCGCATGAGCAGGCTCGCCGCCTCGATATCGTCCTCGATGAGCAGTACGTGCACGGAGCGGGAGGTTAAACCACCCCGGGAGATCGCGCTTGCAGCGCGGCTCAGGCGGGGGGTTTCGGGCGAGCCTCCGCGCTCTGCAGGCGCGCGATCAGCGTGCTGAGGAACACGCGGTTGAAGCGCAGCTGGCAGGAAGCGGACACCTGCTCGAGCAGCGTCGAGCTCACCTTCAGCACCGTGACGGCGCCCGCCGCGCGGATGGTGGCGGTGCGCTTCGCGCCGGGCACGTAGCTCGCCTCGCCGAAGCAGTCACCGGTGTCGAGTGCGCCGATGCGCTGTCCGTGGCGTTCCACGTAGCAGCCGCCGGTCACCAGGATGTAGAACCGATCGTCCATCTCGCCTTCCTTGACGATCTCCTCGCCGGCTGCGTAGTCCTGCCAGTGGCTGGCGCGCAGCACTTCCCAGATCTCCGCGTGCGAAAACTCGTGGAAAAACTTCAGCCGACGCAGCACGCCGAACTGCTCCTGGCGATCGATGAGTGAATTGGCTTCCCGCAGCCGCTGGTGCACGCGGGTGAGCTCGGCGGCGAAGTCGAGACCGGTCTTGCAGCGCTTCTCGGGGTCCTTCTGCATCGCCATCGCCACCACCATCTCGATCTCTTCGGGCACTTCCTTGCGCAGCGTGTGGATCGGCGGGGGCGTGGCATAGACGATCTGGTGCAGGAGCTTCTGCAGGTTGCCGGCGCGGAATGGGCGGGCGCCGGTGAGCAGCTCGTACATCACCGCCCCGAGCGAGTAGAGGTCCGAGCGGTTGGTGAGCTCCAGGCTCTGCACCTGCTCGGGGGACATGTACGAAGGACTGCCGGCGATGCCCTCGATACGCGAGATGTCCGAGTCCGACACCAGCGCGATGCCGAAGTCGATGATGCGTACGTCGCTGTCCTGCGTCAGCATGATGTTGGAGGGCTTGATGTCGCGATGGATCACGCCGCGCGAGTGCGCGTAGTGCAGCGCCTTCGCGCACTTGAACATAATCTCGACGGCATCATCGATGCGCAGCAGGTTGTCGGGACGGCAGTAAGCGGCAAGCGTGCGTGCACCGTGCACGTGCTCGGTGACGATGTAGCAGTGGCCGTTCTCCTCGCCGGCATCGTAGATCGGCAGAATGTGCGGATGCTGCAGCATGCCGACCAGATGTGCCTCGGAGAGGAACATCTTGCGGGCAATGCGCGCGCGCTCCTCATCGCCGCCGGCGTCCATGTTGTAGACCTTGATGGCGACGTCCCGGCCATAGTAGGCATCGTGCGAGAGATAGACGATGCCGGTGCTGCCGCGGCCGACCTCCTTGATGACCACGTACTTGCCGATCCTCTCTGGCGTGCGGCCGCCGGGCTTGGGCATTGGTACGGACTTGGAGGCCGGTAGGGTCATCGGGTGGCGCGGTTTTTCGAGACGGCGCCGCAGCATAAGGTCTCGCCCGCGTGAAACGCTGTGATGCATCCCTCACGCACTCCGCGGCGGCCGTTCGCCGTTGCGAACGCAGCCGCTGCACGGCCGCTGCGTGCTCAGGAGAAATGCTCGTAACCCGAATGCGAGAACTCCATCACAGTCCCATCGCGCACCACCGAGGCGCCTGGCGCGGCGCGTAACGCGCCGATGCGGGTGTAGCGCCACTCCTGCGGCGGCAGCTGCGAAAGCAGGCGTGCAATGTGGTGCGGCGGGACGGCGAAGCACAGCTCGTAGTCATCACCCCCGGTGAGCGCGAGCTCGCGTGCATGCCGCTCTCCTAACAGTGCGGCCAGCGGCTCGGACAGCGGCAGCTCGCTGTACGCGAGCTCCACTCCCACGTGACTCGCGCTCGCCAGCTTGCCGGCATCCGCGAGCAGCCCGTCGGACACATCGATGCAGGCGCTCGCGAAACCGCGCAGCTGCTCGCCGAGCGCCACGCGCGGGGTTGGCCGGAGAAAGCGCTCACGCAGCCAGCGGCGTGCTTCGGCGGGGCCCGTGAGCCGCTGCTGCTCGACTGCGAGGCCGGCCGCCGCATCGCCGCAGGTTCCGGAGACGAACACGACATCACCCGCGCGGCCGCCGCTGCGGGTGAGCGCCGCACCGGCGGGAACGAAGCCGAGCAGCTGCACGGTAACGCACAGCGGTCCACGCGTGGTGTCTCCGCCAACGAGCGCCACCTCGTGGCTGCGCGCCAGCTCGCCGAGCCCGGCCGCGAACTCCGCGAGCCAGGCCTCATCCGCTTGCGGCAGAGTGAGTGCGAGCAGCGCCCACGCGGGGCGCGCGCCCATCGCCGCAAGATCGCTCAGGTTGACGGCAAGCGAGCGGTGGCCGACAGAGTCCGGGGGCGAGTCCTGCGGGAAGTGCACGCCGGCGACCAGCGTGTCGGTCGCGGCGACCAGCTCGCAGCCTGCCGGTACACGCAGCAGCGCCGCATCGTCGCCGACGCCGAGAATCACATCCGCGCGCGGCACACCGCAGCTGCGGAAGTAGCGCTCGATCAGTGCAAACTCCGAGAGCGCCACGACACGCGTCCCGTCAGTGCTCGTCCGGACGCAGGGTGCGCGCGGCGCGATCGAGCACCGCGTTCACGAATTTGAAGCCGTCGGTGGCGCCGAAGCGCTTGGCGAGCGCCACCGCCTCGTTGATCGCCACGCGGTAGGGCACTTCCGGCCGGGCGGTGAGCTCGTAGAGCGCGATCAGCAGCACCGCACGCTCGACCGGATCGAGCAGGCGCGGCTCACGGTCGGCGAAGCTGGCGAGCCGTGCATCGAGCTCTTCGCGCCCGCGCCATACGCCTTCGACCAGCGCGCGAAAGTAGTCCGCGTCCGCACGCGGCATGTCCTCTGCCTCGGTAAATTCCTGCACCAGGTCCTGCCACGGCGCTGCATTCAGCTGCCAGCGGTACAGCGCCTGTAACGCCAGCTTGCGAGCGACACTCCGCGTGCCACTGAATTCGCGCGCTCCCTGCGGGCTCATCGAGGGCGCACTCACAGGCGCGCCATGACGGCGGCCATCTCCAGCGCGCTCTCCATGGCCTCGCCTCCCTTGTTGCCGGCGGTGGTGGCGGCGCGCTCGAGCGCCTGCTCGAGCGAGTCCACCGTCAGCACGCCGAAGGCGACGGGCACGCCGGTCTCAAGACCGGCGAGCTGCAGTCCGCGCGCGGCCTCGCCGGCAACGTAGTCGAAGTGCGGCGTATCCCCGCGAATCACGCAGCCGAGTGCGACCACGGCGTCGAAGCGCCCGCTCGCGGCGAGCCTGCGGACCACCACCGGCAGCTCGAAGGCACCGGGAACGCGCACCACGGTGAGGTCGTGTGCACTGCCGCCGCGCTCGAGCCAGGCAGCGCGTGCGCCCTTGAGCAGACTCGCGACGATGAAGTCGTTGAAGCGCGCCGCGACGATGGCCACGCGCCGTCCGTGCGCGCTCACCTCGCCTTCGATGAGATCGGCGCTCATCACTCGTATCCGGCGTAACTCTCGACTTCCAGGCCGAAGGCCGAGATGCCGTGCATCTGCTTGGGCGCCGACAGCACGCGCATACGTCTCACGCCGAGATCCTTGAGGATCTGCGCCCCCACACCAAAGGTGCGCAGCACCGCGCCCTCCGCTGCCTCCACGGTCCCGTCCGGGTGCGCCGCCGGCGCGGCGCTGGCGAACGAGCGCATCGCCTCGGCGAGCTCGTGTGGGCTTTCCTGCTGTCGCAGCACCACCACCACGCCGTTCCCGGCCTCGACGATACGCTGCATCGCCGCGCGCAGTGTCCAGGCACGAGCGCTGCCACGCACGCCGAGCAGGTCGCGCAGCGTATCGGCGACGTGCACGCGCACGAGCGGGGCCTCCGGACCGTCGAGCCGTCCGTGGGCGAGCGCCACGTGCACCTCCAGGCTCACCTCGTCCTGGTAGGCGTACAGGCGAAACTCGCCGAGCTCCGTCTGCACGCTCTGCTCGGAGATGCGCAGCACGGTGCGCTCGGTGCGCAGGCGGTGCCGGATGAGATCGGCAATCGTGCCGATCTTCAGCCCGTGTGCACGGGCGAACTCCTGCAACTGCGGCCGGCGCGCCATGCTGCCGTCGTCGTTCATGACCTCACACAACACCCCGATGGGCATGAGTCCCGCGAGCCGGCAAAGATCGACCGCCGCTTCGGTGTGACCGGCGCGTACCAGTACGCCGCCGCGGCGCGAGCGCAGCGGAAAGATGTGCCCCGGGCGTGCGAAGTCCGCCGGGGTCGAGCCCGGGCTCGCAAGCGCGCGAATGGTGGCGGCGCGATCGACCGAGGAAACCCCGGTAGTGGTGCCGATGCGCAGGTCGACCGACACGGTGAAAGCGGTGCGCTGCGACTCACTGTTGACGGGCACCATCTGCGGCAGATCGAGGCGCGCCAGCGCCGCCTCCTCCATCGGTACACAGATGATGCCGCTCGTGTGGCGGATCATGAACGCCACCGCCTCCGCGGTGACATGCTCGGCCGCCATGATCAGATCGCCCTCGTTCTCGCGATCCTCATCGTCCACGACGATCACCATGCGCCCGGCACGCAGCTCGGCGAGCAGTTCCGCCACCGAGTTGAGCGGTGCGGCCGCCGTGGCCTTACCGGTGAGAGGGAGGACTTTTGACATGCGGGAATGCGCCTGGTCGGGGTGGTCAGTATACCCGACACCCCGCCGCGCCCAGACAGGCGGACTTAAGGCTGCGGCAGCAGCGGCAGCACCGCCTGCTCGAGTGAGTGGCGGGTGATTGCATTACCGGCCATCAGCCGCGCGCGCACGATCCCGTGGGAATCGATGATCCAGGTCGTGGGCACCGCGACAGGCGCCCCGAAGTCGTTCACCTTTGCCGCCGCCGCAATGGCGGCCGGGTAGCTGAAGCTTTTCATGATGCGCACGACCGCGTCGCGGTCGGCGGGCTCATCGACGCTCACACCGAGGAGCTCCAGTCCGCGCGCACGGTAACGACGGTAGAAGGCATCGAGCTGCGGCATCTCCGCGCGGCAGGGCGAGCACCAGCTCGCCCAGAAGTTCACGATCACTACCTTGCCGTGCAGCGCGGCGAGGTCGAACACACGCGCATCGAGCGTTGGCACGATCAGCGCCGGTGCGCGTTCGCCGATGCGTACTGGAGCGTCGGCGGCCAGCGCGCGCAGCGCGCACAAGATAACTACGCACAACATCAACGCCCGTGCGGTCTTCATCTGTCAACCTCCACCGCGCCCTCCTCCCGCTCTAGCTCAGCGAGATGAAAGCAGCGGCGTCACGACCTGCTCGAGGCGTTCCCGCGTCCACACCGGCTGCTTCTCCTTCCAGCCGTCCTCGGCGAGCCGTCCCTGCCGGTCGATCGTGAAGCTGACCGGCAGACGCCAGATGCGCCCGTAGCCGGGCGCGCTCGAGTCGCTCATGAGCCCCACAGGGAAATGCAGTTCCTCCGCCACGCGCCGGACATCCGCGAGTCTCTCGCGGGTGTCGAGACCAAAACCGAGTATCTGCAGCCCGGCGTCGGCGTGGTGCGCGAGATACTCGGAAAGGAGCGGCAGTTCCTCGCGGCACGGCGAGCACCAGGTTGCCCAGAAGGTGAGGATCACCACCTGCCCGAGCAGATCAGCGCTCGAGATGCGTTTACCCTCGAGAGTCACCAGAGTCGCGACCGGTGCCGGTGCGCCGACTCGCAACCCGCCGGCCCAGGCTGCCGATGGGCCCATCGGCTGAGCGGCCAGAGCGGCGAGCAGGCCCTGAAGGAATCGGCGCCGGCCGTGGAGCAGATGAGAGTCAGAATGCATAGGTCACACCCGTACTCGCGGTCCAGCGCGGAAACAACTGGATGCCGTAGAGGTTGCTGTACACCGGAAGCTGGGCGAAGGCGAAAACATGGAATCTGGCCGAGAGCTGCGCGGTGATGCCGGGGCTCACGTAGACCACGCTCCCGGCGGTGTTCTGTACGTCCGCGAGCGCGCCCTCATCGGGTGCCTTGTGCAGCAGGTTCATCTGCAGTTGCGGAACCACGCGCGGATTTCCCTCGTAGCGCAGACCGAAGCTCACGGTGGTCGAGTTGCCCGGGCGGAAATCGTTACCCGGTTGGTCCATGCGGTGCTTCACGGCAGCCTGGAATTGGGCATTGACGAAGGCGTCGAAGTTCTGACTGACGGCCTGGTAGTAGTAGGCGCCGACGATGATATCCGTGCTGCCGGTGCCGGGCTGCAGACTCGCATCGAGCGGGCTGCCCGCATTGGGCCCTGAATAGAACTCGACTGCCGTCCCGTACTGGCCGGTCGGCAGCTTCACGCCGAGCTGGACGCCGAGATTGTTGGTTGGCAGAAAGCCCTGGTAGCTGGCGATGAGCTTCACGTCGCCGAGGCTCGAGCTGAAGGCGCGACTCAGCTCGGGTAAGGGTTGGGCCGGATCATACGTGCCGTAGGTGGAGTGGCTGCGTATCACATACGGAATCAGCAGCGTCAGATTCCAGGACGAGTTGGGGGTGTAGCTGAGCCCTGTGGTCACGTACTGGTTGATGGTCTGGTGCTCGAGCTCGGTCCCCGGGGGCACCCCCGAGACCGCCTGGGTGCCGCTGCGCAGCTCGTCCTGGTTGATGTAGTCGTACTCGACGCTCAGGCGCCAGCCCGGCAGCGCGGAGTACCCCATGGCGGCATCGGCGCTCAGCGTGCAGCCGCAGGAGGCACAGGCGTGCGAGCGCTGCGCCCAGGCGCACAGCACGCTGAGCGCCGCGAGCAGCGCCAGCGCGCGGCGGCGCCGCGGCCGGCGTGTTGCCGGCAGCCAGCCATTCGCAACGAACGGCTCCATCGAGATGTCCTTCAAGCGCATGCGAGCCGGCCACACTGCCGCCACGCACAGCGCAGCGGAGTGATCAGCGGTCGGCCGCAGAGGTCAATGAGCACGCACCGCGCCGAAGGCCGGTGCGCGGCCAGGCCGTCAGAGTTTCAGGCGAGGATGGGTGGCCCGCGTGCGGACTGTGCGCGCAGGATGGCGGGAAGAGAGACCCGCGCAGCGACACGCTCGACCGTCGCCGTCGGTACCGATGTGACGAGCGCGGCGGTTGGCACTGCGGCGAAGACGGTCGCGGCGCCTGCAGAGAATATGCATCCCGGGTAATGAGAAGCTCCCGGGCTCTCCGGTCCGCCGCCAGCGCTGTGGTGGGCGTGACCGGGATGTGTTGCGTGCGTCGCCAGCTCGGCGGCGCCGTGAGGCAATGCACCGGCGCCTGGACAGAAACCGAGGTACACGCCCGTCGGGCCGGCGAACGGCATGAACCCCGAGGGGATCATGAACCGCAGCACCAGCGCCGACAGCAGCAGCCAACTCAGCCGCTGCTGTCGGGTACGCTGGTATCTAGGTTCCCGGATCACTGGATGAGTCTACCGGGCGGCCCGGGCTTTGCCATTGGGTCAAGCACCCCAGGCAGGTCAGTCGTTATGGTAGCTCAGCGCCCCGGTCAACGAGGTGCCGGCCCGGCCGATGCGCTCACCGGCTGATGGTCGCAGCTGACCTGAGTGTTCCAGTCGGCCAGGGTGCCCCTGGGGTTCTGTTCCCAGGCCCAGACGTGCAGCTCGTAGAACGCCGGCAGGCCGAAGCGATTGGGCTCGCCGATGTAATTGAGCAGATTGCCCTCGAGAGCCGGCACGGCCGGAGGCGCATTGTGCAACGCCCACACGTTCGCGAGGACGATGAACTCGACGCCCACCAGGCGCATCGCCCCGTTCGCCATGGGTTCGTAAATCAGCGCTTCGGGTTGCGTTGCATCGAGCACCGCATCGTTGAGCCGTGGAGGGAGCACCAGATGCACGCCCATGGCACCGGTGTCAGGTCCACTGACGCACGGTGTCGCGGGCACCCAGCCTTCCGCAAGTGCCACGTTGATGTTGAGGAAGCGCGCCGTGGCGTGCCGCACCTTCTGGGCGAGAAGCGATGAGTCGCTGCTGCTCTGGGCGAGTGCCGAGGCGGTGGGCAGCGACATGATGGCAAGTGCACAGAGTGTGGATAGAAATAATGGCCTGCAGGTGCGGTACATGGGGATCTCCCTGGCGCGGATCGCGCGGCTACGAATGAGGACCGCAAGCTACCTGCGCATGCGATGCGCGAAATCGGTACTCACACCCAATTTATGTCCGGGCCCTCCCTACATCTGTCATCAACCCGGGAACCCGCAGTCGCGCCGGCGGGCACCGGCCGGCTTATGTCCATCGGCGTGGTTGCGTGCCGGGAGATCGGCGCTCCGTGCGGCAGTCGCTCGCGCGCCGACCGAGCCTGTGGTCAGCTTGGCTCGGGTGTGCCGCGTCATGTTTCAACATAAGGAACGGCCCGTGAAATACCTGCTGCCCTGCCTGCTGACATTGAGCGCCTGTGCGAGCCATGCCATCACCGACGCGGGCGCGGGGCGGCACAGCGTCACCGCGACTTCCACACACGGTGTGCTTGCCGCGCGCGAGCTGGCCACGAAGGTCGCCAACAGGTACTGCGGCCGGAGCGCTCAGCGGGCCGTGGTGGAAAGCTTCGACGACCTGAGACTCGGTGGAGTGCTGGGTGATCCGACCAGCACCCTGGTATTCACCTGCGGTGCGTCGAATACCACGGCACTTAGCCGATAAAGAGCAACGCCGCCCGAGCGGGCGGCGCTGCTGTCAGCCAGGACGTCTCCTGCGTCGGAGCGGTTAGATCACCGTCGCGGGCTTGCGGAGTAGCTCGCTATCTGCTTCTCGCAATAGGCCTGGACGTCTTTCGCGGGTACGCTCGGGTTGGCGGCCTGCACCTGAGTCACACAGTCCTTCATCAGCGCCTGCATGTCGGCGTCGCTCGCGCGAGAGCCCGAGTCTGGTGGCGGAGTTGTCCGCTCCTGCGGAGTGGTGCTTGCAGGCGGTTCTGCGGGACTGGACGGGGTGGTCTGTGCCAGGGCAATGGTTGCGGCCGCGAGTGCGGCTAGAGCGAATGCTGGTCTTTTCACGGAGCACCTCCTTGCGATGCTCCGCGAGACTAGGCGCCTCACGCGGACTGAAGCTATCGCCCGATCATCGACAAGATCGGTCGGTGAAAGCCTACGGTAAGAGGTAGCAAGCGTCGTCCATTTGCGACGTCCCGCGCTCCGCGCACCGTCCGACGACCCAAGGGTGGCCGTCGGCCGCCTTGAGGAAGCGTTGCCTCAGGAGTGCGTGACGGTGAATGGCTCCAACAGGCGGGCGACATACCGCGCCAGCTGGTCGACTTCGAGGTTCACCCGCGCGCCAACACTCAACTGTCCGAGCGTCGTGTTGCTCTGCGTGTGCGGGATGATGTTGACGCCAAAACTCGCACCCTCCACGGAGTTGACGGTGAGGCTCACCCCATCGACGGCGACCGAGCCCTTTGGCGCCAGGAAGCGCGCCAGCGCCGTGCCCGTCTCGATGGTCAGACGCTGCGAGCGCGCATCGCTGCGCACTTCGGTGACCTTCGCGACGCCATCGATGTGGCCTGATACCAGATGGCCGCCAAGGGGATCCCCGGCGCGCAGCGCCGGCTCGAGGTTCACCGGCGTCCCCCGTGCGAGATCCCCCAGGGTCGTGAGCGCGAGTGTCTCGCGCGAGACATCGGCGGTGAACGCCGGCGGCGCGAGCTCGGTGATGGTGAGGCAGCAGCCCTGCACGCAGAGGCTGTCCCCGATGCGCGCGGCCGTCAGGTCGAGTCGCTGACAGGCGATCACCAGGCGCAGATCGCCGCCGCGCAGCTCGCGGGCCTGTACGCGTCCAACATCCTGAATGATTCCGGTGAACACGCCTTGCACTCCTTTCGACCGCGGCGGCCGCAGTGTACTGTGTGACAATCCGCGGCATTGGGCCTAAATATAACCATGCGCCCCTTGATCAACAGACAGTTCGCTCGCACACCCGCCGGGATCATCCTGATCGCGGTGACCGTTGTCGTGTTGCTGTGGACGCTCTTTGCGACACTCCGTCCTTTACCCGGCCGGGACCTGGCCATCGCCACCGGCCCCCCCGGCAGTGTCTACGCGCTGGCGGCAGAAAGGTATCGCCAGATCCTCGCCCGGGAGCACGTGCGCCTGCACCTGGTGCCTACCAACGGCGCGGTGGATAACGCCAGACTGCTCCGCGACCCGAAATCCGGTGTGGACGCGGGATTCGTCCAGGCGGGCACCATCAAGGCTACCGAGGCGCAGGGTCTGGTCTCGCTCGGGACGGTGTTTTATGAGGAGCTCTGGCTATTCTGCCGCTGCCCCGACACGGTTCCACCGCCGAAGGAGTGGTCGGGGTTGCGAATTTCGATCGGGCCCGAAGGCAGCGCCAGCCGGCCGCTGGCGCTGCAGCTCCTGGCGTTGAATGGCGTCGACACGGAGAAGCTGAAACCGCTCGCTTATCCGCCGGAGCAGGTGGCCCAGGCGTTGCTCGCCGGCCAGATCGATGCGGCGGTGATCCTGAGCCCATGGATCTCGCCGATCGTGCAGCAGCTCACGCGGGCCCCCCAGATCAGGCTGCTCGGGTTTCCGCGCGCCGATGCCTACGCCGCGCTGGACGAGAACCTGACCAAGGTGACGCTGCCGCGGGGAGTGGCGGACCTCGCCGCTGATCGTCCGCCCACCGACACGCCGCTGCTCGCCTCCAAGGCGAGCCTGATCGTGCGCGAGCGGCTGCACCCGGCCCTGCAGTACCTG
>Ga0306920_100005753_pt1 | contig 16066 bp, 16 predicted proteins | sample flu12Cox44000170_FD_204666 | JGI IMG/M metagenome (GOLD analysis project Ga0306920, IMG submission 204666) | Lab enrichment of tropical soil microbial communities from Luquillo Experimental Forest, Puerto Rico - flux4day.12C.oxic.44.000.170 (v2)... | ecosystem: Environmental > Terrestrial >... | reverse complement strand
CGACTTCATCACGCAGTGTCATCTCGAGATCGCGCGGGTGCTCATGCCCAGCGGCTATCTGATGCTGTGGCTCGATACGTTCCGCGTCGGCGAGGCGCTCAATGGCCATGGCCTGGGGCTCGCCGATGTGCTGCAAGTCGTCGACATCGTCGCCTGGGATTCCGGGCGGTGGGGCAATGGTTATCGCTCGCGTCGCTGTGGCGACTATCTGGCTGTGCTGCAGAAGCCGCCGATTCGTGCCAAAGCCACGTGGCGGGATCATAGCATCCCCTCACGCTGGCGCGAGAAGATCGACCGCAAACAGTACCCGCATCCGCACGCCAAGCCGCTCGAACTCATACGGCGGCTGATCGCTGCCACTACGAATCCCGGAGATCTCGTCGTTGATCCGGCTGCGGGCAGCTTCGTCGTCATGCACGCCGCCCACCAGCTTGGCCGTGACTTTATCGGCTGCGACAAAGCCTACGAGGCTGCTGGCGTTGCGGCGCGCGCGGCTGGGTTCGCGGTAACAGGCCGTGATCGTGTTTCTGTAGGCGCTCACACACAACTGATGGAATCTGGCCATGGCCGCCTTAGCACCGCAAAGCAGGGCACAGCCGTTGATGTGAACGCCCGCGATGCCGCTGTGGCCGTTTCCGTGCTTCTCCAGCACGGCTGCCCGTTGGACACCTTGCGTCGTGCCCTGATGCGCAATGGCGACGGCTCGGCCTCGGGGCCGCTCGCTCGTGCGCTCGATGTGGTAGCGGAGTGACATCGGAAATGTCGCGGCGCCCAGCCACAATAACTCAGGCAGACATCGCCCGCGCGATACGTGCCGCGAAGCAAGAGGGTGCGCGCGAGGTCGAGGTGCGCGTCGGCGACAAGGTGGCGATTGTTTCAGACTCGGGCCGCCGTCCACAGGGGGCAATTCTGGCCTTGAAGAGAGCGGGGAGATTGTTCTGTGATAGCGGACATGCCCAGGCCACGCCCGCCCCACCTCCACCACGAGAGCACGCGGCACGGGAAATTCGTCTGGTACGTGCGAATCGGCAGGGGCCCGCGCGTCCGGTTGCGATCCTCATATGGCACGCCGGAGTTTGCGGAAGAGTACCAGGCCGCCCTCATCCACAAGCCGTGCTCGAAACCGGGATCGCCGGTCAGCGGAACGCTGGCGTGGCTGATCGAGCGCTACCGCGAGACCGGGGCATGGGCAGCGCTGAGCGCGGCGACGCGCCGCCAGCGCGAGAACATCTTCAAACATGTGCTGGAGTCGGCCGGTGACAAGCCGTTTGCGCGAATCAGCGCCGACATCATCATCGCCGGCCGCGAGCGTCGGGCGCAGACTCCACATCAGGCTCGGCATTTCCTCGATGCCATGCGAGGGCTTTTCCGCTGGGCGCTGAAAGCCCAGCACGTGAAGCGCGATCCGACAGCGGGTGTTGAGAATCCACCGCAGCAGAAAGGCGATGGCTTCATCCCATGGACCGAGGAGCACGTTGCCGCCTATGAGCGGCGCTGGCCAATCGGAACGCGCGAGCGGGTATGGCTCGATGTTCTGCTCTACACCGGATTACGCCGGGGTGACGTTGTTCACTTTGGACGTCAACATATCCGGGATGGCATTGGGACGATCAGGACGGAAAAGACCGGGGTCGAGGTAGCGCTACCGATCCTCCCGGTACTTGCGGCCACCTTGGCAGCGGGACCGTGCAGTGACCTGACGTTTATTGCCGGCGACAGAGGACGCCCACTGACGAAGGAATCATTCGGCAACCTGTTTCAGAAAGCATGTCGGGCGGCTGGCGTGCCAGGGTCCGCGCATGGCGTCCGAAAGATCGCTGCCACCCGCGCAGCGAATGCCGGTGCAACAGTCGCGCAGCTTGAGGCCATCTTTGGTTGGTCTGGCGGCGGTATGGCGTCGTTGTACACGCGCAATGCCGATCGGCGACGGCTCGCGCGCCAAGCAATGCATTTGCTCGACGCGAACATCGAGGCAACATCTATTCCCGCACCTAAGGGGAAGGTGCGGGCGCCAGAGCGAAAAACCAAATGAAAGCAACGGCGTTTTTTTTAAGTGGTGGGCGCACTAGGACTCGAACCTAGGACCCGCTGATTAAGAGTCAGCTGCTCTACCAACTGAGCTATGCGCCCTAACCTTCCGAGTTAGGCAATTCCACCAGTCATGCTTTGGCAAGGGATCGGGCCCGCGTGCGTCTCCCACCTCGCAAGGTCGCGAGACCTGCCCCGCGCGGGAGCCACACATAGGGCATCGAGGCCGACTTTCCAAGCAGGCCGGCAAGCAGCGTTCCTGCTCGCGCAACGGGCGCGGCAGCCCGTCCTAATTACGACACGCTTTTCCTGCAAGCAGTGGGCCGTCGTCCCCCGGCCTCATCCGGGGACGATCTCCTTGTGAACTCGCCCCGCGCGTTAGCGGGGCTTTCTTTTTTGGAGAGCGTTTGGGAGTCGTGGAGAAATTGGAGCGGACGGAAGGGAATCGAACCCCCATCTTCACCTTGGACAGGTTCGCGCACATCCCCCTGACGCTTCCTGAACGCTCTTGAACGCCTGAAACGTTGATCTGGCGGGCCTTTCCTGATACCTGTCACCTGTCATTCGCATCAGGAGGCGCCGCGAGCGAGCACAAGCGCCTCGCCCTGGCGCTTCCCAGAACCAAGGGGACATCAGCAGTGAAGTTCGACAAGACCACGGACCTGAAGGCCATCCCGACATTGCCGAGCGGAGGCAAGTCGGACGAGATCATCTTCGACGAGACGTTGCCCGGCTTCGGGCTGCGCATCCGGGACAGCGGCAACCGCAGTTGGGTCCTGCAGGTTCGCATCAGGGGCCGCAGCCGGCGCTTTACGCTGGGAACCTTTGAGAGGTTCAAGCCCGCGGTGGCGCGCCAGGCTGCCGAGAAGCTATTCGCCGAAGTGCTGCTCGGCGGTGATCCGGCGGCGAAGGAGGAGGCCGCTCGCCGCGAGCAGTCGCATACGATGCTGGCGACGGCGAAGCTCTTCCTCGACGCGAGGGAGGGCGAGCTGCGCGAGACGACAGCGAAGGAGTTGCGGCGTTATCTTACCGGGGCTGCGTATTTTACCGCGCTCCACAGGGCCCCGCTCGCCACGATCGCGCGCAAGGACATCAGCGCAGCCATCGCCCGGATCGCCAACGCGAATGGCCGGGTCACCGCCGTGCGTGCGCGTGCCGCGATCAGCTCCTTGTTCCGCTGGAGCATGCAAATGGGATTGATCGAGGCCAATCCAGTGATTGGCAGCGCGGCGCCGAAAGCCCCACCACCACGGGAGCGGGTGTTGAGCCCCGACGAGATCGCGGCGGTATGGAGGGCGTGCGGTGACGATGACTTTGGCTGCATCGTCCGCCTGTTGATCCTGCTCGGCCAGCGCCGTTCCGAAATCGGCGGCATGCGGTGGTCGAGCGAGCTTGATCTCGACAAGGCCGAGTGGCGCTTGCCTTCGGAGCGCGTAAAGACCCACCGGGCGCATCTCGTGCCGCTGAGCCCTATGGCGGTCGCGATCCTCAGGTCAATCCCGCGCCAGGACGATCGCGATCTCGTCTTCGGTGGCAGCGACCGCGGCTTCGTGAACTGGAGCAGAGCGAAGGCTGATCTTGATCGGCGGCTCGGCGACAGTGTGAAGTCCTGGCGCTTGCACGATCTGCGCCGCAGCGTCGCGACGCACATGGCTGACGCCGGTGTCGCGCCGTGGGTCATCGAGCAGGCTCTCAATCATCAAGGCGGCCACAAGGGCGGGCTTGCGGGCGTTTACAATCACAGCCGTTACGAGCGAGAGGTTGCGATCGCGCTGACGCAATGGGCCGACTACGTCCGCGTGCTCGTCGAGGGCGGCGCGCGCAAGATCGTGCCGATGCCGCGGCGTGCGCGAGCTGAGGCGGAAGCATCATGATCGGCAAGTGGAGCGAGTGGCGACCGTTTCCGGACCCGGCGAAGGGCGAGAGCCTCACCGCGCCGTTCGGCCCTGGTTGTTACGAGCTCCGCCACGGCGCGCAGTCGGTCTGCTGCGGTAAGAGCAAGAACGTTGCCTATCGCATGAGCTCGCTGCTCCCGGAACCGGTCGGAGCCGGCACGCGGTATAACAAGGACAAGCCCAGATACGTCGCCGACCACCTGGCCGCCGTCGAGTATCGCACCGTCGCGACCGAGACCGAGCAGGAAGCCGCCGCGGTCGAGCGCGAGATAAGGGCTCACGGCAAGTATCTGTTCCCGACATGAGTGAAATCACCACTGGCGTCGAGCGCAAGATCGTGCCGATCCGCACGCAGGCGAAGGCGCTGGCGGAATAAGATCACCCGACGCGGCCGGCTGACTTCCGGGGTTGTGGCTGGCGGGACACACCTTCCGCCAGTTCACAGGCGACCGCCGGCGATGGCTTGCCACAACCCACGCATCTGGTTATACCGCGGTCCTCGCCCTATTTCCTTGTGAGGCGGTGCTTTCCGAGGGCCAAAGGTAAGTCGTCTCCGGTATCCAGCCCGGACGATGCTCTCCACGAGAAGCGAACAAGGACGGTCTGCCGGGCCTGCGCCGGCGCTCCTTGAACCTCGTGGAGAAAAACCATGCCTATTATGGGCGAGCCGCCGCTCGCGCGCGAAGAGGCACCCGCCTCAACGACGTCGCACGACCCCCCGAAAAAGAAGAAGCCGCGCCGGTGGTCTAGCACCCACCGGGCCGCCCACCAGGCTGCCCAGCGCAAGCGCCAGCAGCGCGAAGCGGCACTGCGCTCAGCGGCCGATGAGCACGCGGCCCGAGGCTTCCCCCGAGTAATCCGGTTCAAGGTCTGGTGCCGCCTCGTCGGAGTGAGCGAAGCGGTCGGCCGCCGGCTCGCCGCCGCCGGCAAGGTGAAGATCACCCAGCTTAGCCCCCGCGCGATCGGCGTGCGCTCCGACCACCATCAGCAGTATCTGGAAGGATGCTTGCGCGAGCAGTCCTCCTGACAAGCAAAGCGGCGGCCCGCAACGGCCGCCGCTCGCATTTCTACACCGACGAAGGTGTCGAGGTCAGGAAAGCACCCCGGGCTTCTACATTTTCGCACAGCGAAGGTAAAGCCCATGTCGTCCGACAATCCCGTCCCCCACGTCACCAAACTGGTCCGCTACGAGGCCGCGCGTCAGGCGCTCGCCGAGGCGTACCGCATCGATGAGGTCAAGGACATCCGCGACAAGGCCGTCGCCATGCGCATGTACGCCCTGCAGGCGAAGGACCGTGTTCTGATAGATCAGGCCACCGAGATACGACTGCGGGCAGAGCGCCGCGCCGGCCAGCTTCTGCAAGAGATGGAGAAGAACAAGGGCGCCCGCGGCAGCGGCAGCAACCAGCATGAGCTGCGGTCGCACGACGCGACCGCACCTAAGCTCTCCGAGCTTGGTATCAACAAGTCCCAGTCAAGCCGATGGCAGAAGCTGGCCGACATTGATGATGATGCGTTTGAGGGGGTTGTGGCGCACGCCCAGCATAAGGCGAGTGCCGCGGTCGATCACGCACAGCAGCCGAAGCCGAAGCCGAGGTCCAAGCCGAAGCCCAAGCTCAAGCCCAAGCCGAAGCCGAAGCCGAAGCCGAAGCACAAGCAACCCGGCAGCAACGGCGGCGATCCAGTGGCGGCCTGCATCGCCGAGCTGGTGCCGATCATGCAGGCTGCAATCGTCAAAATGGATGCCGAGAAACGTTTGGTTTTCTTTGACGAACTGAGAAAGGCAGTCCTCGCCATCATGACCGAGGTGACGGCGCAGGACGTTGAGACTGATCGCTGGGAAGAAACCACTCATTTGTAACCGGAGGCACAGCAATGACTGAACAGCAAAAGACTGAACGTGAAAAGCTGCTCGACAAGATACGAGCACTCTTGAGCAAGACCACCGAGAGCGGATGTACCGAAGGGGAATACCTTGCTGCGCTCGCCAAGGCGCGCGCGCTGATGGATACCTACGAGGTCACCGAGGCCGAACTGCGGCTCGCCAAAGAGGAAGGCGTGGTGCTGCGGAAAGAAAGTACGGGCACTGATCCGCATCAGATCAAATGGCAGATGAGCAGCGCAGTTGGCCGGTTCTGCGATTGCGAAGCCTTCCGTGACCGCGACGGGAAACTCGTGTTCATGGGGCTGCCGAGCGACACGCAACTTGGAACGTGGCTGCTGGATCATCTAGCCGCGTTCGTGTTGACGGAACTGGCCAGTCATCTGATGGGGGACATCGCAATCGGCATGCCGAGGCGCAAAGTCATCAATGGGTTTGTTGATGGCATCACGGGCCGGATTTGCCAGCGCCTGCGCGAACTATGCGAGAAGCCGCCGGCAGCAGTGAGCGACAATAGCCGAGCGTTGGTGGTGATCAAGGGAACGCTCATCAAGGCGAAGCTGAAAGAGCTGAGCATCAGGCTGTGCAACAGCAGGGGTTCCTTCCGTCAACATGATGAAAGCTCGTTCGCTGCAGGGCGTTCCGCAGGGGATCGGGCTTCCTTCGGCCGTCCAGTCAGTGGGCGGGCCGCTACCCTGCGCATAGGACCGCGATGACGAGCGCGGCCTCGAGCAAGAAGCGCCGCAGGCGTGGCGACTGGCGCTTCGTCTTCAACGCCTGCAACCAGATCATCGGCCTCGTCGAGCAGCGGGTCGATGGTCAGTGGCGTGCTGTAGCAGCAAGCGGCGAGGATCTGGGTCTTGCCACCAGTCCGAAAGCGGCCGACCTCGTGCGCGAGGCCGCACGTGGTTGACGCTGCCCACATCGCGCAAGCTCTCGCTGGCGCGCGTCATCCGCAGCGCCTTCCCGATGGCAGTTGGCTGATCCCATGTCCCGCACCTAGTCACGGCAGGGGCCATGGCGACCGTCACCCGAGCTTGCGGATCTCCGACGGAGACACCCGTTTGCTGGTCCACTGCTTCAGCGGATGCCCCGCAAGTGATGTGCTCGATGCGCTGCGTCACCGCGGGCTGCTCGACGACAATGCGCGGGCACCGGCAGCACGACCCGCTCGATGCGAGCGATCGTCACCATCCCCAGCGGAATACGAGCGGCGCCAGCGCGACAAGGCTCGATGGCTCTGGCGGCAACGGTTGCCGATCGCGGGCACGTGCGCGGAGCGCTACCTGCGCCAGGTCCGCGGCTACAGCGGCACCATCCCCGCGACGCTCGGCTTCCTCGCACCGACGCAGCCCGGGCACCACCCTGCCATGGTGGCGCCGTTCGACATCCCGCCCGAGTTCGAGCCCGGTGTGCTCGGCAAGCCATACCTGGTTGGTGCGGTACACCTGACGCTGCTCAGGTCCGACGGCCGCGGCAAGGCTGACATCGAGCGGCCGAAGCGCATCATTGGTCGGCCGCTCGGGCGTCCGATTGTGCTCGCCCCGGCGAATGACCTGCTCGGCCTGGTCATCACCGAGGGCGTCGAGGATGCACTCACCGCGCACCAGGCGACCGGCCTCGGCGCATGGGCCGCCGGCGCCGCCGGCTTCATGCCCGCGCTCGCGGCAACAATACCCGCCAGCATCGAGTGCATCACGATCTACGCGCATCCCGACAAGGCAGGCCAGGACGGTGCCCGCGGGCTCGCCGAGGCGCTTGCTCAGCGCGGCATCCAGGTTCGCATCGAAGGCATTCCGCCATGACCGACAAGCAACAGCGCCCCGACGTGAACGACACGCTGCGCGCCGAAGGGATCGACGCGGTGCGCGAGCGCCATGACAGCGCCCGTACCTACCTCGCCGGTGGCAATGGTCACGGCGGCGACGGCAAGGGCGAGCTGTTCTACCACATGGAGGTGCTGCGCAAGGAACTCGCCCAGCCCAAAGATGAGCAGAGGAGCATCTACCTCTGCGCCACCATCAAAGATTGCGACGCGCTCGCCGCGCTGTCGGGCGGGCAGGCAATCACCACCACCAGCATGGGCGGCTTACGGGATTGGAAGCCCGAGTGCGCGGACCTCCTGCGTGACACCGATGTGGTGATCCTCGGCACCAACGACGATGCAAGCAAGGCCGAGGTTCGCCTGGTCGCCGCCTCACTCGACGGAGTCGCCGCCCGCGTACGCGTGCTCTCCTGGCCCGACCATTGGCAATTCCCGCCCAAGGGTGCCGGTCTCACCGCCTGGCTCGACAAGGGCAAAGGCAACAGCGACGCCTTCTACAAGATCGTCGACAAGCTGAAAACCTGGGCGCCCATCGTCCATGCCAAGCCATTCAGCTGGCCTGACCCGGCAGCGATCCCACCCCGGCAATTCCTGTTCGATCGCCACTACGTTCGCGGCAGTGTAGGCGCCACGATCGGCGGCGGCGGACGCGCCAAGACCAGCAAGATTATCGCCGAGGCGGTATCGATGAGCTGCGGCAAGAACCTGTTCACGGGCGAGCCGCTCAAGGAACCGTTGCGCGTCTGGTTGCTCAACGCAGAGGAGGAACAGGCCGAACTCGACCGCCGCGTCACCGCCGCGTGCCGCTTCTACGGGGTCACCAAGGATGATTGCGGCGGACGGCTGTTCGTCCAGTCGGTGCGCAACATCCCGATGCGACTCGCCACCATCATGAGCCGTAACACCCCGCTGCTCAACCGCGAGCTGCTCGGCATGTTCGAGACCGAGATCCGCGGCAAGCGCATCGACGTGCTCATGCTCGACCCGTTGATCTCGTTCCACTCCCTCGCCGAGAACCTCAACGAGCACATGGACGTGCTCATCAAGGAAGGGCTCGGTGGCGTCGCTGACCGCACCCGATCCGCGATCGAGCTGTCCCACCACACGGGCAAGCTCAAACCCGGCCAGGCCGAAACCTCAGTCGAGGATGCCCGCGGCGCCAGCGGCATCATCTGGGCCGTGCGCTCGGCCCGCGTGCTCAACTTCATGACTCCCGACGAAGCCAAGAAGCTCGGCATCGCGGAAAAGGAGCGCCGCCTCCACATCCGCGTCACCAACGGCAAGGCCAATGCAGGCCCGATCGGAACCGCTTCCTGGTTCCGTCTGCACCTGGAAGACCTGCCCAACGGAGACCAAGTCGCGTGCTCCACCCCGTGGAAGCCGCCAGACCCCTTCCGCGGCGTCTCCACCGAGGTGCTGCATAAGTGTCGCAGGCTGGTGCAAGGTGGAGCATACCGCTACGACAGCCAGGCCAAGAACTGGGTCGGATATCTCATCGCCGACCTGCTCAAGATCAACGTCATCTACGGCGCCGAAAACGCCGAAGCCGACCTGATCCGCGTCAAGCACATCTTGAAAACCTGGATAACCAACAAGGTCTTGGCCACCGACAAGCGCGCCGACGAGAACCGCAGAGAGCGCGTGTTCATCATCCCCGGACCATGGGAGGAGGACAGCACCGCATCACCCTCCGAGGAGCTTGATCCCTTCTGAAATCAAAGGTGGAGCAAAGGTGTCGCAAGGTGGAGCGCGACACCGCTGAAAAGGTCCGTACTTTGCTCCACCTGCTCCACCTGCTCCACCCTCCTATAGGGTGGAGAGGTGGGGTGGAGCACGGACCCGCCGGAAAAGGTGGAGCAGAAAGACCGCTGAAAGGGGAAGGGAAGATCGCCCGCACGACCCCCTCGACCCCCAGAAAAAAGTTCGCCGACGGCGCCGCCGATCGCGGCCGCCCGGCCAGCCACGACCCCGGGGCAATCGGCAGTCCGCTGATCAATACACAGAGGGGCGAATATCCACAGAGCGCGGTGTGGACGGGACTTGTCACGCGTTGCAAGCGGGCGTAAGCGTGATGGGAAGCGCAAGGGAGGTTCCAGGCCGCCGGTTCCCCGGTTTTTCCGGGCGGGCCCGAGGCCGCACGTTGGGGCCCCCGAATGCCCGCCGATACGGCCAAGGTAACCCCGAACAACGGGACAGGCACCCCGGCGCCACCGGTGCGCAGGCTGCCGCCGCGCGACGACAACGAAGGCACGATCCAGCCGAAGCTGCTGAAGACCGGATACATCCGATTTTTAACATTGCGCGACTTGGACCAGCGCACGCGCGCGGCCGAGAAGGCGAACGCGACACGGTCGGCGTTTGAGCGGGACCTGGGCGGCGGCGAGCACTTGACCGAGGGGCAGAACCAGCTCGTTCAGCGCGCGAGCATTCTGTCGGCGATGCTAGAGGACTTCGAAGTCAGATACAGCATCGGCCAGCCGGTTGAGTTCAGCGACTACATGACCGGCTGCAACGTCTTGCGCAGGATCTTGTGCACGATCGGATTGGAAAGGCGGGCGCGCGACGTGGGCGCCTCGCCGTCGCTCTCCGAATACTTGCGCGGGCGATCGGTGCCGGAGGATGTCGTGGTCGGCGTGGCGAACGGCCAGGCCGAGCCGACGATCGAGGCCGGGCTCGAGCTCGTGGCAGATGCATCAACCACGCCGTCCGCCGATGTCGAGGCCGTAGGCGAGTCCAAAACGCCGGCGGGCAGCGTACCAGCACGCCCCTTAGAAAAACGCACCCATGACGCCCCGCAGAGTCAGCGATCCGCCATCGGTGAGGCGTCGACCTCTGCGGGCGACCGGCTGGGCAACCCGCCATGACCGCGGCCGCCGCACGGCATGCGGAAGCGCGCGCGCAGTCGGCGGTGCTGGCCGCGTCGCTGGTGGCGAGCGATCCGTTGCGGCGTTGGCGCCGGCAGCCGACGGCGTTCATCGAGCAGGTGCTGCACGACCCGGAGACCGGCGAGCCCTACCGGCTGCTGCCGGCGGAGCGGCGGTTTCTGGAGTACGCATTCAGGACCGACGCGCGGGGCAGGCTGCTTTATCCCGAGCAGCTCTATGCGTGCCCGAAGAAGAGCGGCAAGACGGCGTTCGCCGCCATGCACGCGCTGACGACCGTGCTGCTGTTCGGCGGAGCTTTTCCAGAAGCCAGTCTCCTCGCGAACGATCTGGACCAGGCCCAGGCGCGGGTGTTCGCAGCGGCCAGGCGGATCGTCGAGCGCTCGCCGCTGTTGCGGGCGGAGGCTAGGCGGACGCAGGACACGATAGCCTTCCCGGCGCTGGGCGCGACCATCACGGCGATCGGATCGGACTTTGCGGGCGCCGCGGGTGGCAACCAGAATATTGCGGTGTTCGATGAGTTGTGGGCCTACACCTCGGAGCGCAGCCGGAGGCTCTGGGACGAGATGGTTCCGCCGCCGACGCGGAAGATCGCCTGCCGGCTGACGGTGACCTACGCGGGCTTCGAGGGGGAGAGCCAGCTGCTCGAGGAGCTGCACAAGCGCGGCTTGCGGCAGCCGCTTGTCGGGCAGGACCTCTACGCCGGCGACGGCTTGCTGATGTTCTGGTCGCACGAGCCGGTGGCGCCGTGGCAAGACCAGCTCTGGATCGAGCAGATGCGGTCGCAGCTTCGGCCGGCGGCATTCCTGCGCATGGTGGAGAACCGCTTCGTCACCACCGAGAGCACGTTCATCGACATGGGCTGGTGGGACGCGTGTGTGGACCCGGCGGCGCATCCGCTGGTCACCGACAAGATCACGCCCGTGTGGGTCGGCGTCGACGCCTCAACCAAGCGCGACAGCACCGCCATCGTGGCGTGCAGCTGGGATCGCAACATCAACAAGGCGCGGCTGGCCTTCCACCGCATCTTCCAGCCGACGAGGGCGGACCCGCTGGACTTCGAGAGCACGGTCGAGGCCACGCTCATGGAGGTCCACGGCCGCTTCCGCGTCCAGGAGATCAGGTTCGATCCCTACCAGATGCAGGCGACGGCGCAGCGTTTGACGCGGTGTGGGCTGCGGATGACCGAGTTCACGCAGACGCCTGCGAACCTGACGGACGCGAGCCAGAACCTCTACGAGCTGATCAAGGGTCGCAACATCGTGCTCTACGAGGACGAGGTGATCCGGCGTGCGGCGCGTGATGCGATTGGCACTGAGACGCCGCGGGGCTGGAAGATCAGCAAGGACAAGCAGCGTTACAAGATTGACGTGATCGTGGCGATGGCGATGGCGGCATTGGGCGCGGTGCAGCAGGGCATCGTGAATGCGCCGCTGATCATTCCGCGGGCGGCGATTGCGCGCGGGATGCGGCCGAGCCCGCAGCAGCTCTACGGCCAGTTCGGGTGGCCCTGAGGAGGAGCCGATGGTCTCGGGCTCGCAGCATTTCATGAACGGCGTTCGGCACGATCCGCGCGCGAGGTTGGTCGAGCGCCACGGCGACGAGTACGTGATTGAGATTGTCCTGGACGAAGAAGCGGCGGACGAACCGCAGATGTTGGTCACTGCGCCGCGCACGAGAGGAGAACACTAAAATGATCCCGCAGAACGAACTCAACACCTTCAGAGCATATCTCCGCGACACCCCTGCGCGCATGCAGAGCACGCAGGGCTGGACGAGCTACTTGAAGGCGACCGGCGTCGCCGGCGCCTACGACAGCGCCCGGCCGCAACGGCAGCGCAGCAGCTCGCGGCCCATGTCGTTTCGCGAGATGTATCACAGCTCCATCGATGATCGCGGGCGGATTGCCTACGACCAGAAGGGCTCCGAGTTCGACCCCAACACGGGGCTCACCTACAACCTGCTGTGCGACGAGGACCCACGGCCGCAGGCTGAAGTTGAAACGACCGATGCCGAGCCGCCGAACGGGCACGGCATCCACGGACGAGCGCCGCTGGCTGGTCCATACGACGAGCCACGCCAGCAGCGCGTGCAGGAGCCGCGCCTGGCGCAAGATCCTTACACCGAGCAACAGCGCAAAGCATTCGGTGCTGCCGCCGGCGGGCACGGCCAGCTAGGCATCGATCCCGACTTCGCGCGGCGCGCGCTGCATGAAGACGCCGCGCTCGGCGAGATCGAGGCTGGCCAGCAGGGCCGCGAGGTCGGGCCGGAGGACTGGCAGCGAACGAGAGGCCGCGACCAGGAACACATCGACGAGGAGCAAGATCAGGCGCTCATCGACCAGCGCCTCACCAAGCTCCTGCAGCGTCTCGACCTCGACCCGAAGACTATCAGTCAAGCCGTCGCTCGCGACCGCAGGCGTCGCGCTGCCGACCGCGCCCGCAGGGCGAGAGACCAGGGCCCCGAGCCGTTCAAGGGAATGCCTGAAGCCTTCAAGGGCTCGCCGAATGCGCGGCTCGCCGGCGACTCCGCGTCATTCGCGCGTATGTACGGCGCGGACGCCACGCGCTTGCTCCCCCGCATCCCCGCGCAGACGCCGCGCGTGTTCGTATCCCGCTCGATGGCCATGGATGTGAGCGCGTCGGAATACGCGCCGTATCACACCATGGCCGCCTTCAAGCGGGGCGAGGCGGATTACAAGCGCGGGAACTATCACAACCCGTACAGCGCCAACAGCGTCGAGGGGCAAGCGTGGGATCGCGGGGCGGAGTACGCCATGCGCGTTGCGCGCGGGAAGTGACGCCATGGTGACCGCGCGCGCTATAGCCGCCGCCGAGACCGACCTCAGGAAGGCCGAGCAGTCCGCCATCCACGCACGCGGCATGCTGCAGAAAGCGACCGTGAGGGATGGCCGTCTCATGTCGATGCTGCCGTCTAGCGATCCGCGCCGGCGCTCGTTCGAAGACGCAACGCGCGAGTGCGCCATTGCGGAGCGGCAAGCGCATGAGGCACGCGCCAAACTCGACCGGCTCCGCTCCGCGAACGGCGGCGGCAAGCCTTCCGTCAAGCAGGCGCGGCTCAACCTGGCGACCGCGATCGAGCATGAGAAGCGCGCCCGCAGTGCGGTGAAGCGCAACGCGGCCGCCATGGAGAAGGCCGCCGATGAGGCGCGCACGGCGCGCGCGCAGCTCGAGCATGCCGAGGCCGGCGCGGAGGAAGCAAAGGCGGAGACCACCGCCGCGGCCATGGCAAAGGCGAGGAGCAAGCTGACCGCGGCCGAGGACGTTGCCCAGGCCGCAGCGAACATGCGGGCGAAGCTCGAGCAGAAGGCGGCTGAGCTCGACCGCGCCGCGGAGGATGCCGGGCGCCAGGTGCAGGCAGCCGTGGACGCGGTGATCAGGGCCGAGCTCTCGGTGGGCGAGCTGCTCGCCGAGACCGCCAGGCTCACCGAGCGGCTCGTCGTCAAGCGGCTGACGCTGCGCGCGCTGTCGTTCTTCGAGACCACGAGCGCGGAGGAGCGCCGCGCCATCCAGGACACGATCACCGCGCCGCTGCCGGGCATGCCCGGTGAGGCTCATCAGTTCGCGCAGCATGCGGTCGTGCAGACGATAGCGGAGATGCGCGCGCAGCTCGCGGCTGACGCGACTGCGGCGGTGGAGAAACTTTGAGATGTGCGGGCGGGCTACGAACTCCTCGTCTGCCCGCACGCCGCGGGAAGTACGACATTCCCGCAGCAAGTGCCCGCCGACAGGCACGACCTCGAATGTCGGCTACTTCGCCCCTGCCTGCGAACGAGGCGTCGAAGCGCAGGCAGGGGCGTTCTTTCATCTTCAGTTCCTGGAGGCACGTGGACTCGCGCGTGTCCCCGGAAGGTCCCGGAGTCTTTCAGGTTTCATCTCCGGGGCGACCAAGCCGGTGAGTGGTCGCGCATTGAAAACCCCGGCAGCCGCATCATGTGAACTCCTCGCAGGGGTGCGGACCTAAGCGGCTCTTGGGCCGCCCAAGTGACGCGTGACCACCCCGCCGCGTTGACCCTCATGGGGGCGGCGGGGTGGCACTCTCGCCAGCAGGTTCGCGCGTTGGTGGGAACGAGGGGGGTTGATGCCATGAGCCGCGGCCTCGCGCTGACCGACAGCCCGCTCAACGATCTCCGCACAATCGCCAATCCCTTTCCGGTGCGCATGCGGCCCCACTAACTCGCGATGCTGGGCGCGGTGCTCAGGGGCAGAAGCAGCGTGGGCGATGCGGAGCTGCACCGACTGGCCCGGTGCCGGCGGGCAATGTCTGCGTGGTTTCCTATGACCGGTGCTCATGCTGGGGCGCTCGCCGACATGGTCGACATGCTCAAGCGAGCTAGATGTTGTCGCAGAAGAGATCGACTTGGATCAATTCTGAGGGCAGAATTGCGCGCAATGCTCCCGAACGGAGGTGCGGGTGAGCGAGCCCGTCCCACTCAAATATCGGGCCTTCCTGAGCTACAGCCACCGCGACCGGAGCTTCGGCAAGTGGCTCCATTCCGCGCTTGAAGGTATTCGCATTGACAAGGATCTGGTTGGCCGCGAGACGCCGGCGGGTCCAGTGCCCAAGGCGTTGCGACCGATCTTCCGGGATCGCGAAGACTTTTCGGCAGGGCATTCCCTAGGCGAACAAACACTTGCCGCGCTCGAAGCCTCGCAATTCCTGATTGTCATTTGCTCGCCGAACGCCGCGCAAAGCAAATACGTCAACGAGGAGGTGCGCCGCTTCAAGATGCTAAGCCGCGCCGAGCGCGTGATCCCGGTGATTGTCGATGGCGAGCCAGGCGATCCCATCCGCGAATGCTTCCCGCCCGCGCTGCGGTGCAAGGTGGGAGCCGACGGACAGATCACCGACGAGCGCGAGGAACCGATTGCGGCCGACGCCCGGGAGCAAGGTGACGGCAAGGAGGTGGCCAAGCAGAAGGTGGTAGCGGGGCTACTCGGGGTTGGCCTCGACGAGATCGTGCGGCGGGCGGAAAGGGCACGCAGACGACGGAACCGTTTCTGGGCGGCGTTGGCCGGTATTTTTCTCGTGCTCGCGGTCGCAGCAAGCGTCAGCGCGGTCTATGCCTGGCAGCAGCTCAAGAAGAACGAGGCACTCCTCAATGCCACGCTCAAAAGTGCGACCGAGATCGTTGATGAGGCTGTTGCGCAGGCGGAGAAATACACCGTGCCGCGCGCTGCTACGCTTGCGTTTCTTGTCAAGGCCGAAGGTTTGTTCGACGGCATGGCACGATACGGTCGGCCAACGCTGGAATTGCGTTACCGCAAGGCTTGGATGCTGATCGCGTTCGCGCGCAATTACAAAATCCTCGGGGATACTGGCAAGCAATTCGCCCGCGCCAACGAAGCGTATCGTCTGCTCGTTGGGCTTGCGGCCGAGAAGCCCGATGACACGACTTATCAGAGAGACCTGTCGATTGCTTATAGGGAGGTCGGCGACGTGCTGGTCGAGCAAGGCAATCTGACAGAGGCGCTACAAGCCTACCGCGACAGCCTCGCCATTGCCGAGCGCCTGGCCAAGGCCGACCCCAGCA
>Ga0306920_100005751_pt1 | contig 16067 bp, 13 predicted proteins | sample flu12Cox44000170_FD_204666 | JGI IMG/M metagenome (GOLD analysis project Ga0306920, IMG submission 204666) | Lab enrichment of tropical soil microbial communities from Luquillo Experimental Forest, Puerto Rico - flux4day.12C.oxic.44.000.170 (v2)... | ecosystem: Environmental > Terrestrial >... | reverse complement strand
GCTGCTCGATGGCGGCGACCAGCTGATCGCCGATCGAGGTGCCGCACTGCTTGTCGAGCTCGCGGATGCCGGTGGGGCTCGTGACGTTGATCTCGGTCACGAAGCCGCCGATTACGTCCAGGCCGACGAACAGCATGCCGCGCGCCGCGAGCGGCGGGCCGATCTGCCCCGCGAGCCAGCGGTCGCGGTCATTCAGCGGGCGGGCGACACCGCGCGCGCCCGCGGCGAGGTTGCCGCGATGATCGCCGCCGGAGGGAATACGCGCGAGCGCGTACGGCACCGGCTCTCCATCGACCAGCAGCACCCGCGAATCGCCCGTCTGCGCGATGTCGGGGATGTAGCGTTGCGCGATGGCGAAACGTTCGCCGTAATCGGTGAGCGTTTCGAACACTACCCGTGCATTGGCGTCGCCCTGCCCGAGTACGAAGATCGAGCGGCCGCCCATGGTGTGCAGGGGCTTGACGACGATCTTGCCCTGCTCGGCCAGGAATGCGGCCATCTGCGCCATGTCGCGCGTCACCAGGGTCGGGGCACAGCACTGCGGGAAGGCGGCCGTATAGACCTTCTCGTTCATGTCGCGCAGCCCCTGCGGCCGATTCACCACCAGCAGCCCCGCCGCCTCGGCGCGCTCGAGAATGTAGGTCGTGTAGATATACTCGGTGTCGAACGGTGGGTCCTTGCGCATCAGCAGGCAATCGAGCTGGGCGAGCGGGGCGGGGGCGGGCTCGCCGAGCGTGAACCAGCCGGCCGGGTCCGCCCGCACCGTCAGCGGCCGCATGCGCCCGAGCGCGACACCATCGCGCAGCAGGAGGTCGCGCTGCTCGAGGTAGGCGAGCTCGAAGCCGTGCGCCTGCGCCGCCAGCAGCACCGCCAGCGTCGAGTCCTTCGCGTAGCTGATGGCGCCGATCGGATCCATCACCACGCCCAGTCGCTTCGTGGGGCTCATCGGGGGCGATTATGCTCGTCGCCGGCGTGAATATGTCTGCCGGCGCCGTGGCTCGCGCGTGCCATGGCCGCGAGCTTCGAAAAACGTGACGTGCATGGCATAGCAGGGGGTGTACCGATATGTTAAAACCGCGCTGCGCTTGCCGGTGGGCAGGGGGCCCGTGAAACTACGCAGCGTGTGTGGACCGCGCGCCATCAATGGTGCGTCTCTGCGTTGCTTCACGCAGCTCATCCGAGCCGCCGCGCACCCGCGTGGCACGCGGCCCCCCCGGGCTTGCATAGGCCGCTGAGGCTTGAAGGAAGGAGTCCCCTGACCGTGACCGGCAACGCGAAGCTCCAGGGCCTGAAGGTACTGGTCATCGACGACAGCAAGACCATTCGCCGCACCGCCGAGACGCTGCTCGCCAAGGAAGGGTGCGAGGTCTTCACCGCGATCGACGGCTTCGACGCGCTCGCCAAGATCGCCGACCATCAGCCCGACATCGTATTCGTCGACATCATGATGCCGCGTCTGGACGGCTACCAGACCTGCTCGCTCATCAAGCACAACAAGGTGTTCCGCTCCATCCCGGTCATCATGCTGTCTTCCAAGGACGGGCTGTTCGACCGCGCGCGTGGCCGCATCGTCGGCTCGGAGCACTATCTCACCAAACCTTTCACCAAGGACGAGCTGTTGTCTGCGATCGAGACCCATATCGGGAGATGATGGTCATGCCGCTGATCCTGATCGTTGACGATTCGCCGACGGAGCTGCACGTGATGCAGAAGGCGCTCGAGAAGCACGGCTACCGTACCGCAGCCGCAGCCGACGGTGCCGAGGGTGTGCGGCTGGCGCGCGAGATGAGCCCGGATCTGATCTTCATGGACATCGTCATGCCCGGCATGAACGGCTACCAGGCGACGCGCGCGCTCGCCAACGATCCACGCACGCGCACCATCCCCATCGTCATGGTCACCTCCAAGGGGCAGGAGACCGACAAGATCTGGGGCCTGCGGCAGGGGGCGATCGATTACATGGTGAAACCAGTTTCGCCCGATCAACTGGTCGCCAAGGCGCAGGCGACCCTATCCGCGTGAGCGTAACCGCTCGCGTGTCACGGTTGAGCGCATCGAGGCCATGAGCGAGCCGTCTGCACCACTCGAAGTCGACCTGAAGTCACTGCGTGACCGCCCGTTCGAGCTGCTGGCGGAGCTCGAGCGGCGTGGACGTGCAGTGTCGGCACAGCTGAGCCAGGAAGCCGACGCGGGGCGTGAGTGGGTGGGCGTCGCGCTGCGCATGGCGGGCGACCTGTACCTGGTGGCGCGCGAGGAAACCCGCGAGGTTCTCGGCGTGCCGGCGGGCACGACCCGCGTGCCGGGCGCCAAGCCCTGGATCAAGGGCCTCGCCAACGTGCGCGGCCAGCTGCTGCCGATCATCGATCTGCGGCAGTTCCTCGGCAGCGGCATCACCCCGATCACGCGCAACACGCGCGTGCTGGTGGTGCACCATCGCGAGATCCCCGCGGGGCTGCTGGTGGATGAAGTGCTCGGTTTCCGGCGCTTCGCGGAAACGGAGTTCACCGGTGAGGCGCCGCCGACGGTGGCGCGCTGTGAGCGCTATCTGGCGGGCGCCTTCCGCCGCGCTCAGGAGCAGTGGCCGGTGCTCTCGCTGCGCGGGGTGCTCGAGAGCTCGGCGTTCGCGGAGGCCGCGGCATGAGCACCGAAGGCGCACCCGGGCGTCTCACGCTGCTGCTGGTGCTCGCCGGGGTACTGCTGCTCGGGAGCGGCTTCAGCTATTACCTGCTGCAGTCGAAAGCCGAGAGCGGCGCGGCCGCGGTGCCCGTCGCGGCGCTGTTCGCGACCGCCATCGATGCGGATGCGGCGGTGACCGGTGAGCCGCAGGCACTGGCGCGCTTTCAGCAGAGCCAGAAAGCGCTCGAGGAGGCGGCCGCGCGCGATGCGAATGCGCCCTTTGCGAACGACGCGCGCTTCACCCGCCTGATGAGCAACGCCGCCGCGGTGCTGCGGGCACGCGCGGCGCTCACCGACGCGGCGCAGGCGGCGCGCGATACCGCGAACCTGGTTCCGCGTCTCACGAGCGAGGCGCGCGCGCTCGGCAGCACCCTGGCGCCGCCGGCCGCGAGTGCCGCGGCCGGCGCGCTCGAGCGTTTCGAAGCGCGCGCGCAGCGCCTGCAGCTCGATGTGACCGCGCTCACTCAGGGCGCGGCGGACCCCGCGCAGGCGGCGCAACGCATCGCGGAGAGCAGCGAGTATCTGGGACAGGTGATCGCCGGATTCGCGGGCGGCTCCGCGGCCCTTGCGCTGCCGCACGTGACCGCGCCGGAGTCCGCGAAGCGTCTGAAGAGCCTCGACGCCATCTACGGCGAGCTCGCCGCCGCGGTCAAGCGTGCCGTCGCGGCCGCTCCGGCGCTGCCGGCGGCGCAGACCGCTGCGCGCGCCATCGTCGCCGACGCCCGCGATCTGGCGGCGAGCGCGCCGGCGGCCCGGACGAGCGCCGGCACCGCTGCGCTGGTGAAGTGGCTGCCGCTGGTGCTGCTCGCCGCGGGCCTCGTGCTGCTCCTCGCCGGGCTCGGCACGGCGCTGCGCGTGCATCGCACGCTCGAGCGGCAGCGCGCCTCCGCCGAGACGCAGCGCAAGGAGAGCGACCGGAACCAGCAGGCGATCCTGCGCCTGCTCGATGAGCTCTCGAGCCTCGCCGACGGCGATCTCACCGTGCAGGCCACCGTCACCGAGGACATCACCGGGGCGATCGCCGACTCGATCAACTACGCGGTCGACGCGCTGCGCGGGCTGGTCACCACCATCAACGCCTCGGCCATCCAGCTCGATTCCGCCACCCGGCAGACGCAGGCACTGTCGCAGCACCTCGCCAAGGCCTCGGGCGCACAGTCGAAGCAGATCGCTTCGGCCACCGAATCCGCGGCCAGCATGGCGGCTTCGGTGGAGGAGGTGTCCGGCAACGCCGAGCGCGCTTCCGACGTCGCCCGCCATTCGGTGGAGGTGGCGCACAAGGGCGGCGATGCGGTGCGCCGTACCATCGACGGCATGAACACCATCCGCGAGACCATCCAGGAGACCAGCAAGCGCATCAAGCGCCTCGGCGAAAGCTCCCAGGAGATCGGCAACATCGTCGAGCTGATCAACGACATCGCCGAGCAGACCAACATCCTGGCGCTGAATGCCTCGATCCAGTCCTCGATGGCCGGGGATGCCGGACGCGGCTTCGCGGTGGTGGCGGATGAGGTGCAGCGGCTCGCCGAGCGCGCGGCGGGCGCCACCAAGCAGATCGAGGTGCTGGTGCGCACCATTCAGACCGATACCAACGAGGCGGTGGTCTCGATGGAGCGCAGCACCACCGATGTGGTAGGAGGCGCACTGCTCGCCGAGAATGCCGGCGCCGCGCTCGGGGAGATCGAGCAGGTCTCCAACCAGATCGCGAGCCTGGTGCAGAACATCTCCGGCAGTGCGCGCCAGCAGACCGGAGCCGCGCAGAACATTGCCCGCAACATGAAGGTGCTCAAGGAGATCAGCGCCCAGACCGCGGAATCGACCCAGGCGACCTCGATCGCGATCGCCAAGCTCGCCGAGCTCTCGGCGGGATTGCGCAAGTCCGCCGCCGGCTTCCGTCTGCCCGGTGGCGCCGCGGCCGATCGCGCCGGATCCAGCGGCATGGTGCGGCGGCTCGAGGACACCGCGCTCAACACGGCCAAGGTGCGGCAGATCGCCTCCCTCGGCGGCTCCTAGACACCGTAGCGAAAGCAACGCATGCCTGAAGTCGCCTCACAGACATTCGAGCTCGTCGGTCGCGAGGTCAACGCCACCCTCGCCGCCGCGCGCAGCGCGCTCGAGAGTTATGTCGAGCAACCGGACAACGCCACCTTCCTCGAGCAGTGCACCCAGGACCTGCACCAGGTGCAGGGCGTGCTGCGGATGCTGGAGATCTACGGTGCGGCGCTGCTCGCCGAGGAGATGGAGCACGTCGCGCAGTACCTGCTCGCGACCCACTCCGAGCGCAAGAGCCAGGCGGAGAGCCTCGATGCGCTGATGCGCGCCATGGTGCAGCTGCCTTCCTATCTCGAGCGCGTGCTCGCGGGAGGGCGGGACCTGGCGCTCGTGCTGCTGCCGCTGCTGAACGATCTGCGCGCGGTGCGCGGCCACGCCCTCCTCAGCGAGGGCACGCTGCTGCTGCTGAACCTCAAGTCCGACAAGCAGGCCCAGCCGGTCGCCGCAACCCCGGGCGAGCCGCCGCTGACGGTCGAGCAGTGGGCGCGCCGGCTGCGGGCGCGCTTCCAGACGGGCCTGATCGGCTGGATCCGCGGCGAGCGGCAGCAGCAGAACCTCGAGATCCTCGCCGCCGTCGCACGCAAGCTCGAGCAGATCGCCACCCGCCAGCCGGTGTTCCAGCTGTGGTGGGTGGTCGGCGCCGTCATCGAGGCGCTGCACGAGAACGGCCTGCAGAGCGGGCAGTCGGTGAAGCGGCTGCTCGGGCTCGCCGACCGCGAGATCCGCCGCCTCTACGAGCAGGGCGAGGCGCGCTACGCGCAGGCGCCGCCCGTCGAGCTGCTCAACAACCTGCTCTACTACGTCGGCCGCTCCGAGTCCGCCGGCGGGCGCGTGAACGCGGTGCGTACCTCGTTCCGCCTGGCGGAGCTGCTGCCGGTCGACGAGAGCATCGAGCAGGAGCGCGAGAACCTGTCCGCGCCTTCCGTGAAGCTCATGCAGACCGTGGCCGCAGCGATCCGCGAGGACCTCGGCAAGGTGAAGGACGTCCTCGACATCTTCGTGCGCCGCGGCGCGGGCCAGCCGCAGGAGCTCGCCTCCCAGGTCGAGTTGCTGCGCAAGATCGGCGACACGCTCGGCGTGCTCGGTCTCGGCGAGCTGCGCACCCGCGTGCAGTCCGAGACCGAGCGGCTCGGCAAGATCGTCGCGGGCACCTTGCGCGCCGATGAGGCGACGCTGGTCGACATCGCGGCGACGCTCATCCACGTCGAGGACCAGCTCGATGACCGCCTGGTCGGCATGATCCTGCCGCCGAAGGACGCCGAGCTTCCGCGCACGGAAGCGGATGCCGAGTTCCAGCAGGTGCAGGCCGCAGTGCTGCGCGAGTGCATAGTAAATCTCCAGCGCATCAAGGAAGCGGTCGTGCAGAGCGTCGGCGGTACGCTCGACGCCGCCGGGCTGGATTCCTGGCAGGACCTGATGCGCGGCATGAAGGCCGGACTGCTGCTGCTCGGCAAGGCGCGCGCCGTCGAGATCATCGAGGCGATCACCACCCAGCTGCGGCGGGTGATGCAGCCGGGCGTGCACGTGCTGCCGCCGGGATTCGTCGACCGTCTCGCCGATGCGATCGTGAGCGTCGAGTACTACATGGAGACGCTGCAGGCCGGGCGCGCCGACCCCTGGTACATGCTCGACAATGCCCAGGCCTGTGTGCAGGCGCTCGAGCAGCAGCCGACGCCGGCACCGCCGACGGTGCCGCCGCTCGAGCCGACTGCGTATGCGAAGACGGTGCAGATCCCGAGCGTCGCGCCGGTGCCCGGTGCGGCGCAGCCCGATGTGCACGCGGTCGATGCGGTGGCGCCGACGCTCGCCGCCTCGGCACCCAAGGCGCCGCCGGTCGAGTACGCCGACCCGGAGCTGATGAAGCTGTTCATCGAGGAAGCCCACGAGGAGCTCAGCAAGATCCAGCAGGGCTTCCCGGTTTGGGATCAGAATCCGCTCGAGCGCGACTCGCTCGTCACCGTGCGCCGCTCGTTCCATACCCTCAAGGGCAGCGGACGCATGGTCGGCGCGCGCGAGCTCGGCGAGTTCGCGTGGTCCATCGAGAACCTCCTCAACCGGCTGCTCGACAACACGCTGACGCGCTCACCGGCGATCCTCGAGACACTGCGGGCGGCGATCGCCGCGCTCCCCGAGCTCATCGCGCGGCTCGAGGGCGGCACTGCCGTGCGCGCGGACATCGCTGCCATCTCCTCGCGTGCCCACGCACTCGCGGCGGGCCGCGGCAGTACCCGTCCGGCGGAGACCGAAGAGGAAGCCCCTGCCGAGTCGACCCCGGGCAGTACCGTCGCGCGCACGACGAAGCCTGCGGCGGGCACGCCGGCGACCGCGCCCCCCGCAGCGGCGGCTGCCGCACGCTCGCCGGCGGTGCGCCGGGCGGTGGCCGGGAGTGCGGCGTCCGCCGCCCCCGGTGCAGATGCGGCCACGCGCTCGATCCCGGATGAAACGCTGCGCGACATCTACGCGCGGGAGACCGCGGCACACGTCGCCACCGTGCGCGCTTTCCTCGCCCGCGAGGCGAAACAGCTCGAGCCGCACCTGCTGTCCGAGGACGTCTATCGCGCCTGTCACACCCTCTCGGGCAGCTCGAAGATGGCGCAGGCCCGACACGGCATCCGTCTCGCCGAGCCGCTCGATCACTGGCTGCGCCGCGCCTTCAGCAGCGCGCTGGGTCTCGGCGACGAGGAGCTGACGCTGCTCGAGGACTGCATGGTCGCCATGGAGTCCGTCGCGACGCACCTGGACGAGCCCACCGGCTTCTTCGTCAATCACTGGCAGCTGCTCGAGCGCATCGAGCACGCCGAGAAGAGCCTCGATCAGCGCATCGCCGCTGCGGCCGTACACGCTGGCTCGGCGGCTGCCGCGTCCGCGGGCGGGGAAGCGGCGGGCACCGATGACGCCGTGGACTTCGATCCGGAAGTCGCGGCCATTTTCACCGACGAGGCGACCGAGCTCATCGACGCCTCCGAACACGCGCTCTCCGACTGGCGCTCGCAGCCCGAGAGCGCCGAGTATTGTCTGGCACTCAAGCGTCCGCTGCACACGCTCAAGGGCGGTGCGCGCATGGCGGGCATCACCCCGATGGGAGACCTGAGCCACGAGCTCGAGTCGCTCGTGCTGCTGGTCGACACCGGCAAGCTCGAGGCCGATGGCGCATTGTTCGATGCCATCCAGGCGAGCCTCGATGAGCTCGCGCGCATGCGCGAGCAGGTGGCGACGGGCCAGCGCGTCTCGGCCGCACGCGCCATCATCGCCCGGCTGCAGGACCTCGCACAGCCGGCCGGAACGGCGGCTGTTGCTGCCGAACCGCCGGCCGCAGAGGCCGCGCCCGCCGCAAGTCCCGAGGAGCTCGAACTGTCCGAGCCCTTCGGCACGGGCACGGACACCGCGCTCGCCAAGCTGAATGCCGAGCTGCTGCTCGCGAACGAAGCCGATTTCGACGAGGCGGCTCCGCTGACGGCCGCCAACGCACCCGCTGTCACCGCCGGCCCGCCGAGCCCTGCATCGCCCGACACCGCAGCGACGCCCGTTGCCGCGGAAGCGATGCCCGCCGCCCCGGCAAGCGCAACCGCCCTCGCCGATGCAGCGGCTCCCGCTCCGCGTTCATCGGCGCCGGCACTGTCGGCGGTCGCGCCGGCGCGTGCGGTGCCGGAAGCGGCGTGGACCTCGGCGGCCGCGCTCGCCGCTTCCGCGCCACCCGCGCGTGCGCGCACCGAGTTGCAGGGCGATGAGCCCCTCGCCGCACCTCAGCCCGTGCCCCCGGGACGCGAGCCGGTACCGAGCGGCGAGCGCCAGGAGATGGCGCGCGTCGATGCGGAGCTGCTCGATCAGCTGCTGAACATCTCCGGCGAGGCGAGCATCGCACGCGCCCGTCTCGAGCAGCAGCTCGGCTCGTTCGACTTCAACCTCGGCGAGCTGTCGCGCACCGTGACCCGTCTCAAGGAGCAGCTGCGCAGCCTCGAGATCGAGACCGAGGCGCAGATCCTGCACAAGCACGAGGACGAGGGCGCGCACCGCAGCGAATTCGATCCGCTCGAGCTCGACCGCTATTCCTCCATCCAGCAGTATTCCCGCGCGCTCGCCGAGACCGCCAACGACGTCGCCAGCATCCAGCAGCTGCTCGAGAACCTCGCCAAGGACACGCAGACCCTGCTGCAGCAGCAGGCGCGCACCATCACCGAGCTGCAGAACGGACTGATGCGCACGCGCATGGTGCCGTTCCAGCGCCACGTCCAGCGCCTCGCGCGCATCGTGCGGCAGGCCGCGGCCGATACCGGCAAGCGTGCCGAGCTCACCGTCGAGGGCGCCTCCGGCGAGCTCGACCGGCAGGTGCTCGAGCGCATGCTGCCGCCCTTCGAGCACATGCTGCGCAACGCCGTCGTGCACGGCATCGAGAAGCCCGAGGAGCGCATCAAGCGCGGCAAGCCCGACACCGGACGCATCGTGCTCGAGCTGCATCGCGAGGGTGCGGAGGTCATGGTGCGCCTCACCGATGACGGCGGCGGCATGAACCTCAAGGCGATCCGCGACAAGGCGCAGGTACTCGGGCTGATCGGCACCGGTCACGCCCCGAGCGATGAGGAGGCGATGCAGCTCATCCTCGAGCCGGGCTTCTCCACCGCCGGCGCCATCACCCAGCAGGCCGGCCGCGGCGTCGGCATGGATGTAGTGGCGACCGAGATCAAGCGCCTGGGCGGCGCGCTGCACATGGAAACGAAGGCGGGCGAGGGTACGGTGTTCACCATTCGCCTGCCGCTCACCCTCGCGATCAGTCACGCGCTGGTGGTGCGCACGGGCGAGGAGTACTACGCGTTGCCGCTGCCGACGGTCGAGGGTGTGCTGCGACTCTCCAAGGCGGAAGTCGCCGCGCACCTGGGGCGCGATGCAGGCGCCTTCGACTACGCCGGACAGAAGTACCGCTTCCAGCATCTGGCAACCTTCGTCGGCCTCAGCCCCTCCGAGCTTCCCGGGCAGGACGTCACCATCCCGGTGGTGCTGGTGCGTGCCGGTGAGCACTCCACCGGCATCGTGGCGGATGAGCTGGTCGGCAGCCGCGAGATCGTGGTCAAGTCCGTCGGTCCGCAGATCTCGAGCATCCGCGGCATCTCCGGCGCCACCATTCTCGGCGACGGCCGCATCGTCATCATTCTCGATATCGGCGCGCTGGTGCGTGCCGAGTGGCGCACCCGTGCCCAGGCGCCGGCACCGGTCCCCAAGGACCGCGGCGACCGGCGCATCTTCGCCATGGTGGTGGACGATTCGATCACCGTGCGCCGTGTGACGCAGCGCCTGCTCGAGCGCAATGGCATGCGGGTGCTCACCGCGCGCGATGGCATGGACGCGGTGGCCCTGCTGCAGGACAACGTGCCGGACGTGATCCTGCTCGACATCGAGATGCCGCGCATGGACGGCTATGAGGTCGCCGCGCACGTGCGCAACGATCCGCGCCTGAAAGAGGTGCCGATCATCATGGTCACCTCGCGCGTCGGTGAGAAGCATCGTGCGCGCGCCATCGAGCTCGGCGTCGACGACTACCTCGGCAAGCCCTACCAGGAAGCGCAGCTGCTCGATGCGATTGCGCCGCTGGTGGAGCGGCGCCGCGCCGCGGCGCGCAGCCAGGCATACGGGAGCTGACCGTGGCCGAGCGCGTCGCCGAGATCTACAGCCTGCTCGTGCCACTCGCCGAAGGGCGGCTGATCATCCCCCGCTCCTGCGTCGCGGAGGTGATCGGCTTCCAGACGCCATCCGAGATGACGGGCGCGCCGCCCTGGTACGTCGGCACCGTGCCGTGGAACGGCAAGGCCGTGCCGCTGGTCTCCTTCGAGGGTGCGTGCGGGCAGTCGATTCCGTCGGCGAGCGGGCGCACGCGCATCGTCATCCTGCATGCGCTCGGCACGCGCGTGGAAGGCGGCAACTTCGCGCTCCTCTCGCAGGGGTTCCCGCAGCTGGTGCGCGTCAGCTCGGATGTGGTGCGCCCCGACAACTCGCGCGTCTTCCCCGAGCGCATGCCGATCATCTGCCAGATCCGCATGGTGAACGAGACGCCGCTCGTTCCGGATCTCGAGCGGCTCGAGGAGATGATCGGGGACGAGACCAGCATCGCCGCCTAGCTGCGCTGCCAGTCTGGCGTGTCGAGTTGCGCGGATCCCGATCTCAACCTTAAACTAGGCGGTAAAGGGGGGGCCGTTAATCTGACACGGCTGAGTTGCGGTGCGCTTCGATTGCTGCCGCTGGCGGTGCTTGCGGGCTGCGCCACCGACGTGACGGTGACTCCGCAGCTCGCCGAAAAGAACATTCCGCCCTGTCAGATCCATGGGCTGGTCCGTTATCAGGGGAAGCCCGAGTATCTGCCGTCCGCGCTGGTGCCGGATCAAGCCCCGCCGAGCCAGATAGCGTTCGAGTATTCCCACGCGGTGCAGTACGGATTGAAGGAAACCGACCCGCTCGTCACGTTCGTCAATCCGCTCACGCTGTTCGGTTTCCCCACCGGGGCGGACAACCTGATCGTGACTGGACGAGTGGACCTGGTGCGCGGCGACGCGACCATCCGCTCTTATGCCGCCGCCGCCGCCATGAAGCACTCCGGCAATGTGTTCTCCGAGGGTGAGACCTTCACCGATATGCGCCGTCGCGGGCTGCTGCTGGTGCGCGACAACCTGACCAGCCAGCTCTGCAAGGATCAGTCCGTGATCGAGACGTTGCTGGCCGACCGGCCGACAACCGCCAAGGGTTCCCAGTAGTCCTCCGAAAGGTAGCCATGAACCTGCGTACCACTGCACTGCTCGTTGCCTCAGCTCTGCTCCTGTCAGGATGCGCGACGCTCGGGGCGCAATACACCGCCGCGGGGGCGGCCCCGCCCAATCGCGGCACCGTCTACGTCTATCGCCCGGGAGCCATGGCTCCGGCGGTGTCGCCTACGGTCTCGGCGAATGGTGTGCCGCTCGTGGAGCTGCCCGCGCACGGGTACTTCGTCTACTACGCCGCGCCGGGCGAACTGGAGCTCGCCGAGCATACCGAGGCGAAGACCTCCGTCACTCTGGATGTCAAAGCGGGCGAGACGTACTACGTGAAGGGCACGGTGGGCATGGGTTTCTTCGTCGGCCACCCCCACCTCGTACTCGTCGACAAGGACACAGGTGAGAAGGAGATCAAGGACTGCAAGCTCGTGCCGGCAACGGTTCCGACCGCGGAGACGGTGGCCGCGGGGCCGCCGCCCGCCATCGCTGCCAAGAAATAGCGCTACAGGTCGCCGAACTCCCGCTGCAGCAGCGTGATGGCCGCGATCGCCGCGGTTTCGGTACGCAGCACGCGTGGACCGAGGCGCACCGCGAGGAACCCCGCCGCGAGCGCGCTCTGCTGCTCCGCATCGGCGAGTCCACCCTCGGGGCCGATGAGGACGGTGGCGCCGTGCTGAGGCCGCGGCACATCCACGATGCGTCGGGTCGCCTCCGGGGAGAGGAGCAGCTTCGTGGCGTCCGCGCGGGAGTCGCGCAGGAACTCCCCTAGCCGCGCCGGCAGTGCGACCTCCGGCAGGCGATTGCGCCCGCACTGCTCGCAGGCGGCGATGGCGATGGCGCGCCAGTGACTCGACTTGCGATCCGACCGCTCCTCGTCGAGCCGCACGATACTGTGCTCGGTGAGCACCGGCACGAGCCGCGACACGCCGAGCTCGGTCGCCTTCTGCACCACCAGATCCATGCGCTCACCACGCGAGACGCCCTGCGCCAGAGTGAGCGGGAAGGGCGACTCGCGCTCGAGCGGCCGATGCTCACCGACCACGACGGTCACCTCGCCTCCCTGCACCCGCTCGATGCTGGCGGCGTACTCGCCCCCCTCGCCATTGAAGACCGTGAGCGCGGCGCCGGGCCGCAGCCGCAGCACCCGGCTCAGGTGACCCGCGGCGCTGCCCGAGAGCACGAGGCGGGCACCGGATTCGAGCGCGGCGCCGACGTACGCGCGCGTCAGTCGCATGTGGCGCGCTCGATGCCTTCGCGGGCGACATCCACCATCAGAGCGATTTCCTCGGGTGCGATGACGTACGGCGGCATGAAGTACACCACGTTGCCGATCGGCCGCAGCAGCACGCCGCGCGCGAGCGCCTGCCGGTAGACGCTCAGGCCGCGCCGCTCCTGCCAGGGGTAGGGCGTGCGTCGGGCCTTGTCGGCCACGAGCTCCACCGCCACGATCATGCCCCGCTGGCGCACCTCGGCGACGTGCGGGTGCGCCTCGAGCTCGCGGGCACAGGCCCCGAGGTGCGCGGCGAGAGCGCGATTGCGCTCGAGCGTGCGGTCCTCGCGGAAGATGGCGAGCGTCGCCAGCGCCGCCGCGCAGGCGAGCGGGTTACCGGTGAAGCTGTGTGAGTGCAGGAAGGCGTTGAGCTTGGCGTACTCGTCGTAGAACGCCGCATAGATCGCCTCGGTGGTGAGCACGGTCGAGAGCGGCAGGTATCCACCGGTGAGCCCCTTGGAGAGACACATGAAGTCCGGCCGGATCCCGGCCTGCTCGCAGGCGAACAAGGTGCCGGTGCGCCCGAAGCCCACCGCGATCTCGTCGGCGATCAGATGCACTCCGTGACGGTCGCAGGCCTCGCGCAGCAGCGTCAGATACACCGGGTCGTACATGCGCATGCCGCCGGCGCATTGCACCAGCGGCTCGACGATCACGGCGCAGGCCTCGTGCGCATGCTGCGCCAGCAGTGCTTCCATGTCGGCGAACCGGCGGCGGGAGTACTCCGCCCAGCTCTCGCCCGGTGCGCGCCCGAAGCAATCGGGCGAGGGGGCGGTGATCACCTCCATGAGCAGCGGACGGTAGATCTGCTTGTAGAGCTCGACGTTGCCGACCGCGAGCGCGCCGAGCGTCTCGCCGTGGTAGCTGTTGGCGAGGGTGATGAAGCGCCGCTTGCCGCTGTGCCCGGTGTTGCGCCAATAGTGGAAGCTCATCTTCACTGCCACCTCCACCGCCGAGGAACCGTTGTCGGCGTAGAAGCAGCGCGTCAGTCCCTGCGGAGCGAGCGCGGTGAGCGACTCCGACAGCGTGATGACCGGCTCGTGACTGAAGCCGGCGAGGATCACGTGCTCGAGCTGCTCGAGCTGGGCGCGTACCGCGGCGTTGATGCGCGGGTTGGCGTGACCGAACAGATTCACCCACCAGGAGCTGACGGCGTCCAGATAGCGCCGGCCGTCGTAGTCCTCGAGCCAGACTCCCGCGCCGCGCCGGATGGGGATCGGCGGCAGCGACTCGTGGTCCTTCATCTGGGTGCACGGATGCCACACGTGCGCGAGGTCGCGCGTGATGTAGCCGGCATTGGCGGAGGTCGCGGAGATCATGCCAGCGATTGTGGCATGATCGACCCGATGAAGATCGATCCCGCCACGGGGCTGCTCATCGGCGCCCGTCAGGTGTTATCGCCACATTGCGATGCGCGTCCCGTGGGCGCGCTGCCGGAGCTGCTCGTCGTGCACGGCATCAGTCTGCCGCCCGGGGAATTCGGGGGACCGTGGATCGATCGGCTGTTCACCGGAACGCTATCGCCCGATGCGCATCCTTATTTCCGCACCATCGCCACGCAACGCGTGTCGGCGCATGCGCTCATCCGGCGCGACGGGCAGATCGTGCAGTACGTGCCCTTCGGTGAGCGTGCCTGGCATGCCGGGCAGTCCGCCTGGGCCGGCCGCACCGCCTGCAACGACTTCTCGATCGGCGTCGAGCTCGAAGGCACGGACGACACGCCCTACACCGACGCGCAGTACCAGGGGCTCGCCGAGCTCCTCGCGGCGCTGCTGGCGGCGTATCCCTCGCTCACCCAGCAGGCCGTCGTCGGTCACAGCGATGTCTCGCCCGGGCGCAAGACCGACCCCGGTGCGTCGTTCGAATGGCCGCGCCTGAGAACGGAGCTCGATGCGGCGCTGCGAGTGCGCGGCTGACCGGGGAAACGCGTGGCCCCGGACGCTACGCTCCCCGGCCGCGATCGTGTCGCCACAGCACTTCGACCCCGCGCTCGTGCCGGGCCAGCACCCGCGCGAGGACGAAGAGTAGATCCGAGAGTCGATTGAGATACTTCGCGACCTCGGGACTCACGCTCTCCGCCTTGGCGAGCGTCCACACGCGCCGCTCGGCGCGCCGCGCGATGGCGCGGGCGAGATGGCAGGCGGCCGCCGCCGGGCCGCCGCCCGGCAGAATGAACTCCTTGAGCGGCGGCAAGGCGTCGTTGAACTCATCGAGCGATTCTTCCAGGCGCGTCACGTGCCCGGCCGTGATGATGTGGTGCCCCGGCAGGCACAGCTCACCGCCCAGGTCGAACAGCTCGTGCTGCACCTCCGTGAGACAGGCGGCCACAGCCGGCGGAACCTCGGGCGTCGCGAGCAGCACGCCGATCGCGCTGTTGAGCTCATCAACCGTACCGTAGGCTTCCACCCGCAGACTGTCCTTGGGCACCCGGCTGCCATCGCCGAGACCGGTGGTGCCATCATCGCCGGTGCGGGTGTAGATCTTGCTCAGGCGGTTGCCCATAACCCTTATCCTAAGCGATATGCCGTCCAAAGAACTGACTGCGGCGCTGGCAGCCGCACGGGCCGCGGCCGAGGTGATCCTTGGGTACTATCGCCGCAACCCGAGCGTGCGCATCAAGCCCGATGAGTCCCCGGTCACCGAGGCGGACCTGCGGGCCGAAGAGGTGATCCGCGCGACGCTCACGCGCGTTTTTCCCGGCTACGGCTTCTACGGCGAGGAGACCGGGCGGCATGCCATGGAGTCGGAGAGCATCTGGCTCGTCGATCCGATCGATGGCACCAAGTCATTCGTGCGCGAGACGCCCTTCTTCTCCACGCAGATCGCGCTCATGCGTGCAGGGGAGCTGGTCCTCGGCGTCTCGAACGCCCCGGCCTACGACGAGCTCGCCTGGGCGGAGCGCGGCGGCGGCGCCTTTCTCAATGAGCAGCGCATCCGTGTGAGCGAAGTGGCGCAGCTGCGCGAGGCGTTCCTCTCCACCGGCAACTGCAAGAGCCTCGCGCAGCCGCCGCACTGGGGGCGGCTCGGTGAGCTCCTCGGCCGCGTTGGGCGCGTCCGCGGTTACGGCGATTTCGTGCACTATCACCTGCTGGCGCGCGGTGCGCTCGACGTCGTGATCGAATCGGACATCAATATTCTCGACATCGCGGCTCTCGCGGTGCTGGTGCGCGAAGCCGGTGGCACCTTCACCGACCTGAGCGGCGCGCCGGTGGGCCTCGGCACGACCAGCGTGCTCGCCAGCAACGGCACGCTGCACGCGCGCGTGCTCGAGGCGCTCACGCGCTGACGAACACCCGCCGGCCATCCTGGCCGAGCTCGATCATCGGCGCCACGTA
>Ga0306920_100005749_pt1 | contig 16070 bp, 11 predicted proteins | sample flu12Cox44000170_FD_204666 | JGI IMG/M metagenome (GOLD analysis project Ga0306920, IMG submission 204666) | Lab enrichment of tropical soil microbial communities from Luquillo Experimental Forest, Puerto Rico - flux4day.12C.oxic.44.000.170 (v2)... | ecosystem: Environmental > Terrestrial >... | reverse complement strand
CGTAGCCACGAGCTTCCGGTTCACGAGAAATTCGACTGCCCGCTTCACAAGGCGCGGCATCGAGGATTGACAGGGCGGCGTGCTCATTCGGCCTCACTGGAAGGCCGCTCAATGGCCCGCATAGCCCGGCTGGCGAGATGTTCGGCGAGCGTGGGCATTGGCGCGCTGGCTCCGGGCTTGATGCCCAAGGCTCGCTGTGCGCGGTTGGCAGTGCCCTCAAGGCGAATCAGGGCGGTGAGTTCGCCCGGGCCGGTAGCGCCAGCACGCATAATCCGCGAGCGGGTTGCCTCCGCGAGCGCTACCAATTCCGCCGCTCGTTTGATGTCCGCCATCTGAACGGCCGACACCCGATCTAGACCACCAAGCGCCAGAATGAATGCATTTACCAACGTGCGCTGACGGCGCGCGATGAGCGTTCGGCCATCTAGTTGCGGGCTTACAGGTGATGATCGGTGTGGCATCGCGCTCATATCGGTAGGCGAGTTCCCTGTTGGTCGACCCTAAACGTCACCCTCCTGTTACCCGCAGAGGGATGAATCATTCGTGAATCGAGGGAATATGCGATAAAAAAGCCAGTAGCTCACTGTCGGAGCAACAGCCTATGTAGCTGAAGCCCTATCAGCGCGTCGGTTTTTTTATTCGGGTGTTCGCCGACGTAAGGCCGGCCCCGACCTTGCCAAGGTCGGGGTCGAGGGTTCGAGCCCCTTCGCCCGCTCCAAATTTTCACGAAGTTTGCAGCTCGTCAAAAGACCCATCAAAGTCAACACAGAAAGGAGTGGTCGCATGAATGGTAGCGCTATTCGCTCCATCCATCCTTAAGCGTCTGCATCCGTGCACTTGCTGATAACCCGCCCGTCATCTTTTCTTCTAGGCGCACAGGCAGCGAAAAGTAATCGGGGAAATGATATCCTTCTATTTGAAGGGCACACTTCCAGCAAACTGGTCGGGGGAGGCAGATGAAGGTTTCAAAGAAAGCCTATCTGACAGAAAGATTCAGAAACAATCCCGAGGCGATTGCCATCTGTCTCACTGAATCATTGGCGACAAATGAACTGGAGCCGGTATCGAAGGCTCTTAACCAAATCCTGATTGGCCAAAATGTCATGGCGATAGCCCGCGAAGCTGGAATCGAAAGAGCCACGCTCTACGATTCCTTCGGAGGAAAGAGCAACCCCTCTCTTAGACGAGTGCTAGCGTTTCTCGGCGCATTGAATGTCAGGCTCGTCGCAGTTCCGGGACCGCCGAGACCGCCGAGACCCACTCCTCGCCGACCGAAACCGAGAAGGCGGATTTATCGGGACCCAAGAAAAAATAAGATAGCTCTGGACAGATTAAATCGGCGCTCTTAGCAGCTCAACGAAAAGCCCCGGACGATGCCGGGGCTTTTGAGTTCGAGCGCGAGAGGCTCAGTACGCGGGCCCGACCGGGCCGCCATAGCCGCCGAAGTGATAGTTCACACCGATGCGAACGGTATTGAAGTTTTCGTTCACGCGACGGGTCAAGATATTTCCTTCAATTTCACCTGCACCGTCGTTAATCAGCGCCGCTGCTGTCTGGGTTACACTGCCGAGGTTGATATACTGATACTCGCCTTTAAGAGACCAGTTGGGAGCAAACATCCATTCGATACCGACACCGGCAACCCACCCCCACCGGGTATTGTTGTTATTATTATTGAAATTACCGCCATTGAACCCGACGGCGTTCAAGCCAGTGTCATCATCATGGAACGTGACAAGGAGATTGTTCCTGACGCCACCGTAGGCGAGACCGCCCGTTCCGTAAAACAGGACGGGGCCCGTTGCCCAGCCGACACGGCCGCGCAATGTTCCAAACCAATCGAGCCGTGAATCAGCGGTGAAGGTGCCAGTATCACCAGGTGGCGGCTCGGCGAAAAACAGTGTGGGGAAACTACGGTGAAGGCTGGCACCTTGAATGTCAGCTTCAACGCCGATTAGCCACCCGCCCGGGCCGCCGTAGCCGCCCGCGCCGCCGTAGCCGCCCGCGCCGCCGCCCGGAAACACCCAGTTATAGCCGATCTGGCCGCCGCCGAAGCCTCCGCTAGTATTTTGGTTGTTCAAGCCATTGCCGACGAAGAAAATGTTGGTGAAAGCAGGAACTTCATCACTCTCGAAGTGCGACGCGACAGCATTGTTGTTTCCCCCGGTGGTGCCGGCCCAACCGCCATTGAGACCGATGTAGAAGCCGCACCAGATGCAGGGTGGCGGCGGCGGAGGCGGCGGCGCCTTGGTGTACTTGGGCGCGATATCCGCAGCCGAAGCGGCGGCCGTACCAATGGCCAACGCAGAAAGAGCGAGGAGTATCTTCTTCATCTTGGCGTCCCCTACAAAAACAGGATTAGGTCGAATTCCGCGATCTTTCTACACCACGCATCGCAGGAAAGCTGTGACCGGATTACAACACCGAGCTACTTTCGCAAAGCTATTGATTTCGTTCAATCCTTTGACGGTCGCGCCCATGGCCACCCTGAATCCGGTGCCGTCGCCACGGACTCGGCGGTAAAACGCCGCGTTTTGCCACACAGTGGAGCGATGCCGACCTGAGCGCGACCGCGACCGCGACGGCGATGCGAGCGCATGAAGCCGTACGACGTGCTCTCACAGCGTTGCAGATTGTCGGCGCGCGATAACCAGCGCCGCGCATGATCTGATCTCATAACCGCGTCGCCATCCGCCGCCGTCGAGGCTGGCCAGCCTCGGCGTTGGTGTTGCTGTCTCGCCCCCTCCCCGAGATATCGATAGTAGTGATGGATTCCGCACTATGGGATGTAGTGACGGTTTCCGGCACTGCGGATCTCCGTTTTCGGTGCCGGTTATCGGCACTGGAAACTGGCATTTTCCGGCACTGGGATTCTGTTTTTCGGCGGGCCGCTTTCGCGATGCGCTCGGCATCTGCCGGATCGACGATCTTGCGCCATTCATGCGTGCCGTCGCCAATGAACCCTTTGGTCGGCTTGTAGGTTAGACGGAAGCGATTCGGCGTCCGATATTCGGCATTACCGGCGCGGCCTTGCTCTGTGACCTCAAGAAAGCCCAAGGCGACGCATTCCCGAATAGCACCGGCGATGCTGTGCCGGTGAATTCCAAAGGCATGGAAGTCGTCATAGGTGACCGGCAATCTGCCGTTATCTTTCCCGCCATGGTGCGCTAGTTCGATTTCGACACGTTCGAGCACACGCTTCGCAGACAAGCTGAGCACACGGTTCGCCGGACTCTCTAGCATCTCGACCAGACGTGCCGCGAACTGGCCGCGGATCCTGTTGCGACGTTCAATGCTCATGCTGCGTCCCGTTGCGGTCGCGCTTGCGGGTCACCGAGTCGTGCGTGGCCCGGCTTCAGCGATCCGGCTGCAATTGACGCGGGCAGGGCAGGCGAATGCGTGTTCGCCGTCCTTATCGATTCGGATAGGGGTTGCGCAGGCTGACTGCTTTGGTAGGATGCCAAAATTCCGATTTCGACATTCAACAAAACACCGCGCTTCGCCTGAGGCGCGGTCTTTTTTTGGTCAGTCATTTTCGCAGGTTGTCGGCGACGTATTCTTTTTCGATCTGGATGGCCTTGGCGGCGGCCGCCAATTAAGAATATCGCCCACGCGGTAGTAAGATCGACCGTTCACTTGCAGTATCGGCTTGGGAAATGTCAGGCTCGGATCGTTGCGCCATCGCCACAAGGTCATCGGGCTCACGTTACCTAACAGACGTGCGACTTCTGGCTGAGAAATGCGAGCGTCCTCGCTAATTGCTGGATGCGTTGTATTGCGGACGGGATGAACTCGGGTCATGCAATCCTCTGAGCAAGCGATCGAACTCGTTATGTTGAGGTCTCACGAGTCGCGATTTTTGTCACTGGTGCAGGAAAGATGAGCTACAACATTAGGTTGTCGGTTTACGACGTCGTGTCGTAGCGTTTTGGCCCTAAGCAACTGACTCTGCACGTCTAAAAAAACATCCAAAAAAATTTCTTCTTTTTTGATTCGCGCCGTAGACGCCTGCGGCTTTCCCAACTCTCGTCATCGTCGGCGTTCAGACTCCCTTCTCACGCCTTTCGGATTTCATCTTCGAGCTCGTGCCCATGTTGAGGCGAATAGGAAACGCTTTGTTAACCTCTCCTCAAATTCACGACCTTGGATCGAGTAGGAATTGACGGCTCGCCCGTAATGGTTTCGATCCACTTCCACCACTCATCGAGAGCAATACGACGTTCATCCGCGTACTGCGCGCGGTTGTAAATCTTGGCCACGCCTCGGATTGTGCCGCTGGAATGATTTAAAATCTTATCTACGACGTGGGGCGCGATCTTAAGTTCTTCAGCCATCTTTGTCGTCGCAGTACGTCGCAAGTCGTGTAACGTCCAATGCGGAATTTCGACCGGCAGGGGCTTCGATTTCGGAAGATGCATAGCCTCGCGATAGGCGTCATCGTCCTCTGGCAGTCCCGATTCTCGGCGTCTGATTTTTATCATAGCTGCCGTAAGCCGGTCCTTTGCTCGCGAGTATCCGCTAACGGAGCGCTCCCCACTCACACTGAAAACGCGACCCCGATGCGGCTTTGGCAACTGATGGAAAAGCTCGATCGCGCCGCCGGATAGATGCACTTCGTGAGACAGTCCGTTCTTTGTGCGTTCGGACGGTATCGTCCAAATCCCCTTCGAGAGATTAATTTCGGACCAATCCATGTCGCCAACTTCTGTGCGTCGTTGCGCAGTTAGCAACAGGAGCCGGCCGATCGGCCCGAACGGCCAACCCACTTCATCGCAGGCCTGCCAGAACCATCGAATTTCATCGTCAGACAAAACCCGTTCGCGTTCCGTTTCTCCGCAGGGCGGCTTTAAACCCTGCATAGGCGAGGAAGCCATTCGGTCTTTCGCGACGGCCCAATTGAAAAGCGCGCGCAACCGCGAATGGATTCGATTTGCGTGAACATTGGCGCCGGTCGCCGCGATACCATCGACCAAATGCATGACGTGGCGTTTGGTGATGCTGGCGATAGGAAGATTTTTCCATTTGCCGCGATCAAGCACGTCGCGCTCAAGCGAGCGCTTCGTCTCGGAGTAGGTCGAAGCTTTCATGTTGGGCTTGGCGTAATGCTCCAAGTAGTCCTTCAGAAGCGTGCCGAAGGTGTCGGTAGTCGGAAGCGGCTGGTCTCGAAGCGTGCGCTTCTCGATCATCGGGTCGATGCCGTTCTGCACCTTCTGCAAGATGGCGGCTGCGGCCTTTCTGGCCGCATCAGGCTTCATCAACTCACCAGTAGAACTAAAGGTGTACCGGTGTTGCTTTCCGTAGGCGCGATAGAACAGGACCCACGACTTGTGCCCGCTCTCGGATACTCGCAGGGCCAGTCCTCGAAACGACGCATCGAAGTATTCCAGCCGCTGACCCTTGGTCGATTTGACCTTCTCGACGAACAAGTTCGTCAGGTGCTTTGTCGGCATAAGCTGTTGCTCCCCCAGGGTGACGCCGGGGTAACGTTACCCCGCGTTATGGGCTGTTATTAACAGTCGATAACAATGTGTCACGAAACGAGAGAAACGCAATAACGGCGCGGGTTTTTTGTTACGGGATGTTTGGAAGTGTTTTTGTTGGCAGCAGCCTTCCAAGCTGAATACGAGGGTTCGATTCCCTTCACCCGCTCCAAGCGCACTGCGAAATGATCCCTCCCCATGGCGTCATGCCGATAATGCAGTGCTCGCGCGGATAAAATAGTGTATCGGCAGGGGCGGTCGGCGCCTGGTGAAAATTCCCGCAAAGCCCGCACCCCAAAAACCTTTACCCGGAGGAAACCGTCATGTCGGCGCTGCCGCTTTCAGGCATCAGGATTCTCGATCTGACGCGGGTGCTGGCGGGGCCGTTGTCCGCGCAGATGCTAGCCGACCTTGGCGCCGACGTGATCAAGATCGAGCGGCCGGGCAGTGGCGACGACGCGCGCGCCTTCGGCCCGCCCTACCTCACCGACCCCGCGGGCAAGGAGAACAACAACAACTCGTTTTATCTCTGCGCCAATCGCAACAAGCGCTCGGTCACCGTCAATATCGCAACCGAGCAAGGGCAGGGGATCATCCGCGAGCTCGCCAAAGACTGCGATGTCTTCATGGAAAATTACAAGGTCGGCGATCTCAAGCGCTACGGCCTCGACTATGAGGCGATCCGCGCCGTCAATGACGGCATCATCTATTGCTCGGTGACCGGCTTCGGCCAGACCGGCCCCTATGCGCCGCGCGCCGGCTATGACGCAATCCTTCAAGCGATGGGCGGCCTGATGAGCGTCACCGGCCACATCGACGGTGAGCCCGGCGAGGGCCCGATGAAGGTCGGCCCCTCCATCGTCGACTACATGACCGGCATGAACACGTCGATCGCGATCCTCTCCGCGCTCTATCATCGTGACGCCAATGGCGGCGAGGGGCAGCGTCTCGACGTCTGCCTGTTCGACACCGTGATCGCCTCGCTCTCGCATTGGCTCCAGATCTATCTGGTCAACGGCAAGATTCCGCCGCGGCGCGGCACCTGGGGCAATGGCGGCATGCCGGCCGGCGTGTTCCGCTGTACAGACGGCGAGTTGATGGTGGTGGTCGGCAACGACGCGCAATACGCGCGCACCTGCCAGGTGCTCGGCGCGCCGGAGCTTGCGACCGATCCAAAATTCCTCAAGAACAATGACCGTGTGAAGCATGGCAAGGAGATCATGGCGATCTACGCCGGCCTGTTTCTGAAGAAACCGGTCGCCCATTGGCTGGATGAGCTGGAAAAGGCCGGCGTGCCCTCTGGTCCCATCAACGATTTCGCGCAGGTGTTTGCCGACCCGCACGTCCGCTCGCGCGGCATGGAGGTTAGGGTCAATCACCCCTTCAATCCCCAGCTATCGCTGATCCGCAACGCCATCACCTTCTCCGGCACGCCGGTTAGGGAATATCGCTATCCGCCGCTGCTCGGCGAGCACACGCGCGAAGTTCTCTCCTCGAAGCTCGGCTATGACGAAGCAAAGATCGAGGGCCTGAAGAAGCAGGGCGTGATCTAGCGGGACGGATTGATTTACCCTCCCCTGGAGGGGGAGGGTGTAAGTTCGCCGACCGATCGATCGAACCGCTACGCCTTCGCGGGCACCGCGGCGCGCGTCGCGATCCGTCCGTTAGTGCCGCCGCCCGTCAGCGCCAATACCGCGACCGACACCACGCGCTCGATCACGTCATCGACATCATCGACGTCGCATTTTCCTTCCGACAGCTTGGTCAGCCGCTCGCTGTCGCGCACGGTCTGCTGCGCCATCGCCAGCGCAAAGTGCAGGCCCCAATAGAGCTCGACGTCGCCGCGCTCGGGCAGGGCGCGGCGCATGGCGCCGACGAATTTGCGCAAGTGGTCGATCTCGCGGTTGCGGATGCGGCGGATCGGCGGCACCGACTCGATGCTGACGCGGATCATGAAACGCGCCGCGGTCGAACGCTGGTTGTCGGGACCGAGGCAGCCGCGCAGGGTCGGCCCGACCAGTGCGCGCAAAATGTCGGAAATGTCGGCGTGGCCGCCGCCCCGTTCCTCCGCGGCTCGCAATTCGCGCAGCCGCTCGCGATTGAGCGCAAGGCTTCGCGTGACGAACAGTTCGGCGATCAGCTCGTCCTTGGAGCCGAAATGGTAGTTCACGGCGGCAAGGTTGACGTTGGCTTCGGCCACGATGTCGCGCAGCGTCACATCGCCGAAACCGCGATCGGCATAAAGCCGTTCGGCGGCGGCAACAATGGCACCTCTGGTCTGATCGCTGGGCATGGGTCACCCCCGCTGTGAGGGTTGCAATTCAAACATTTGTATGAAACTATCGTTTCAACGGCCGGAATTGTCAATGCACGCCTCGCGCGCGCTTTCGATCCGCCCCGTCACGCTTTCGTCATCGCCCGCCGTGGCCGCGGGTCAAGACCCTTGCGGCGAGTTGGCAGCGGGGCGAGAGTGGCCCAGCATTTTCCAAGGAGAGGGTAGAGGAGCGTCCCATGGATTTCACGATATCGGCACGGCAGAAGGAATGGCTCGAGCGCGTGCAGTCGTTCATGACCAAGCATGTCCGGCCCGCCGTTCCCGTCTACAAGCAGCAGGACGCCGAGGGGCCCCGCTGGAAAGTGATTCCGATCCTCGAGGAACTGAAGAAGAAGGCGAGGGCGGAAGGGCTGTGGAACATGTTCCTGCCGCCATCCTCGCATGAGGACGACGAGTTCCGTGGCGCGGGATTGACCAACCTGGAATACGCGCTGCTCGCCGAGGAAATGGGCCATATCAGCTGGGCCTCGGAAGTCTTCAATTGCTCCGCGCCCGACACCGGCAACATGGAAGTCTTGATGCGCTACGGCAACAAGGAGCAGAAGCGCAAATGGCTGCGGCCGCTGATGGATGGCGAAATTCGCTCCGCCTTTCTGATGACCGAGCCTGCCGTGGCCTCCTCGGATGCCACCAACATCGAGACCCGCATCGAGCGCAACGGCGATCACTACGTCATCAACGGCCGCAAATGGTGGTCGTCCGGGGTCGGCGATCCCCGCTGCAAGATCGCGATCCTGATGGGCAAGACCGATCTGAACGCAGCGCGCCATCAGCAGCAGTCGCAGATTCTGATACCGCTCGACACTCCCGGCATCAAGGTCGAACGAATGCTGCCGGTGTTCGGTTACGACGACGCGCCGCACGGCCACGCCCAGGTGCTGCTCGAAAACGTCCGTGTTCCCGTCGGCAACCTTCTGCTCGGCGAGGGCAGGGGCTTTGAGATCGCGCAGGGCCGCCTCGGTCCCGGCCGTATCCATCACTGCATGCGCACCATCGGCAAGGCCGAGGAGGCGCTGGAGAAGATGGTCAAGCGGCTGCAATCGCGGACCGCCTTCGGCAGGAAGATCATCGAATATTCGATCTGGGAGCAGCGCATCGCCGAGGCGCGCACCAATATCGAGATGAACCGCCTGCTGTGCCTGAAGGCCGCCGACATGATGGACAGGGTCGGCAACAAGACCGCGCAGCTCGAGATTGCCATGATCAAGGTTGCCGGCCCCAACATGGCCTTGAAGATCATCGACCAGGCGATCCAGGCCTTTGGCGGCGCCGGCGTTTCCGACGAGGCGGGACTGGCGCGCGACTACGCCTCGATGCGTACCATGCGCCTGGCTGACGGCCCCGACGAGGTCCATAACCGCGCCATTGCCAGACTTGAACTTCGGAAGTATGCAAACGCTCCTACACATTAAATAAGGGAGCGTCGGATGGCGCTCCCCGGAGCGTGATCTCGGATGAGGGATCATGCTCTGAAGTGGCAAGGGAGCGTCATCGTGGCCGACGGCGTCAGGAAAGACGAAGAGTTTTCGGGCACGCGACCCGTCGAGGAACGGCACCGGATCGATGAGATCAGCCTCGACCGCTGGATGGGCGAGCACGTCGAGGGTTACCGGGGACCGCTTGTCGTCCTGCAGTTCAAGGGCGGCCAATCCAATCCGACCTACCGGCTCGATACGCCCGGCCGTTCCTATGTGATGCGGCGAAAGCCGTTCGGCAAACTGCTGCCGTCGGCGCATGCGGTCGATCGCGAGTTCCGCGTCATTTCCGCGCTTGGCAAGCAGGGCTTTCCGGTAGCAAAAGCCTACGCGCTCTGCGTGGAGGATAGTGTCCTCGGTGCCGCCTTCTACATCATGTCGATGGAGGAGGGCCGGGTGTTCTGGGACCCCACGCTGCCGAGCCAGACACCCGAGGCGCGGCGCAAGATCTTCACCAGCAAGATCGAAACGCTCGGACAGTTGCACAATTTCGACCCCGAAAAGATCGGCCTTGGCGATTTCGGCCGGCCGGGAAACTATTTCGCGCGCCAGGTCGACCGCTGGACCAAGCAATACCGGGCCTCCGAGACCAAGCATATTCCGGAAGTGGAGAAGCTGATCGAGTGGCTGCCGCGCACCTTGCCTGAACAGAAGCGCGTCTCCATCGTCCATGGCGACTATCGCCTGGACAACATGATCTTTCACCCGACCGAGCCGCGGGTAAGGGCGGTGCTGGACTGGGAGCTGTCGACGCTCGGCGATCCCATGGCCGATTTCACCTATCTCTTGATGCAATGGACGATGCCGGGGTTGACCGGTGTCGACCTCAAGGCGCTCAACATTCCCAGCATGGAAGAGGCGGGGCAAATCTACGGCAAGGTCACCGGCACCGCGGTGCCCGACCTGAACTGGTATTTCGCTTACAACCTGTTCCGCCTTGCCGGCATCACGCAGGGGATCGCGGGCCGCATCCGCGACGGCACGGCGGCCAATGCGAAGGCAATCGAGTCGGCCAAACGCACCGTGCCGCTCGCCAAGGCATCCTGGGAATACGCGCAAAAGGCCGGCGCGGTGTAGGTCGCGCGCTTGGAAAGTGTCGCCTTTGTACCCTCCCCTGGAGGGGGAGGGTCGGCGCAGCGATCGAGCGGAGCGAGATGCGAAGCCGGGGTGGGGTGAAGTGATCGCGTGAGGTCTCACCCCACCCCGATCGCTCATTACATTCGCGATCGACCCTCCCCCTCCAGGGGAGGGTAAAAGGAAGGTGGGCGCGGTGTAGATGCACTTCACGAAAGTGCTGGTCGCTCTTCACCCTCCCCCTCCAGGGGAGGGTGAAAACGTTAACACCACGCTGCGATTTCAAAGTTCCCGGAACTCTCAATCATCAACAGCCCCACACTCTCCATCCCATCGCCATGCTTTGGTCAAACGGGGGCGAAAGCGTGGTCGGGCAGGGCAGAGGTTGTCGATTCCTGGCGCCAATCCGAAAAGCCGCTCATACGCAGCTGACGTTGGACCAGAGTGAGGAGGGCCAATGCTTTCCGTTCCGAACCCCACACAGAACGATCCGCACGACGTGCTCGAGATCGCGCCCGACATCGTGCTGGTTGCGCGTGCCGAGCAGCAGCTTTCCAGGCTGGCGCGCGACGCCGCCAAGCGTCCCCCGAATCCACAAGTTCGCAGCGAGCCCGACTTCTCCGCTCGTCCATCAGTGCCGCCGGTCGACGCGCGCTTTCGTTCGACTGTCGCTGGCAACGCCGCGGCGAGAGGCGGCGCGCCTTCGACGAGCACGCGGCTGATCCGTGGCCTCGCAGGTCTGCTGCTGGCCGTTTTGGTCGGTGTCGCCGGTTATATCTGGCAGGCCTATGGTGAGGCCGCCAAAGAAAGTGTCGCGGCCCTCCTGCCGGAGTCCCTCGTTACATCTTCGCAGCCGGCGAGCGCGGAATCCGCGCAGCAGCCGGATCAGCCCTCACAAGCTTCTGAGGCCGCAGCACCGCCAACGCTACCCACCTCTTCCGGCCAGACCACAGCAGACAGCGCCACACCCGCCGCACCATCACCTGACCAGGCGCAGTTGCTGCAGTCGATGGCGCGCGATCTCGCAAGCCTCGGACGAGAGCTCGAGCAGCTGAAGACCAGCGTCGCCGAGCTCAGGACGAACCAGGAGCAAATGTCACGCGACATCGCGAAGGCCTCCGAGCAGAGCCAGCGGCTCAGGATGTCGGCGCTTCCGCCGCGGCCGGTCGCAGCAGCGCCGCACAGGCCGCCGCCGTCGTTCAGGTCCGGTCAAGCCGCGGCCGCGCCGATTGCTGCACCGCCTGGTGCGGCTTATGTTCCACCGCCGCCGGCCGCAGCACCGATCAATCCGGACGTGCCGCGGCCACCGCTGCCGGTGCGCGAGTAGCACTGATCAGTTGAGTCCGCGGAGAAACTCCAGCAGCTCCGCATTGACCTCGGCGGGGCGCTCCTGCTGCACCCAGTGGCCGGCATCATCGATCAGGCGGACCAGCCTGAGATCGGTAACGCGCTCGCGCATGTTCGCAACCAGGTCGATGCCCGGCAGGAAAGTGAGAACCGGATCGAGCTTGCCCGCGATGAAAGCCGTCGGTTGTTCGATCCGGCGGTCGGCGACTGCCTCCAGTTGCGCAAAGTCGAGCTCGGAGGTGCGGTAACGGTTGAGCGGCCCGCGAAAACCGCTTCGCTTGAACTCGCCGACATAATAGTCGAGGTCGGCTTCGGTGAGCCAGGCCGGCAGCGGATCGGGCACTTTCATGCCGTCCAGAAGTTTCGCGTCCGGTCCCTTCTTCACGTTCCTCACCCCGGCCTTGGTGCCCTCACCGGAGGCGCCATAGTAGACGATGCTGAGTGACTTGCGCAGGTCGGCCTCGAGCTCGGCCTCGGCGACACCCACCTTTTGGAAATAGATCTGATAGAAGAAGCGATCCTTATAAATAGTTCTGAACAGCTGGATGCGCGGGGCAGGGCCCCGTCCGGTAAAGGGGACGCTTAATCCGGCGACCGCCCGAACCTTCTGTGGATGGAAAAGCGACGTGTTCCAGACGATCGGCGCGCCCCAATCGTGGCCGATCAGAATGGCCTCTCGCTCGCCGAGGCCCTCGATCAGGCCCGCGATGTCGGCGCACATCTCCTTGATCGAATAGGCCTCGATCGGAGCCGGCTTGTCGCTGCCGCCATAGCCGCGCACATCGGGCGCGGCCACGCGATAACCGGCCTGCGCAAGAGCCGGAATCTGATGACGCCAGGAATACCAGCTCTCGGGCCAGCCGTGCACCAGCACGACCAGCGGTCCCTTTCCAGCAAGAGCCACGCGCAGCTGAATGCCATTGGTCTTGACGGACACAAATTCCGGTTCGGTCTTCACGGACGTCTCCATGGCTTGGGTGCCGGGTCCTCAATGTGGCAAGATACAAGCCTTCCAGTCACCAGTCGCGAAAAAAAATATTTTCGCTTGGTGCGTTTGGAAGACGCAGTCATTGCGAGGAGCGAGAGCGACGAAGCAATCCAGTCTCTTTCATGAATCTGGATCGCTTCGCGGAGCCTGTCATCGGGCGCGCATCGCGCGACCCGTTGGCTCGCGATGACGTCGCCAGGTTGATTTGCCCGACGGGCAATTCGCGCATGCGTGTTATCCGCAAAGTGCCCGTCGTGCCATTCTGCCGCATGCCTGCGGCGTTGCCAAAAACCCCAAATCAGTGGCACTTCGCGCTCATCCCGCCTCGATCGGAGGGGCGTTGCGCGTCGTCACGGACGTTGAGCGCGGGATGCGATGGACGCGTTGGTGTCGCCAGACGAGCGATGTTAATGCGGACGGCGAAGTCGTGTGGTCCTGACGCCCCTTGGCTGGCGTCAAGTTGGCGACGATGCTTTGCATCGCGCCGATGACGGTGACTTAAGACGTCATGGACACCGGGGAGAGCACGAAGGAAACCGTTAAAACCACTCGCGCGGGGAAGGCCGGGTCCTGCTCGGTCGAACCTGTAGTGACTACCGCTCGTATGCTTTTTCATTCTGCATGCGAGGCTGCGGGTGCGGCCAGCACCTGGCTTTCCCCGCGCCCTCTGTCTTCTGGGGGACGATATGCTTGCAAGACTCGGACGCTATCTGCGCCGCGGGAATGCGGTTTCGTGCCCCGGACGCAGCGCAACGCGCAGTGTTGCGCTGCTGATCCGGGGTCCATCATCCCTTCGGTGCATCGTGTGGGTCCCGGCTCTGCGGTGCACCGCTAAAGAGGCGCTGCACCGCGTCCGGGACACGAGGGAGTCAGAGTGTAGGGTGGGCAAAGGCGCGTAAGCGCCGTGCCCACCATGGTGACGCGTAGGCTCGCTTCGCTTAGCCCACCCTACAAGGCTGCGCCGCGACCGGGGCACGAGGACAGTGAAAGAAAACGATTGCGTACTCGCGTCAGCCTATATCGGCTTGCCCGTGTACGGCATCGATGCAGTGAGGCCGCCATCGACGGGAAACGCCTGGCCGTTGACGTAGGACGCCTCGTCGCTGGCGAGAAAGAGCGCCATCGCCGCAATCTCGTGCGGCTGGCCCGCGCGCTTCAACGGATTGAGCTGCCCGATCTTGTCGGATGTGCCGCGCTCTTTGGCGCGGTCGAACACCGGCTTGGTCATGCCGGTCTCGATCAGGCCGGGACAGACCGCGTTGATGCGCACGCCGGTGCCGGACAGCGAGTAGGCGGTGATCTGCACCAGGCTGATCACGCCCGCCTTGCTCGCGCCATAGGGATGACCGCTGGCGCCGGACTTCAGGCCCGCCACCGACGCGGTGCAGACGATCGAGCCGGAACCCTGCCGGGTCATGTGGGGAATAGAATGCTTCACCGCGAGGAACGGGCCGATCAGGTTGACGCGCAACACCTCCTGCCAGTGTTCCGGCGTCTGCTCGGAAAGCGGCACGAGCCCGCCGGAAACCCCCGCGTTGGCCCAGATCACGTCGAGCTTGCCGTATGCGGCAAGCGCCTTGTCGATGAAGGCCTTGACGTCCGTCTCCGAGCCGGCGTCGGCCTGCACGGCTTCCGCGGTGCCGCCAGCCTTGCGGACGAGGTCGACGGTCTCACGCACGCCTTCGGTGCGATCGACCGCAATCAGCCGAGCGCCTTCCTTCGTGAACAGGAGCGACGCCGCGCGGCCGATGCCGCTGCCGGCGCCGGTGATGATGACGGATTTGCCTTCGAGGCGGCCCATGGGTTTCTCCCTTGCTTTTGCGCGGCGGCGTTTGCCGCCCTACAGAATTTTAAACAGTTTTTCAAACAGCATAGCCCCTTGAGGCGGCGTTGTGTCTGACGTACAGCGACAGCACAGAGAAAGAAAGGGCGTCGCGATGTCTGATCCGGACAAACCCAAGGTCGTCACGACGCGATGGTGGTGGGTGCGCCACGCGCCGGTACGCAATGACGGCGGCAACATCTACGGCCAGACGGACATCACCTGCGACACCAGCGATCGCGAGGTGTTCGAAGCCGTGGCGAAGATCTTGCCACGCGGCGCGGTCTGGTATGCGAGCAACCTCATGCGCACCCATCAGACCGCGGAAGCAATCTGGGCCGCGGGGTTTCCAAAGCCTCCATCGATGACAAAGGAAGCCGCCTTTGCCGAGCAAAACCTTGGCCAACTGCAGGGGATGAACCGTGCCGCGCTCCTCGCCGCAAGGCCGATCGGCAGCAACTGGTTTGCAGATATCAACGAGCCTGCGCCCGGCGGCGAAAGTTTCGTGGACCTCTACAACCGCACCCGACGCGCGATCGAACGCATCACAACCGAACAGGCCGGTAACGACGTCATTGCAGTCGGCCACGGCGGCACGATCAAGGCGGCCGTCGGCCTTGCGCTCGGCGGCCAGGTGGAAAAGGGACTTGCATTCGATATCGACAATTGTTCCGTGACGCGGCTCGATCATTTCGCAAGCCAGGGCCATTCAAACTGGCGGCTTCCGATGGTGAACCAGCAGCCCTGGATCGCCGATCCAAGACACGCCGCCATGCACCAGCCGGCGGGACCGGAGATCGTCGCGACCGAAAGCAAGCTCGCCTGAGGTTGTCGGAAGGCGGCAAGCCTGGCTAAGCTAGATTTGAAAAACAAACACCGGGAGAGAAACATGAGCTTGTTCGACATGAAGGGAAAAGTCGCCGTCATCACCGGCTCCACGCGCGGTATCGGCCGCGCCATCGCTGAGCGGATGGCCGAGCATGGCGCGAGCGTCGTGATCTCCTCGCGCAAGGCCGATGTCTGCGAGCAGGTGGCAAGAGAGATCAACGACAAATACGGGAAGGGAAGGGCGGCGGCGATCCCGGCCAACATTTCCAGCAAGGAAAACCTTCAGCATCTCGTTGACGAAAGCAACCGCGCCTTCGGCAAGATCGACGTTCTGGTCTGCAACGCGGCGTCAAATCCCTATTACGGTCCGCTCGGCGACATCTCGGACGACCAGTTCCGCAAGATTCTCGACAACAACATCGTCGCCAACAACTGGCTGATCAGCATGGTGGTGCCGCAGATGATCCAGCGCAAGGACGGCTCGATCATCATCGTCTCCTCGATCGGCGGCCTCAAGGGCTCCACCGTGCTCGGCGCCTACGCGATCTCGAAGGCGGCCGACATGCAGCTCGCGCGCAATCTCGCCTGCGAATACGGCAAGCACAACATCCGCGTGAACTGCATCGCGCCCGGCCTGATCAAGACCGATTTCGCCAAGGCGCTGTGGGACAATCCGGAGACGCTCAAGGCCTCGACCGCCCGCTCGCCGCTGCTGCGGATC
>Ga0306920_100005747_pt1 | contig 16071 bp, 13 predicted proteins | sample flu12Cox44000170_FD_204666 | JGI IMG/M metagenome (GOLD analysis project Ga0306920, IMG submission 204666) | Lab enrichment of tropical soil microbial communities from Luquillo Experimental Forest, Puerto Rico - flux4day.12C.oxic.44.000.170 (v2)... | ecosystem: Environmental > Terrestrial >... | reverse complement strand
CTCACTGCTGGAGCCGGAGTGGGCCGCCGACCCGTACCCGATCCTGGACGACCTGCGGCAGCGCTGCCCGATCGCGCATACGAACCGGTTCGGCGGGGGCTGGCTGCCGACGCGGTACGAGGACGTCGCGGCTGTCGCGCACGACACTGAGCGTTTCTCTTCCCGGTCGATCATCATGGGCAACTTCCGGCCGCCGCGCGAGCTCGCCCCGGTCGGTGGCTCGCCGCCTATCACCTCCGACCCGCCGTTCCACCACGATTCGCGCAAGCTCCTGGTCCCCGCGTTCACCAAGGTCGCGGTCGGTCGGCGCGAGCCTGCGATCAGGGCGATGTGCCACTCACTCATCGACGCCTTCGAGGGGCGGGACGTGGTAGACGCCGCCACCGACTACGCGCAGCACATCCCGATGCGGGTCATCGCCGACATGCTCGGCTTCCCCCCGCAGGACGGGCCGCGGTTCGCCGAGTTCGTCAAGAGCAGGCTCGAAGGCGTCAACCGGCCACAGCAAGAGCGCGTCACCCAGATGTCAGCGCTCTTCCAGTACCTTCTCGCGCAGGTTCACGACCATCTCGAGAACCCGCGCGACGACTTGACCATGTTCCTGATCAACACCGAGCTGGACGGCCGCAGACTCCCGGCATCGCACATCGTCGGCACGATGACGCTGCTGCTCATCGCCGGCATCGACACAACGTGGAGCGCGATCGGCGCCTCTTTGTGGCACCTGGCCAGGAACCCGGAGGACCGCAAGCGGCTCGTCGCCGAGCCCGGGCTGCTGCCGACCGCGGTGGAAGAGTTTCTCCGCGCCTACGCCCCCGTCACCATGGCCCGGCTGGTCAAACAAGACATGCACTTCCGTGGCGTGGACATGAAAGCCGACGACTGGATCCTGCTGTCGTTCCCGGCAGCCAACCGCGATACGGCACAGTTTGACCGGGCGGACCAGGTCATTATCGACCGCGAGGTCAACCGGCACGCTGCGTTCGGCCTCGGTATCCACCGCTGCCTGGGCTCCCACCTGGCCCGCATGGAACTCCGGGTCGCTCTCCAAGCCTGGCTGGAGCGGATCCCCGATTTCAGCCTCGACGAGCCGTCAGCTGTGACCTGGTCCACCGGTCAGGTCCGCGGCCCGCGCATGCTTCCGCTTCGCATCCACAGCAGGTAGCCGCCAGCTCCGGCTCCCACCAGCCTGCAGGGGCGTTCGCGGACGGCTGCCAGGGATAATTACGGGTAGCTGGCTTCACGGCACCGGCCATCTGAGGTGGGACGCTGGTCGCCGCGGACGGCATCAACGACGACGTGAACCCGGCTGGCGTCCGAGCTGGCCGATGAGCGCGAGGTCTGGGCGTTCGTGAACTCCCAGGGATCACCTTCCGTGGCCGCGTCGACCGGCTGCTCAAGGTTCGCGGGTATCGCGTGCAGCCCGAAAGGGAAGGGTCACGTGCCCAGCAGCAAGCCGGGACCGATGAAGCCGCCGTCGTCAAACACCAGCGGGGCGATGTCGGCGAGCTGGCTGCTGTGGTACGCCTCGCCAGCGGGCGAGCACTCGAGCACGAGGTGATTCTCGGGCCATTGGTGCAGATTTCTGCCCGCCTACGTGGTTCCCGATGTCATCCTGCCCGTCGGCGGGCCACCGCGCGGGCCCTTGAAGGCCGACTATCTGGCAGTGCTTGAACTGCTGCAGTCCACCCGGCGAAGGTCATTTCTGAGCTGGGACGCTAGCTGTTGATCCATCGTGCAGGGATCTCTCGTCTGGTGGCAGGACCGGTCCCGCGGCCGATGACCCGTCCCCCCGCGGCTGGATCAGCCCGAGTTTGGCAAGAGCGTCCGCGCTGTCCCAGTAGGCCCAGTGTGCCGGGCTCCTCCGGATGGCGGCGCTCACCTCGGCGGCGCAGCGCCCGAATGCTGTCGCGGTTCCTCCCTCCAGCGGCACTGGCGCGGAGATCTCCCACACCTGGTGACTGTAATCGGCCTGGCGGTAGAGGAAAGCCATGAGCACCGGCGCGCCGGTCAGCTGGGCAAGGGTCACGACCCCGGGCAGCAGCTTGGCTCGGTGGCCGAGGAAGGGAACCTCGACGGCGCGGGCCCGGTCGTTGGCCAGCGGCGGCCCGTCGATACAGATCGTCACCACCTCATTGGCGCGAAGTACGGCAGCTGCCTGCGCCGCGACCTGGGGCCGGCCAGGCCATGGCTCGATGTTCGGCCGCTGCCGATTGCGCAGCAGCGGCCTGGTGTGGAAGTGTTCCCAGAACCACCGCTCGGCGGATGACATGCCGGCCTTGTATTTGTGGTGCCAGCGCCCGATGGTGGTTATGGGGAACCCGCTGGCGTGCAGTACCGAGAAGCCGCACTCGTAGGAACCGAAGTGGGCGCAGCACAGGATGGCTCCCTTGCCCGCCGCCAGAGCCGCTTCCAGGTGTTCCCGGCCACGGATCTCGACCAGCTGCCGCAAGGGCAGTGCCTCGTGCCGCTGCCGCTTCATGTCGACGGCCCTGCAGGAGGCGAGCCGGAACCAGTCCCGGGTTACCTGCTGCGCCGCCGCGGGGCTGAGGTCGTTCCCGAGCACGAGCTGCAGGTTGCGTGCAATCTCGGTGCGCTTCCCGGCCTGGCACCGGAAGAGCAGATCGCCGATCCAGCACGCGATGCGGTAGCCCAGGTCGGCCGGCAGGCGGGCCACGGCCAGCGCGGTCAGGAACGGCAGCGCGTCCCGGACTCTGTCAGCCGTGGACCTCACTGGTGGACGGGCCATGAGCAGGCCTCCTTCGGGTAGAGATCAGCTATCGAATCGCTGCCAGGAATGTTGGCGCCATCGCGCAGCAAACCACGCCTGCTGTTTGAGTTCGGAACAGATCAGAGAGTGGCCTCCCGCAGCAGGCGTCGAGCAGCCCGCCCGGCATGTCATTCCCCTTCGCCACCTGGCCGTCCCCCGCCGCGAGCGCCAACTCACAGGCCCAGCATCCGGGACATGATGACCCGCTGGATTTCAGAAGTGCCCGAGTAGATGGTGCTGGCGACCGCGTCCCGCAGATCGCGCTCGATTCCGGCTTCCTTCATGTAGCCGTAGGCTCCGTGGATCTGGATCGCGTCCAGGCTGGACTGTACCCACGCCTCGCTGGTGAACAGCTTGGCGGCGGCCACCTCTGCCACCGCGTGCTTGCCCTGCTGGGCGAGCCACGCGGCCCGGTAGACCAGCAGCCGCGCGGCCTCCAGTCGCAGGTACATGTCGGCCACCTTGCTGGACACGCTCTGAAATTTCCCGATCGCCTGGCCGAACTGTTTCCGCTCCCGCGCGTACCCCACGCAAGTGTCAAGCTGGCGCTGCATCGCGCCCAGCGCGCTGGCCAGGATACAGCTGCGTTCCCACTCCATCGATGAGTTGAAGATGGTCACCCCCGCCCCCTCCGCACCCAGGCGCTGCCCGGCCGGGACCAGGCAGTCGGCCAGCACCACCTCGCCCATTGGCGAAGTCCGCAGGCCCATCTTCTCCAGGCTCCGGCTCACCGTAAACCCGGGAGTCCTCTTGTCGACAAGGAACGCGGAGATGCCAGCCTGCCTGGGCCGGTCGGGGTGGGCGGCGAAGACCAGCACCACATCGGCGACCGGGGCGTTGGTGATGTATTGCTTGGTCCCGTTGAGCAGGTAATGATCCCCCACGCGCTCGGCGCGAGTCCGCATACTGAACGCATCGGAGCCGGAATCGGGCTCGGTCATCGCATGCACTCCGATGAGATCCCCCGACACCAGCCCGGGCAGATACGCATGCTGCTGCGCTGCCGTGCCGAACTTCACCAACGGCAGCTCAAGACTCCACATCTGCGCGTTCAGCGAGAAGATCAGCCCGTTGTCCTGACAGCCGTACCCCAGCGCCTCCATGACCAGCACCGTCGTCAGGATGTCGCTGCCGCCGCCGCCCAGATCGGCCGGCACCGGCAGGCCCTGGATCCCGAACCGGGCACAGGCCTGCCACGCCTCCAGCGGGAACTCGCCTGATTCCTCATGTTTGGCCAGGTCCTGATTGAGCTTTGCCCGGGCGAACGCCGCCGCTGCCTCCTTCAGCTCACGCTGCTCGGCACTCAGCGAGAACTCCATCCCGCCCCCTTCCCCTGGCTAAGCCCCGCGCCCAGCCAGGCCGTGTCTCGGCCAGCCTGCTCTGCCCCGGCCGCCAGCGCCTGAGTCAGCGGCTATGGCCGCCGCCTACCAGTCCTAGGCCGTGATGGAGCGCGCCGACCAGCTCTGGTGCTTGGCCCATATTCGCAGTTACTTTATCCGCGGCGACGACGCTACCGTCGGCTTTCCCCCAGGACCGCGGGGGCACGTCTTCTTCGTCGTTACGATGCGTCATCCTCGGCGCCATGGGGTTGCATCAGGTTTCGGCGTCGCCCGCAGCAACCCGTTCAATAACCGGCTCGAGGCGATTCTCAGTCGCGTCCGCGGTTCGTCTGGGTCTCACCAACAGCGTTTCCGGTATTTGGGTTAGGTCTCGGAGGCCGGGAACCGGTCACCGAAGGTGATAGCGACTGGGTTGATGGCGGGCTTCCATCTCATGGCCCAGCGAGCTGTCCGCGGCCAGTGGGGTCCAGGCTCAGCGCGACCTAGCCTTGACGCAGGCATAACTAGCTGCGCTGGCCGTGCTGCCGCCCTTGTACCTCGATACTAGCGGGTACATGCACAGCGGATGGGATGCTCTCACCACGCCTTGCGGGTCGACCACTGTGCCGGGGATAGACTGGGGTGCCTTGCCGTGCTCGACCCAGTTGACAACCGCGGTCAGCGGGTCAGACGGTGCCGCGCCAGCTGCACTCGCACAGTGCCCGGCGCCGGGGGCCAGGAAGAGCCGGGCAAACGAGTCCGCCGATGCCGCACCGCCTCCGCTATGCAGCACACGCTGGTAGTAGCTGATGGTGCCCTGCGGGAATATGAGCGGGTCGGCAAGCCCGTGCCAGATCAGGATCTTCCCGCCGTCATTCCTGAACGACGCCAGGTCGGGATTGTCTGTGGCGATGTCGCCCGAAAATTCCCGGACGGATTTCGCGAATAGCTGGTCGAACTCGGCGTAGCTGAGCGTGCGCCAGTCCCAACTCGGTTTTCTCTGGAGCCAGGTGCCAAGCCACTGGGTAGTGGTGGGGAACGGATTGCCGGTCGTTACCCCGTTAGCAGCGGTGGTGGTGCGGGCCAGGCCGGCGAAGCTGGCACCAGGCTCCAGGCCGAACCAGAGCTTGTGCCTGAGTACCGTCGGCCCCTGCCAGATCTTCGCGACGACCGCCGCGTCGGTCTTGGTGATCTTTCCGCAGGGTGTCACCGAGCCCACCAGCAGAGCGGGATTCCAGTGGCAAGTGCTCGGAATTTTGATCACCCCGGCACCGCGGCCGCAAGCTTTCACCACGGCCTTGATGAACGCCACCTCCTTGCAGCTGGGCAGAAAATCATGGGCATGGTTCATCACCAGCTGTGGCCAGATCTCCGCAGGGATGAACTTCGCCATGTTGATCGCCGGGGCGCCGGAGACGATGCCGTTGTAGTCAGCGGGATACTGCTGGGCCTCCATCAGCCCCTCACGGCCGCCGGTGGAGCAGCCGAAGAAGAAGGAGTATCGCGGCTTGGACCCGTAGAACGCCGCTGTGACGGCCTTCCCCTCAACAGCCGCGTCGTGGATGCCCACCTTGGTGAAGTCATTGATCAGCGGCCAGTTCAGGCCGCCGTCCGGCTTCAGCGCAAAGCTCCCCGTCGCCGTCTGCGCGGGGGTCAGACCGCAGTCGGTCGTTGAACTGGCGTAACCACTCTCGATCGCGGATTTGAGCGTTTCGACGACCATTTTTCGCTTCGAAGAGGGGAGCGCGTCGCCCATCGTGCACGCATATCCACGGCCGCCCACACCCTCGAAACTGCCGTTCCAGGCCGCTGGCAGCCAGATCTGCAGGTGCATGGGATTGCCCGCCGCGTCGGTCTCAGTGAGAGTGACAGCGCAGAACTTCGGCAGCCCGGTGATCGGCAACTCCGATCCCCGCGGCGTATACGTACCGGTGGTCACCCTGGTGGCGCTGGTCACCCTGACGTGGGAATTTTCAAGCCCGGGCGATAGCCCCGCGACGCTGCACCGTGCGGGCGGCCCCGCCGTGGAGTGGACTGCCACCAACACAACGGCCGTCACAACCGCACCCACGGCGAGCAAGGAGCCGAGTACCACCATTGCACGGCGTGCTCGGGAACCACTCAGCAAGCCACGCGGGTGCCAAATGCTCACCAAAGATTCCTTCCCGTCCCGGGCAGCAGGGGCGGGATCGCGGCCACCAGCCCGGCAACGATGAGCGCGAAACCGCCGGGGTTGATGACCCGCACCGCCGCTGGCTGCATGGCCAAATGGTAAGGTCGGTGGCTGTGTCTCCGCTGAGTCCAAGCTGAGCGTCTGCCGAGCCGCGCCGATGCCTGCCTGCGACCTGGGGGGCCGATGCTGGTGGCCGCTGAGTCACTGGCCCACGGCACACGCCGAGTGGATCGGTGAGTCGCCGTCCGCACCAGCGAGTCTGGCTCGAAGACGTCGATGGAGTCGATCATCTTCCGGTGAATGCCCTGCGAACGACGGCGGCCGCTGGTTTCGGGGTGCCGTTTAGCTGGAACAAACCATAGCCGTACTCGGCCGGGAGATTGGCTGCCCGGCTCTTCGGCGGGATGGCTCCCGGAGAGAAGTCGTTGAGGATCCACGGCGCCGGGGTGGGCAGTCCCAACACCGCGGCCGCGGTGAAGACGGCCCGGTAGTAGGCGGCCTGCGCCTGGTCCTGCGCCGCTTGGTCTCCCGGCGTCCGTTCCGTGCTGTAACCGGTTTCGCCAATGAACAGGGGTCGGGGAGCCGCAAGCGCCTTGATCATGCTCAGCCGGGAGTAGGCCTGCCCTGGCGGACCGTAGTAGTGGTAGTCCCAGAAGTCCGGCGGCGAACTCTTGAGCTCATGAGTGAACAAGGCGAACACCTCAACAGGCACGTTCCCGATAGACACTGTCCGCAGCGTAGCGGGCAGGAGGGTGGACAGGTACGGAAGCATCGCGGTCGTCCAGGCCACTGCTTCGTGATCCCGTGGGTTGATTTCATTGTGCAGCTCGGCAACCGTGATGCGCGGATCGTCTCGGTAGCGTGACAGGAGCGAGGTGACCCACTTCTTACTGCCGTCGATATCGGTGAACTGGTGCCACCAGTCGAACAGTGTCAAGTGAACCCGCAGCGAGTGTTTCGCGGCCAGCCCGATCACCTCGGACAGGCGATCCGCCATGACCGGATGTACGGTCGGGAACCCGAAGACGGATGGCTGGACGAAGATGCGCACGGTGTTCGCGCCCAGGGCGCGGATCCGTGCGAAGTCACGGCCGATCACCGTCGGGTTGAAGCGGGACCACATGTAGGTGTGCCCGCCAGCGGCCGGGTAGTAGTTCACCTCTTTGAGGTCCCCTACCCTGCTTTCCAGGACCGCCAGGCTTTTCGGGAGCGCCGGAAGCTGACCGGCAGAGCTGTGCGAGGCATGCCGGGGCAGCGCGACGGCCACGATCAAGGAGGCTACGAGGAGTATTGCTACCGTTACGCCAGCGGTACGCGCACGACTCATATCGGGCACTGTCCTGGCGCAGCCCGCTGAGGCATCGACGGAGGGCATTGCACCCACGCAGCCTACCTAACAGGCCGTCCGCGAGGTCGCGTGTAGTGCCTCCTCGAACAGGCCGGTCCCGTGTGCGGCGGTGAACCGCCGCCCGTGCAGCCGCCCGGCCTGACCCATCGCCCGCGCCCGGTCACCGCTGGCGAGCAACTCAGCGAGCCGGTCCGCCAGGGCCCGTTTGTCGGCTGCGGGAACCAGCCAGCCGGTTTGCCCGTCGAGGACCTGCTCAGGTATCCCACCGACCGCGGACGCGATCACCGGGACGCCGCAGTTCTGCGCTTCGCTGACCGTCATCGGGAGCGGGTCGGGCCACACCGATGGAACTATTACGCAGGCAGCCCGCACCATGGCAGCGATGACGCTCCGGTGCGCGACGCTGGTCCGCATCGTGACACCAGGTGGGAGGGATTCCGGAGCTGGAGAGGTCGGGTGTGGCGTTCCGAGCATCACCAACGGTGGGGGGGACAGGAGCCGTCGATAGGCATCAATGAGGACGTCGGCGCCCTTGTGCTGGGATAGTTGCCCGACATAGAGGAGGTAGCCGTCCTGGGCGGGCAGGAACTCCGGCCGCTCCGCCTGCCAGCCGCTCTCGTAGAGGCCATCCGGCACGAAGGAATGCAGGGTGCGGACGGGCTGGCCAGCAACCTGACTGATGGTGGGCGACAGCTGGTTCGCGACGTAATCGCTGACTGCAGTGAAGGTGGCCACCTTCTTCAGCAGGCGGAGACTGGACAGGGACGCGGCCGCCAGCGCATTGCCCTTGGCCAGGCCGTACTGGGAGCCGGCACATGGCCCGCACCGCCGCCAGGACGGGCCCGGGCACGAGGTACCCGACCTGTCTACCAGTGTCCTTCTTGCACACACCAGACCGTAGTCGTGGGCGGTCATCATAACGGGCGTCCGCGGGAAGGTCCGGGCCAGGCAGGAGAAGACGCTCCACGCGTGGGCATGAATGACGTCCGGCTTGACCTCCTGGACCACCTCGGCCAGCAGGCGCCGGAACAGCGGGTCGGGAGCCGGCGGGTGAAACGGTCGGGCCGCATCTTGGCTCAGCCGGGGCACCAGCTTCTGGTAGAGCAACGGAAGCCGGTGCACGGTCACCCCGGCAGACCTCTCCACCGCCGGGACGCTCGGAACCGCACTCGTCACCACATGCACCTCGTGACCGCGTTGGGCGAGTTCCTCGGACAACAGGGCGACGAAGTGCTCCAGGCCGCCGATCGCAGGCCGGTACAGGTCGGTCAACTCGATCAGCCGCACGACATTAACTCACGGACCGGTAGATCGCCTCGTACTGCCGGGCCATCGTGGACCAGCCCAGGCTTTGATCCGGCAGCGTGGCCGGGCGTCCCATCTCGACCTGACTGTCCAGCACCGCTGCGACCGCTGCTACATCCGGCGTCACGACAGCCATACGCGCACCCACGGGCCCCAGCCGGTGCGCCAGTTCGGCATGGGCAGGAATGTCGGAAGCCACCACCCGGCTGCCCGCCACGGCCGCCTCCAGGAGCACTAGCCCGAAAGCCTCCCGGGTCGACAGGCTCAGTGTTGAGGTGGCCGTCCGTTGCCAGCGCCGCAGCTCCCCGTCGCTGACGTAGCCCCGAAAGGAGACTCTGGCCGCTATCCCCAGCTCCCAGGCAAGGCGCTCGAGCGCCGGCCGGTGGGAACCTGCTCCGCAGACAACCAGGTGTGCGTCCTTACGCATAGACGCGACTGCCCGTATGGCCGTGTCAACGCGCTTGTAGGGTTCCAGACGTCCAGCGACGAGGATGATCGGACGATCGGTCTCGAAGGGCTCGGCCGCCAGCAGGGCCCGGGTATCCACGCCGAGCGGGACGATGGACAGCCGAGATTCCACTGACGGATAACGCCGCAGTAGCAGTTCGGACTCTGCCACGGAAACGCAGGTCACCTTGTCGGCACGGCGGAACAAGAACGTTGCCAACGGGTCGTACACAATGTGCAGGGCGGATGCGGCTCTGGTGTGACCGACGGCATGAAAATGCGGGGTGAAGACCAGCGGTACCTTCGGGACGGTGCCGGCCATCATCGCAGGCACCGCATGGAAGCTGTGCGCGTGGATGACGTCAAACAGGCCTCTATCTCGCCACAGTGCGCGGGCGAGACCGGGCGCGACCGGAAACTGCCGTGAGCCGCTCCAGTCGGCAAACCGGCGCACCGGGTAGTCGTGCGAAGCCGGAAATGAGGAGCCCCGGGGTCGCTGTGCGTAGACCGTGACCTGATGGCCGCGCCCGCGCAGCTCGTCGGCCAGGGACCCGACAACCACTTCGATGCCGCCGAGTTGTGGCGGGAACCCAGGGGTGACGAGCGAGATCCCCATTGGAACGTCCGATGGCAACGCGTCCCCGTCCGTCTCCTGGTGTCCGGCTGGTAAACGGAACTGGCCGGGCACATCGACCTGTCGGTGTATCGGGCTAGATGCTAGGTCCCCCCTCCCCGCTCCGACAACCGAAACGCGCAACAAGGGCCGGTACCAGTGCTGCGTGTACCGTCCCGTGACGATGTCAGCCTGAACCGCTTGGCTCGGGCTAGTCCTGCGGCCGAGGGCGCGCCGAAATTCTGGTCGTCATCGAGGCGCCGCACCTTCGCCAGATTTCCGGCCAAGGCACCGGATCATCCACCCTGGAATAGATCACCTGGTGCCGCGTCCAGGAGCTTTGTCGTGTAATTGATCTTTCGTGGAGTTGCGGTCAGTCTGCTTCCGACAGTTCTCGGAGGTAGCGATGGGACGTCCCTCGGAGGTGTCCGTCCGGCAGGTCACGTTGACCGAGGGTCGGCGGTTGCGGCGGATCGGCCGCCCGGCCAAGGATCCGGTGAGGCTGCGGCGGGCGATTGGTGCGGCGGCAGATCTGCCTGCTCGCCCGGTGCTGCTCCCGGGATCTCGGGCTGGCATTAGGCACCTGAGCTTTAACCAAGCTGGCGGAACCCAGGCCGTCACTGGAGTGGCTGTGGTGAGCCGCGAAAGCATCCATCAGATCCTGCACGGCGCTGGCATTAACTGGCTGGCCACCAAGACCTTGAAGGCCTCCACCGACCCACAGCTCATCGCCAAGATGCACCGGGGTCCTGGATCTTTACGACCGCCTTCAGCAGCTCTGGCTCGGCATCATCATGCGCGGACCCGATGTGCTCGATCTGCCGCGACCCGCGATGGCAGGAGTACACGATCTGAACCGCCGTCGCGCCCGACGGCGTCCTCACCGTCCGCACATATGGCACCCGGCCACTCAAGAACCCCCGGCTAGTGCGCAAAATCAGCCCCGGCCAGCCATGAACTAGCAGGTCAGGGGTCATGAGCCCGGCCAGCAACCGCGATGGTTAGCGAAGTCAGGTCACGATACGGCGCATGAGGAATACTCTCAGACCGGGGCTGCTCCCCGGCAGCCCTACCCACGGTGCGCATAGCGGGGCAAACCGATCATGATCCATCACAGCATCCTTATCACCGTCGGCGCGGTGGTCGTGCTCACCGCCGCGATCGACCTGTCCATGCGGCCAAGGCGCAAGCGCCGCCCCCGCCCGGCACCGCCGACCCGGCGGGAAACTTTCCAGGCCGTGGCTGCCATGCTGCTCAGCCCCCATGACACGGATGCCGATGCCTTTATCGCAGAGATCGCCGCCGCTCGCGCGACGGTGAGCCGCGAGCTTGCACTGCACTCGGCCACCGTGCGCAAGTTCACCACTGCGGCCAGCATCGATGACCCAGCGGTCGGCCCTGCCATGCTGTGAACTCGTCCACCACCGCATCGGCCACCCGGCTGGTCAGATCCGGTGAGACCTCCACGCCGTAGGTCTCGCGCAGATGCGCCACGGATCACCATCGGCAGCCAGCGCCCCGCAGGATCCTGTGTAAACGGAAGGCCCAGCACGTACTTCTAGTAAACAGCCAGATCAGGAACTCCGCGGTGAACCGGCCCTGGGGATTGGCTCCGGCGGTGGCGGCGCGATCACCGTCTGCGGCCCAGGCGCCGGCCGTACCGCCGGTTCCGCAGCCTGCGGTGCACGTTCCCGGTGATCCCGTACCGCAGGCGGAAACAAGATCCGCATTACAGAGGTCCCCACGGTTCAGGGAACCTCGCCCGTCCGATTCGATGCATCGTTTACAATCCCACCCTGAGATGAAGATGGCTGCGGAAGGGACGACGACGTGCCGACGCCCCGGCTAGTTCACCTTGCCTATCTGCATGTCCATGACTGGTCGTCCGTGACTCCGTGGATTTTTCTGCCCACCATCAGGTTCCGTCCGGACCTGACGCAACCTGGAGACCGCCGCCGCTGGGTCAGCCGGACAACCGAGATCGTGATCGAGGGATATCCGCGCTCGGGAAACACGTTCGCCGTTGTGGCATTCCGGCTGGCTCAGGGCCGCGAGGTCGAGATTGCTCATCACCTGCATGCCGCCGCTCAGATTAAGCGCGCGGCTCGTCTTGACGTTCCGGCAATCGTGCTGATCCGAGAGCCATCTGAAGCGATTCTTTCCCAGGTGGTCAGGGACCCGCATGTCTCGATGCGGTGGGCTCTTCGCAGCTACATACGCTTTTATTCCACTATTGTCCCTTACCTCGGAAAAACAGTGGTCGCGCCCTTTGCAACGGTTACATCGGACTTCGCAAGCATTATCCGTTTGGTGAACACCCGCTATGGGACGGCTTTTAAGGAATTTGTGCCAACTGAGGACGCGCTGACCTCGGTCCGGCAGACCGTTGAGCTGAAGGGACAGCGGGATTCCATGAGGACGGGATGGGATTACCGTCTGAGCGTCGCCTTGCCCAGCGAGCAGCGTCAACGGACGAAGGAAGCACGCCGGGCCGAGTACCTTGACGAACGCAACAAGCCGCTCCGGCTTACGGCGGAGTCGCTCTATGAACGCGTTATGAAGTACTCGGCCAACACAGTGCCCGGCCGAGAAGATGCCCCCGGGCCAAGGTGGTCCCATCCCGCTGGCGGACTGAGCCACTAGTTCGACCATCACCAAACCAGGCCGGAATCAGCTACAGCCGCCGCTCAAACCGGCCCGGCCGGGTCCTTGGCCAATGGCGAAACGCCGGTCTCATGCTCAAGGCGGACGACGGCTGGGCCTGGATCAGCTGAGCCGGATGGAGATTGTGGCTGGAACAAGCGGACACGCGTGCGAGGGACACCGGTGCTCACCAAGATCAGCCGGGCGGCAGTGAACACGATGATCATTCCCAGAAACCACCAGTAACTCACAGTCCATGCGGTTTGCTGAACAGGCCAGAGGATTCTCACACCTGGCGGGCCCTCGGCGAGGTCACGCGCGAAATGCAACACCAGCCCGGTCGCTGCTCCGGCCAGCACGGCCCGGTGGCGGCGGCTAACAGCGGCGGCACTAGCGATCACTACCATCGTGGCCAGGGAATGTGTGATCGGCCGCTGGCCCCGGTCCGGCAGCAGCCCGAGGTAGAGGGGAATGTGATCAAGATCGATAGCCACCGAAGCCACCAGCGCCGCGGCATAAAAGCGGCGTGGCGCATCGATGAAACAGACCAGGACCATCAGGCCCAGGGCGGCAGTGGCCAGATGGGCAATCTCATCGAGCGGGCCGGTAGTTAGCAAGCCAAATGGAACCGCGCGGTTGGCTGCGTCGAAGCCCAGCGCGACCCCGGCCAGCAGCATGGGATAGGCCCACACCCGGAGCCAACTTTGCCCATCTAGCCGCATCGGCCGAGCCTACCTGCCGCGCCTGACTCGGGCAGCTGCTTGTGCCTGCCGAGAGGCGCCATATCGCTCAGGCGACAGGTCTCATGAGCCTGCCGGGCGTTTCAATCCCCGCCATCGCGCGGCGCAGCAACAAGGCGAAGGCGAGTAGGGCCCCAGCACCTATAGCCAGGCGGATAGCGAGCCACACGGGTGAGGTCGGCAGTAGCCCAAGCGCCAAGGTGACAGCCACGGCACCACAAATGAGGGCGCGGAGGAGAACCGAGGCACTTGGGACCTGCAGACCGGAACTCACGGACGGCCGGGTGAGCCGAGCGAGCAGGGCGTAGGAGAGTACCGTAGCGATAGCCGAGCCGGTGATGCCGATGAACGGAACCATAACGACGTTCAGGCCTATGTTCACCGCCGCTGCGACCAGCGTTGCCACTGCCGCCCGGCCAGTTTTTCCTTCGCTCATCAGCGCTCGTAGGTGGGACAGGAACTGCCCATAGGGGAACGCGTTGACAGCTACGATCGCGACAATCGGCGTCAGCTCAGCTGGATGGAACGATTTGGGAGCCCACAATCGCAGAAGTATTGGGGCCACGGCCGCCAGGCCACAGACCACAGGGATCAACAGCAGGTTCATCATGTCGCGGCTGCTGGCCAGAAGCCGCGATCGTGCCTCTCGGTCTGCCACAGCGTAGATGCGTGGCATCCACGCCTGATTGACGAACACGAGAAGGATGAAGCAGATATTACCCAAGCCGTAAGCGACGGAGTAGCGCCCAACGGCTGCCGAACCGAGGATATGGCGAACGACTATACGGTCGCCTGCCAAGAGAATAAAGCCACTGAGCTGCTGCGGCACCATGGGCAGGCCGAAGGCGAATGTCCCGCCGTAGCGGCGGATCGCCGCCAGTGCCGACCAGTCCGGCCTCAGGGCCAGCAAGCCCACCAGAGCAGCCGTGCCTTGCCCGATGATCAGGCCGCAGAGGTAAGCCGTAACAGTAGGCGCCCAGAAGTACAGCAGAGCCAGGCCGGCGCCTTGCGCTCCCAGCGACTGCAGACCAGCGACGAAGATCGCCATCCCTAGGTTCTCTCTGGACCGGAGCATGGCGAGTGACGTCAACGTCAACGCGAAGCAGGCGGCCCACAATGCGGCCAAGTCGGCGTTGAGGACCCGGTCCAGGCCCACGGCGGGGCCCCACACCGGTGCGGCGGAGACGGCGACAAGCGAAGCGGCGACCGCAAGGACCGCGGAGATGGCAAGTACCCCGCGGGACCGACGATCGCCGTCCTCCCCCGCGAACACCTTCTGCGCCGCGAACGGGAGTCCGAGGCTGAAGGTCACCCCTAGGAGTTGCGCCACCACGGTGGCCAGCGCCAACTGCCCGAACTCGCCTACGCCGACGCGCCGGGTCAGGATGGGTATCATGAGCGCGAGGAGGACCGCCTGCAGGGCGGACACTCCAAGGTAGGCGAAATCCCGGGTGAACATGGCGCGCAGGGCATTGGTGGCTGCCGGATGATCGCCCGGTGCCGTCAGCACGACGTCGTCATGAGGGTGGCGCCTGCCGTGTCGAGGGCCGGGGCTATCTCGGACTCGGCCCCGGCCGCGACCATGATGCCGTCCCAAGTCGTTCCTCACTCTTACAAGAGACACCCGGTCAAACGGGTACTCGCGTAGCAGGCAACCAAGCAGGCGTCAGCGCTTCATGGGACCTCCGGCGAAGTGCTGCATGCCGTCCGTCCAGCGTTCTCGGATTCTGAGCCAGGAACATCCGGCCCGGAGCGTCGGCCGCATCCACCACGGCTGACTCGGTAGGGGAGGCGGCCGGAAGACCTGACTGACGTTCGGCCCGCCTTTCAGCGCGGAGGCCAGTCGCTGACCGGAGCCAGGCCCGGCCGGGCGACCGGCACCGGCCGGGCGGTGCAGGGACGCGGCCGCGGCATCGATCTCGCCATTGAGCTGAACGCCAACGAAAGACAGACCCTCGGAAAGAAGCTTCACCTGGCTAAGCGGGTCTTCCAGCATCGAGTCGAAGTCGACTGTGACGACGGGCAACCCGGACAATGCTGCGACAGCCCGACGGTTGTAATCATCCCAGAGCGCGTAGCAATAAGGGAGCGGATAGTGGCCGCCTTCTCGACGATACAACGAGCGCGTCACCGGGCCGGCATCCCGGACGACAAAGACGACGCAGAAGTCGTCCAGCACCTGCCGCCAGAGCGGAAGAGTCAGACAGATCCGCGGGTCCTTCCACAGCCACCGCTCGCCTTGGTAAACATTGTCGAAGGTGGCCCGCATCACGCGCCGCAGGTCTGTAGCGCGTCGTGACTGCAGCCACGAGCGAGGCATCGGCGGCATGGCCGTGTCGAATCCGCCGAAAGCGCGCAAGATCAGATCGTCGACAGCGCACAGCTGGCGGCTCTCCCAGTGCCCGCTGGGGTTGTCTTTCGCTGCGTAGATATCGTCCGCCCGGCCGAGAGGAACACCCAGGAGGTTAATCACCCTTGTGACCGCCGACGTGCCGCTGCGGTGCATGCCAGCGACCATGACCCCGCGTGTCATTGTGGGATGGTCACCTCCCTCCACCGGGCGTAACATTGCGCCGCGCCCGCCGGTTGCCGGGGGCGCGGACCCCGGGGCGGCGGGCCGACCGCTCGGCGGCGGGCGCCGAGGCCTGATCGCGGCGCCACTCGATGAGGTGATCGGGGATCTCGCTCAAGAAGCGGGACTGCTGATGGTACT
>Ga0306920_100005746_pt1 | contig 16073 bp, 16 predicted proteins | sample flu12Cox44000170_FD_204666 | JGI IMG/M metagenome (GOLD analysis project Ga0306920, IMG submission 204666) | Lab enrichment of tropical soil microbial communities from Luquillo Experimental Forest, Puerto Rico - flux4day.12C.oxic.44.000.170 (v2)... | ecosystem: Environmental > Terrestrial >... | reverse complement strand
CAACTTCATCAACAGCGAGCTGTGGGGCAAGGTGACCACGGTACCCTGGGGATTCCGCGTCAACGGCGAGGTGCGCCACCCTTCCCAGCTCTACGAGGCGGGGCTCGAGGGCTTGTTCCTCTTCGCGGTGATGTGGTGGTTCACCTCGCGACCGCGGCCGCGCCTCGCTCCCTCCGGGTTGTTTCTGCTCATCTACGGCGTGGCGCGTTTCCTCATCGAGTTCGTGCGCGTGCCGGATGAGCACATCGGCTACCTGGCCGGCGGCTGGCTCACGGAAGGACAGGTGCTGTCGTTACCGATGATCCTGGCGGGTGTCGCGATGCTGGCGTGGGCCTACCGTGTACGGCAACCGTCGGGCAACTTCGCGCCCGCCCCCGCGCAATGAAGCAGTACCTGGAGCTGATGCGGCGCATACGGACCGAGGGTGTGCGCAAGGCCGACCGCACCGGCACCGGCACGCTCTCGCTCTTCGCACAGCAGATGCGCTTCGACCTCGGCGCGGGCTTTCCGCTCATCACCACCAAGAAGGTCCACTTGCCGTCGGTGGTGTACGAGCTGCTTTGGTTCCTGCGCGGCGACACCAATGTCGCCTGGCTGCACGAACACGGCGTCACCATCTGGGACGAATGGGCGGACGAGCACGGGGAGCTCGGTCCGGTATACGGCCGGCAGTGGCGCGCCTGGGGCACCGCGGATGGCCGCAGCATCGATCAGATCGCGCAGGCGCTCGAGCAGCTCAGGCACAGCCCGGATTCACGGCGCATCCTGGTGAGCGCCTGGAACGTGGGTGAGCTCGAGCGCATGCGGCTCATGCCGTGCCACGCGTTCTTTCAGTTCTACGTGGCGGCGGGGCGGCTGTCCTGCCAAATCTACCAACGCAGCGCCGATGTGTTCCTCGGCGTACCTTTCAACATCGCGAGCTACGGGCTGCTCACGCACCTGTTCGCACAACAGTGCGATCTCGTCCCAGGGGAGCTCATCTGGACCGGTGGCGATTGTCACCTCTACCTCAACCACCTCGCGCAGGCCGACCTGCAGCTCACGCGCACGCCGCTGCCGCTGCCCCGACTGGTAATCCAGCGCCGCCCGCCGAGTATCTTCGAGTACCGCTACGAGGACTTCGCGTTCGTGAACTACCAGCATCATGCGCCGATCCGCGCACCGGTGGCCGTGTGAGCCGGTTGCGCCAAGTCGACCCACCGCAGATCGAGGTGCGCTCATCGCCGCTGCACGGGCTGGGCGTGTTCGCCGCGCAGCGCATCCGCAAGGGCATGCGCATCATCGAGTATCTGGGCGAGCGCGTCTCGCACGCCGAGGCCGACCGGCGCTACGAGGACAAGGATGCCAACGACGCGCACACGTTCCTGTTCATCGTCGATGCACGCACCGTCATCGATGCCGGCGTCGCCGGCAACGAGGCGCGTTTCGTCAACCACGCCTGCGAGCCGAACTGCGAGTCGGTGATCGAGGACCGCCGGGTGTTCATCGAAGCCGTGCGCACCATCGAGCCGGGCGAGGAACTCACCTACGACTACCAGATCCAGCGCGAGGCGGACGACCTGCCGGACGTCGACGCGGTCTTCGCCTGCCGCTGCGGCAGCGCGCGTTGCCGCGGCAGCATGCTGTGGCCGCCGCGTCGCCCGCCACCAGGCACCCGCACCGCCACGCGGAGCCGAACGCCGCGGCGCTGATCCGCGCCTTCCGGCGTCTGGCGACCCCTCCGCATGAACAACGCGCGCCGCCCCAGTCTGTCCTCCATCGTCGGCACGGTCGGGATCGTCTACGGCGACATCGGCACGAGCCCCCTGTACACCATGCAGGAGGCCGTGAATGCCGCCGGCACTTTCGACTCCGCGGCGGTGCTCGGCGTGCTGTCGCTCATCTTCTGGGCGCTGGCGATCTCGGTCTCGCTCAAATACGTCACGATCATCATGCGCGCCGACAACGACGGCGAGGGCGGGATCCTGGCGCTGTTCGCGCTCGCACAGCGGCGGCTGATTCCTGGCAGCACCTGGGGCAAGGTGGTCATTGGACTGGCGCTCGCCGGCACGGCGTTCTTCTTCTGCGACGCGCTGATCACACCCGCCATCTCGGTGTTGAGCGCGGTGGAAGGGCTGGAGCTCCTCAGTCCCGATCTCAAACAGGCGGTGATACCGATCACCCTCATCGTGCTCACGGTGCTGTTCGCCTACCAGCGCCACGGCACCGCGCGCGTCGGCAGCCTCTTCGGGCCCATCATGGTGGTGTGGTTCTTGGTGATCGCCGCCATTGGGATATTTCCGATCCTGCGCCACCCGCAGGTGCTCGCGGCGCTCAATCCCCTCGAAGGGTTGGGGCTGCTGCTGCACCGGCCGCACGTGGCGCTGGCGGTGATCGGCGCCGTGTTCCTGGCAGTCACCGGCGCGGAAGCGCTGTACGCCGACATGGGTCATTTCGGACGCACGCCGGTGCGCGTCTCCTGGTACACGCTGGTCTGGCCGGCGCTGGCCATCGACTATTTCGGCCAGGGGGCGTTCCTGCTCGAGCTCGGTAAGCCCGTCGAGCATCCGCTCTATCACCTGGTTCCCGCCGCGCTGCTGCCGTGGCTCGTGCTGCTGGCGACGGCCGCCACGGTGATCGCTTCGCAGGCCGTGATTTCCGGAGCTTTCTCCATGGCGCGCCAGGCGGTACACCTCGACATGCTGCCGCGCCTGCGCGTGCTGCAGACCTCGGCGCTCGAGCACGGCCAGATCTACGTGCCGATCGTCAACTGGCTGGTGTTCATCGCGGTCTGCGCTTTCGTCATCGGCTTCGGCTCATCGGATGCGCTGTCGGGGGCCTATGGCGCAGCGGTGGTCGGCACCATGGTGGTGACCACCATCCTCGGCGCCTTCGTCGCCGCGACGCAGTGGAACTGGCCGAAGTGGCGGATCGGCGCAATCTTCGGGCTGCTGCTGGTGACCGACTGCGCCTACGTCCTCGGCAACATGACCAAGGTTCCTACGGGCGGCTGGATCCCGCTCACGCTCGGCGCGATCCTCTGCCTGATCTTCATGACCTGGCGCAGTGGCCGGCTCGAGCTGCGCGCGGCTCTCGCGAAACTGGCGGTGCCGCGCAGCGAGCTGTCGAAGCTGGTCGCCGGCGTGCATCGCGTGCCTGGCACTGGCGTATTCCTCGCCAGCAACCCGCACCTCGTCCCTTCGGCTCTGATCCGCAACATCGAGCACAACGGGGTCGTGCATCAGCGCGTCATCATCCTCAACGTCGAGATCGCCGACACGCCGCGGCAGGACCCGGTGCGGCGGCTGGAGATCGAGGAGGTGCTGCCGGGAGTGTTCTACGTCACCGCGCACTTCGGCTTCATGGAGACCCCCGACGTGGCAGAGGCGCTCAAGGCCTGCCGGGCGCGCGGCCTGCGGGTGTTCACCGAGGACAGCTCGTTCTTCGTCGGCCGCCATGTGGTGCGCTCGCGTCCGCTGACCGGGCTGCGTGGCCTGCAGCGCCGGCTCTTTGCGCGCATGCAGCAGTACAGCACTCAGGCCGCGGAGTTCTTCCGCATGCCCTTCCGGGATGTCGTGATCCTGAACACCGCGGTCGAGATCTGAGATCGGGCGTCGCCGGATAGCGACATACTGACTTTTTACATCCCACCCCTGTAATAATCCGCCGCCATGAGCGCGGGGCCACCGCCGTTGATTTCGCTGATCGTCGCCATGGCACAGAACGGCGTCATCGGCCGTGACAACTCGCTGCCGTGGCGTCTGCCGGAGGACCTGAAGCGCTTCCGCTCGTTCACTCTCGGCAAGCCGATCCTCATGGGTCGTAAGACCTTCGAGTCCATCGGCCGGCCGCTCCCCGAACGTACCAACCTCGTGCTGACGCGCGACCGCCGCTGGTACGCGCACGGGGTGATCGTGGTGCATTCGGTGGCCGAGGCTGTGTCACAGGCCGCCGCGAGCGAGGAGCTGGTGGCGATCGGCGGGGCGGAGATCTACCGGTTGCTCCTGCCGCTCGCGCGCCGCATGTACCTCACTCACGTCCACGCTGACGTGCCGGGCGATATCACCTTTCCGGAATTCGACTCCACGCAGTGGGCCGACGTCGAGTGCAGCAGTCAGCCCGCGGATGAGGAGCACGCGTACCCGCTCACCTTCGTGACGCTCGAGCGCCGCTACGCGCCCGAGACCCCATGGCATCACTGACGCGGCTCGCAAGGGGTGTTCACCTACGTCTGTCTCGGCACGAGCGATGCGGAGCGCGCCGCGCGCTTTCTACGACGCGGTGATGGGGACGCTGGGCCACCGCCGCTGCGAGGCGGGGGCCGATCGGTCTGCCGCGGTTTCACGGAGCCGCAGGAGCGCTGAGGCCATCCTCCAGCGCCTTGAAGTAGAACGTCGTCGCGCACAACCGGCCGTCTGGGTATAGCGCGAAGCGCGGGACGACTCCGACACGCTGCCACCCATGCCGCTCATAGAGCCGCTCGGCATCAGCGCTCGCGGTGTCGAGCACCAGCAGGTTCCTTCCCTCATGGTGTGCACACTCCTCGGCCGCGGCGAGCAGTGCCCGGCCCACTCCCTGGTGGCGCGCTCGCCGATGCACCAGCATCTTGGCGAGGTCGGCCCGGTGTGGCTGGTTCTCTGGCAGGTTCAGCATCAGCTGCACGGTGCCGACGATCGTCCCCGCGGCATCGAGCGCGCCGAGCACCGCGCGCTCGCCGCGGCGGGCGCTCTCGGCGACGCTGCGCCAGTAAGCGCGGGCCTTCTCCCGCGAGAGCGGCAACATGAAGCTCACCGAGGCGCCACCTTCGACGCAATCGATCAGCACCTCGGTGAGCTCGACGATTTCGCGCTCGTGAAAGGCGCCGAGCCGCCGTACGCGGATCCCGGACTCCACCTCAGTTCCCGTCGTGCGGCGCCACGGCCACCGCCGCGCCGAGTGGAGCTAGCCGCTCGCGTATCAGCCGCTCGGCGAGCCCGGAGTCCGCCGCCGCATCGTCGCCCGCCTGGTCCAGCTCGTGCAGCAGCTCCTCCTGCAGCGCGCCACGGCGGTGGGCTTCGGCATACGGGATCTCGGGGTGAAACATCACCATCGAGTAGCGGGGTATGAATCGTTCGGGGAAGCGCCGCTCGAGCGCCATGGCGAGTGCCTTGCGGCGCACGAAGCCGGCATCGAGCACGGCGTCGCGCATCTCCAGGTAGTTCTCCAGCGCCATCTGCGCGATCGCGGCCGTGTTCGGGCGGCGCGCCGACTCGAACCGTGCGAACAGCTCTCCCCACTCTTGGGTGCCCGCGAGCAGCGCATCGAGCTCCGCGCAATCCTCGAAGGCCGCGTTCATGCCCTGACCGTGGAAGGGCACGATGGCATGCGCGGCATCCCCGAGCAGCAGCACCTCGCCGCGGACGTGCCACGGCACGGTGTACACCGTGCCGAGCTGACCCTGCGGGTGGGCCGCGAACTGTGCGGGGAGATCCGGCAGCAACGGCAGGGCATCCGCGAACTCGCGGGCGAAGAACTCCTCCACCGCCTGTGCCGTGGCAAGGGCCGCGAAGCTCCCGGGGCCCTCGCGCGCGAGGAACAGCGTCGCCGTGAAGCTGCCGTCGGTATTCGGCAGCGCGATCAGCATGAACCCGCCCCGCGGCCAGATGTGCAGCGCGTGACGCTCGAGGGCGCCGCCCGCCGCCGCCGGGATCGTGAGCTCCTTGTAGTCGTGGTCGAGCCACTCCTCGCGCACGCGCACAAGTTCCGCGGTGGCGAGACTGGCGCGGATCGCCGAGCCCGCCCCGTCGGTGGCAATGGTCGGCGCGAGCGGCAGCTGGTATTCACGGCCGCTGACGCCGTCGCGGAAGCTCAGGTGCTCCTCGCCAAGGTCGGCGCGCAGGCACTGCTGGTTGAAGTGCACGCTGACATTGGCGTGCCGCGCGGCCGCCTCGATCAGCACGCGGTTCAGATCGGCCCGCCCCACCGAGAAAATGACCTCGTGCTCGCGCTGGCCGTAAGGCTGCAAGGCAACCGTCCGACCCCGATCGTGGACCATGCGCCCACGCATCGGTATCAGCAGCGGTCGCACACTCTCGAGCACTCCGGCACGCTCGAGCGCGCGCATACCGCGCGCAGCGAGCGCGAGGTTGATGGAGCGGCCGCGCTCGGGTCGCCCCTGGCGCGGGTCGGCGCGGCGCTCGTAGAGCGCTACCGCGAGCCCGCGCCGAGCGAGCAACAGCGCCAGCAACGCGCCGGCGAGACCCGCGCCCACGATGTTGATGTGTGCCGCCGCGGCCGGCCTCATGGGCTCGCCTGCAGCGTCTCGCTCAACGCGCGGGCGAAACGCCACGCGTCCTCGAAGCGGTTGTAGAGCGGCACCGGCGCGACGCGAATGATGTCGGGCGAGCGCCAGTCGCACACCACCCCGCGTGCGGCGAGCGCGTCGAACACCTGCTTGCCGCGGTGCTCGCCGGCCGCAAGGCGCAGCGAGAGCTGACAGCCGCGCCGCGCGGGCTCGTGTGGTGTCAGGATCTGGACCGCGGGTGCCAGCGGCCGCAGCAGCTCCTCGAGGAAGCCGGTGAGCGCCACGGACTTCGCACGCAGCGCCTCCATGCCCGCCTCGAGGAATATCGAGAGCGAGGCGATCAGCGGCGCAGCCGCCAGGATCGGCGGGTTGCTGATCTGCCAGGCGGCAGCGCCTGCGGCCGCGCGGAACTGCGGCTCCATCAGAAAACGCGTCGGCTCCTCGTGTCCCCACCATCCCGCGAGCCGTACTCCGGGTAGCACGCCGCCGTGACTCGTGCGTGGTTGCGCCTCGCTGTGACGCTGGTGCACGAAGCAGCCGCCGATCGCGCCGGGGCCGCCGTTGAGATACTTGTAGCTGCACCACACGGCGAAGTCCGCGTCCGCCCCGTGGAGAGCGAGCGGGGTGTTGCCGATGGAATGCGCCAGATCGAAGCCGGCGATGCAGCCGGCAGCGCGGGCGGCGCTCGCGATGCGTGCGATGTCGAAGGCCTGACCGGTGCGAAACTGCACCCCGGGCCACAGCACCAGGGCGATCTGCGCGCCGTGGCGGGCGAAGCAGTCCTCGATGGCTTCCTCGGACACGGTCGCTGCGCCTGCCCCCGGTGGCAGCTCGAGCAGCGTGGCCTCCGGATCGAGGCCATGCCAGGCGATCTGCGAGGCCACCGCGTGCCGGTCGGAGGAGAACGCGCCGGCCTCGATGAGGATGCGCGTGCGCTTGCCTCGCGGTCGGTAAAAGCTCGCGAGCATCAGGTGCAGATTCACCGTGAGCGAGTTCATCGCCACGACTTCGTCCGGGTGCGCGCCACTCAGTGCCGCGAGGCCCGCGGTGAGATTCTCGTGGTACGGCACCCACGGCCGCCGCCCCTGTTCGTGCGCCTGCACGGCAAGGCGCGCCCACTCCTCGAGCTCCTCGTTCACCCGCTCGCGGGCTGCGAGCGGCTGGAGCCCGAGTGAGTGGCCGCAGAGATACGTGAGCGGCTCGCCACGCGGGTCCAGTGGCAGGGCAAAGCGCGTGCGAAACGCGGCGAGCGGATCGCGCGCATCGCGCGCCTGGGCGGCTGCCAGCGTATGGGTCGAGCTCATGGCGTGTGCCCGGTCACTGCATAGAGCAGCGGACGGCTCGGCACCGCATCGCCCGTGAGCGCCGGCACCTGCAGCTCCAGCAGGTAGGCACCATCCCCGATACCGTCGGGTATGAAGGCGAGCTCGGTGATGGTCGCGGAAGCGCGGGTTGCTGCGGCAAGCTGCACTGCGCCGCGCGGCAGGCCGAAGAACAGGCGGTGGGCGGTGAGCCGCCCCTCATCGTGCGCGCGATCGATCGAGGGCACATCCACCACCAGGTGCAGAATACCGCGGCTTACGAGCAGCATCGCGGCCTGCTGTGAGAGGTAAGGTGGCGTCTGAGCGGTGTAGTCGCGGGCGCGCTTCTCCGGATGGTTGGGGAGCGTGCGGATCACCGCGGCGTGCGGCACGAACGGCACGCTCAAAGGCCACGCCTGCTCCAGCGCGCGACGCGTGATCAGTCGGTCGCCCGGTTGTGGCACGGGGTCCGTCCCCTCGTCACCGGGCGGCTCGGGCACAACAGACAACAGCACCGCCGGCAGGAGTCCGGCTGGTGCCACGCGCCAGGCGTCGAGGCGCTCGCGCGTCAGGTGCCCGGCGCATTCGGTGTGCGTGCCGTTGCAGTGCGGGATGAGGGTGATCAGCTCGCAGTTGCAGCTTCCGCCGCGCTCGACCGAGCCGCGAAAGCCGAATCCGGGCGTCTCGTAGGGACGGGAGCTGGCACGCGGGGCACCGAAGTGACGCGGCTGGGGACCCGAGAAATCCAGCTCGAGCGCGAGATCCGTCGGGCGCGACAGGTCGACGGCGATCTCGCGGCCATCGATCGTGAGCCGCGCCTGCACCTCAGGAGCGCTCCATGACCGCGCCGCAACGGGCGCAGGTGCGTTTTGCGGCACTCGCGAAGAAACGCTCGAACACCGGCGGAAACTGCTTCTCGATGTCGGTGAGCTCGAAGAACTCCTGGTACAGCGGCTGCCCGCAGCGCTCGCAGTACCACTGGAAGCCATCGAGCTCGCCGGCGCGGCGCACACGCTCGATCACGAGGCCCACGGTGTTGGCCGGCCGCTGCGGCGAGTGCGGCAGCTTCGGCGGGATGAGCAGCACCTCGCCCGCGCGGATCGGCACGTCCACCGCGCGCCCCTCCTGCATGGTCCTGAGCACCATATCGCCTTCGAGCTGGTAGAAGAACTCCTCGCCCGGATCGACGTGGAAATCCTTGCGCGCGTTCGGGCCGCCCACCACCATGATGATGAAGTCGCCGTCGCGGAATACGCGCTTGTTGCCGACCGGCGGCCGCAGTTGCGCGCGGTTGGCATCGATCCATTGCCGCAAGTTGAATGCCTGCAGGGATTGCATGTGCCCTCCGTGCCTTCGTATGGTACGCGCTGACCGAGGGGAACGAGGAGTCCGGTCGATGCAATCCGGAACGGCCGATACCGCCGTGCTGAGCATGGCGCTTCGCGCGCTGGGGCTTGGCGTGCTCGCGATTGGGGCGGCGGGCTGCTCGCACCTGAAATGGCCCGGGCATCACCAGCCGCCACCGCCGCCGGCGCCCGTGCACGTGCTCGACGTCAGCGGGACCGGTGCATCCGCCGTGCTGGCGCAGTACTGGAAGCGCAACACGCTGGTGGTTGACATGAGCGCCGCGAGCGGATCGGGGAGCCTGACGCTGCGGCCGCCGGCGGAGGGCTGGCCCGTACGGCTGGCGCTGCGGGTCAACCCGGGGTCTCTCGGCGAGCTGGACGTGCGGGGCGCTCAGCGCGTGGTGCTGCCGATCGTGCCGGCCGCGGGCAAGCCTGTCGATCTCGAGCTTCCGCCGGGTGTCTATCCGCCGAAGACGGTAGAGGTCACCGTGGCTTGGGGGCCGGCGGCGGCGGCGGCGCCGGCGACGTAGCCCGAGGGTCTCACGGCGCGCCGATCTCCTGGTACGCGGCACAGCCGACACTGACAGGCTGCCGATCCGAGTCGAGGTCGGCGCCGGTGAGCGTGCCGCCCCACACGCAGCCGCTGTCGAGGCCCAGCAACCCGGGTCGCTCCACGAGCCCGAGCGCCGACCAATGGCCGAAGATGACGCGCACGTCGCGGGTCGCCCGCTGCGGGTGCTCGAACCAGGGACGCAGCGGTGAGGGCGGCGGTGGCGGCGGGCCTTTGATGCCGATGTCGACACGCCCGTCAGCGGTGCACAGCCGCAGCCGCGTGAGCACATTGATGATGAAGCGCAGTCGCGTGGCTCCCGCGAGCCGCTCTTCCCAGCGGTCGGGCTCATCGCCGTACATGTGCTCGAAAAGCGCACGCGGATCGCGGCGCAGGGCGCCGCCGACCTCCGCGGCAAGTGCCAGCGTGCGCGCTGCGGTCCACTGCGGCACGACCCCGGCATGCACCATGAGGTCACTCCCCTCGAGGTGCGCCAGCGGCTGCAGCCCCAGCCACTCGATGAGAGCGTCGCGGTCGGGTGCCCTCAGTACCGCATCCAGCGTGTCGGAGCGCCGGCGGCGCTGCACCCCATACGCCACCGCGAGCAGGTGCAGATCGTGGTTGCCGAGCACTACCACGGCGTTGTCGGCGAGGGCGCGCACCATGCGCAGTGTCGCAAGCGAGTGAGGACCGCGGTTGACGAGATCGCCGACGAACCACAGCCGGTCGCGGTCGGCTGAGAATTTCAACCGGGCGAGGAGAGCACGCAGCTCCTCAACACACCCCTGCACATCGCCGATGGCATAGCGCGTCACTGCAGAATGCCGGGCATTGCCAGGCGGAACGGCTGGATCGGTGCATCGAACTGCGCGCCATCGTCGGCGAGCATCTGGTAGCTGCCCTGCATGGTGCCCACCGGCGTCTCGATCACCGCGCCGCTCGAGTAGCGAAAACCCTGCCCGGGTTTGAGGTACGGCTGCTCGCCGACCACGCCATCGCCGCGTACTTCCTCGACTTTGCCGTTCGCGTCGGTGATCACCCAATGGCGCGTCATCAGGCGCGCCGGGACCTGCCCCTCGTTGCGGACGGTGATGGTGTAAGCGAACACGTAGCGGCTCTGGCGCGGGTCGGACTGCTCATCGAGGTAGCTGGTCTCGACGTCGACGCGGATGCGGTGCTCGGCGGAAGTCATGGCCCGATTCTACCGGAAGCGAACCGCGCTCAAGTGCGGGCACGCATTGCCAGCACGTCGCACGGTGCCGAATGCAGCACCGTGTCTTCGGTGAAGTTCACGAGTATCGACAGTCCGTGCCGCTCGCGGCTGCCGAGCACGATGAGGTCGGCTTGCCGCTCGCGCGCCACACGCACGATCTCGGCCTTGACGTTGCCGCTCTCCACGCGGCAGGGCGCTCCGGCGAGCCCCAGCTCCGCCGCGAGTGCGCCGAGGCGCTGCTCGGCGCGTTGCAGCAGTTCGTCCTCGAACTGCACCGGCGGCATGAGTGTCTCCCCCATCGGCTCGACCGGCACGAACTCCACGACGTGCAGCAGCTCGACTTCCGCACCCAGGGCCACGGCCAGTGCCTGGGCCTTGCGGCCGATCGCCAGACTGTCGTCCGTCAGGTCGACGACCAGCAGCAAACGACGGTAAACCGCCATCGCATTCCCCCAGTGCGGCTTCGTTCCCGGAAGACTAACGTCCGCCACGCGCGCGGTCGAGAGCAGCGCGGCCTGCGGCCTCGGCCAGGGTGTTGAAAGCCTCTGGGGCGAGTGTTTCGGGGCGTGCCTTGGGATCGATCGCGCAGGCGCTGATCTCACCGGCCGTGAGGATCTGACTTAATGCGTTGCGCAGCGTCTTGCGGCGCTGTGCGAAGGCTGCTGCCACGACCTCCGCGTAATACGGGCTGACGGGGAACAGCGGCTGCGGCCGCACGGTGAGCCGCACGACCGCGGACCACACCTGCGGCGGTGGCTGAAAGGCCCCCGGCCCGACATCGAACAGCCGCTCTACCTGCAGGTGCGGGGCGAGCATCACGCTCAGGCGCCCGTAGTCGCGATCACCCGGCGCGGCCGCGATCCGTGCCACCACTTCCCGCTGCAGCGTTACGGTGAGGTCGGCGATCGCCGCCGCGTGACGCAGCAGATGGAACAGCAGCGGCGTCGAGATGTTGTAGGGGAGATTGCCGACGATTCGCAGCCGTCCGCCGCGCTCGCGGGCGAGCGCGCTGAAGTCGAATTCGAGCGCATCGCCCTCGTGCAGGGCCCGATCCGGCGAGCCCTCGAAGCGCCCGCGCAACTGCGCGGCGAGATCGCGGTCGATCTCGATGGCATCGAGCGTGCAGCCGCGCAGCGCCAGCAAGCGCTCGGTGAGTGCGCCGCGCCCGGGGCCGATTTCCATGAGGGTGTCGCCGGGGTGCGCCGCCAGCGCCTGCACGATGCGGTCAAGGATCCGCGGGTCGTGGAGAAAGTGCTGCCCGAAGCGCTTGCGGCGCCGTGGCACCGCGGCGTGCGTCGCGGCCGGCATCAGCGCTGCGCCGCGAGGGTGCTCGCCAGCTGCACCGCTGCCAGCAGGCTGGTGGGATCCGCGCGTCCTGAGCCCGCGAGCTCGAGCGCCGTGCCGTGATCGGGCGAGGTACGGATGAGTGGCAAGCCGAGTGTCACGTTGACGGCGCGCTCGAAGCCGTCATGCTTGATTACCGGCAGTCCCTGGTCGTGGTACATGGCCAGCACCGCGTCGAACCGTGCCAGCACCTGGGGCACGAACACGGTATCGGCGGGCAGCGGCCCTTCGGCGCGGATGCCTGCGGCACGCATGCGCGTTACCGCCGGGCCGATGACGCGCACCTCTTCATCGCCGAGATGACCGCCTTCGCCGGCGTGCGGGTTGAGGCCACAGACCGCGATGCGTGGCGAGGGCACGGCGAAGCGCGCCGTGAGCTCCTGCGCGAGGATGGCGGCGACCTCCGCCAACAGATCGCCGGTGATGGCCGTGCTTACCGCGCGCAGCGGCAGGTGAGTTGTGGCGAGCGCGACGCGCAGCGCTCCCGCGGTCAGCATCATCACCGCACGTGCGCTCCCCGTGCGCCGCTGGAGATATTCGGTGTGGCCGGTGAAGGCGATACCGGCATCGTTGATGATGCCCTTGTGCACGGGCGCGGTCACGAGCGCGTCGAATTCGCCGGCCAGGGTGCCATCGACCGCCCGATCGAGGAGCGCCAGAACGTAGCGCGCGTTGGCCGGGTCGGGTCGTCCCGGAACGCTGGCGGCGGCGAGCGGCAGATGTGCGACGACAAGCTCGCCCGGAATGTGCGTGGTGCGTGCCGGGCCCGCCGCCGGCTCGTAGCTGCTCAGGCGCACTGCGCTGCGCAGCGCGCGCGCGCGTTCCTCGAGGAGCGCCCGATCGCCGAAGCACACCAGCGCGCACGGCAGCTCCTTCGCCGCCAGCGCCAGACACAGCTCCGGCCCGATCCCCGCCGGCTCCCCACTGGTTAATGCGATACGCGGAATCACAGGGAGAGTGTGTGTGGCGCGCCCTCTACGACTTGTATTCCACGTACGCCTCATCCCGCATGCGTCGCAGCCAGAGCTCGGTTTCCTCGTCGGCCTTGCTGGCGCGGATCGCTTCCGCGGCCTGGCGGCGCTTGATCTCGTCGCTGTTATCGTAGCGGCGGTGGCCGAGCATCTGCGCGATGTGCCAGCCGAACTGCGTGTGGAACGGCTCGCTGATCTCCTTGTCCTGCAGCGTCGCGATGGCCTGCTCGAACTCCGGCGCAAAGGTGCCTGGCCCTGCCCAGCCGAGATCGCCGCCTTCGGCTGCCGACCCCGGGTCCTGTGAGGTGACCTGGGCGATCGCCGCGAAATCCTCGCCCTTGAGGATCCGCTCGCGCAGCGCCTCGAGCTTGCCGCGCACGGTGGCGTCATCGGCGAGCTCGTTGGTCTTCATGAGGATGTGTCGCACGTGCACCTGGTTTTCCACGGCCGCTTGGGTGCCGCCGCGCACCTCGTTGAGGCGGATGATGTGATAGCCGGTCGGGGTGCGCAGCGGCTCGCTGACTTCTCCGGGCTTGAGTTTTGCGATGGTGTCCGCGAGGAAGGTGGGCAACTCGCTCCCCTTGCGCCAGCCGAGCGCGCCGCCATCGAGCGCGGTCTGGCTGTTGGAGTAGGCGACGGCGAGCTTGGCGAAATCCTCGCCCGACTTGGCGCGCTCATAGATATCCTGCGCGCGCTTGGCCGCCGCCTCCTGCTGTCCAGGGCTCGCTTCCTGACCGACGGCGATCAGGATGTGCGAGACGTTGTACTCGTTGTTTTCCGAGGGCGCCTTCGCCTGCTTCTCGAGGAACTGGTCGATCTCGCGCGGCGTGACGCTGATGTGCTGCAGCACGTCGCGCTGGCGCAGCAGCTGCAGCATCATTTCCTTGCGGATCTCGTCGCGGTACTCGGCGTAGTCGACGCCCTGCTGCTTGAGTGCGTCCGGCAGCTGCGTGAGGGTCAGGCCGTTGCGCTTCGCCACATCCTGCAACGCCGAGTTCAGCATTTCGTCGGACACCTTGACGCCGGCGTGATTGGCGCGCTGCAGCTCGATCTCCTGCAGCACCAGGCGCTCGAGCACCTGCTGGCGCAGCACGTTCTGCGGTGGCAGCTCGAGCTTCTGCTGCCGCAGCCGCTCGCTCACGATGTCCACCTGGGCATCGAGATCGCTGTTGAGCACCACCCCGTCGTTGACGATCGCCACCACGCGGTCGAGGAGCTCTCCCTGGGTGGCGAGCTCACGGGTCTGCGCCCGGGCGCTGCCGGACGCCGCCAGGGCGGCGAGCCCCAGCACCATCCACATCGGGATCGAAGAGGCCGCAATCTGCCGCATGGTTTTTCGAGCTTCCCCTAATGAATGGGCCTCAGCGGACCCTGAGCCTTGACAACGGGTGCCGCCTTGGGCGCATAGCCCCGGATCTCCTCCCTGAGGAAGCTATCCGACGCCGATCCGACACCCGCCAGTCCCGCGAGTTCCAGCTGCAGCCAGACTCCAGTGGTCCGGCCGGCGTTCGGATCGTGGCTATTGACGTAGCGTCGCGCCCCGAGCCGCACACCCCAGCAGCACGCACGGTACTCGAAGCCGAGGAAGCTCTCCAGCGCCTGGCCATGGGGCTGTTGCGGGTCGCGCAGCGCGTAGACCTCCTTGGCGAAGACTTCCCAGCTGTGCTTTATGGGAAACGCCGTGGAGAACTCGACTTGGTCGTACCCCTGCTGCACCGGCGTCGGGACGAGCACCTCGCCGCCGGTGCCGGTCTGCGGCACCAGCTCCGTGGTGGTCGTGAAGCGCTCGTAGCGGTACGAGAGGTTGATCAGCATATTGGCGGCGGGCTTGTACTGGAGGTTCACCGTGCTGCGCTCGCTCCGCCGATTTGCGGGATCCCACTGAACGCCGGCATCGGCGCTCCAGTTCTCGAACGCCGCGAGCGACAGCTGCGCCACGAAGTCCGAGCGCCCATAGGTGATCGGTGCCTCACCGGGGAGCGTCACGCGCGGCATCTCGAAGTAGTAGATCTGGCCGACGGTGGCGGCGATGAATTGTCGGCCGCTCTGCGCATCGAGCAGGCGGCTCGTGAGCCCGAGGCTCACCTGGTTGGCATCGCTCACCCGGTCAGCGCCCACGTAGCGGTTGGTACGGAACAGCTGCACCGGGTTGATGAGGTCCGGGACTGCGGTATCGAACACGGGCAGCTGATCCTGCGCGCGATACGGGACGTCCAGGTACAAGAGCCGCGGCTCGAGGGTGAGCCGGCGCTGATCGTGTGAGCCGGCGACACGCTCGAACAGCAGGCCGGTGTCGACGCTGGTGATCGGCAGCGTGCGCGAGGGCGAGCGCTTCACCTGACCCGGCCCGAGGGTGTCGAGCTCGTACTGCGTTCCGCGCCAGGCGAAGGCCGGCCGCAGGAAATACCCCGGACCGGTCAGATCGAGCGATGCCAGCGGCATGAAATCGCCGCGCCACCCGGTCGTGACAGCCTCGGGCGCCTCGACGTGTTGGAAGTTGGTGAGCTCGGAGTAGAAGCCGTAACGGAATACTCCGTTCGGGCCGAGAGCGTAGTTGGCATCGGCGGCGAGGTGGGGCACCCGCGCGTACGGGCGGTCCGGCTCGGCGAGGGTGTAGTCGATAGTCTGGTACTCCTGCCCCTCGACATCGATGCTCCAATGCTCGCTGCGGTAGGAGAGTGTGCCGCGGCGCTCGAGGAAGGCCGTGCTGGCACCTTCGGGACCGTTGGAGAAATCCTCGAAATACTGCCGGTCGCTCACGTTCGCCGCGCTGATGTTCAAGCGCCAGTCGTAGGGGAGGTCGGCGAGCTCGTTGAGCTGCACGCGGCTGCGGCTCGCGCCGTACTCCTTGTCGTAGGGCAGGTAGTTCCAGTCGAGCTCGCCGCGCTGGTTCTCGGTCATCTGGCGGAAGTCGCCGCCGAGGTCGATGCCCGCCTTGCTGTAGAGGATCGGCTGGAAAGTGAAGTCGGCGTTCGGCGCGATGTTCCAGTAGTAGGGGACCGACAGCTGCACGCCGTTGATCGAGGTGTTGCCGATGCTCGGGAACAGGAACCCGCTCTTGCGCTCGTTGGAGAGCGGAAAGCTCA
>Ga0306920_100005744_pt1 | contig 16074 bp, 14 predicted proteins | sample flu12Cox44000170_FD_204666 | JGI IMG/M metagenome (GOLD analysis project Ga0306920, IMG submission 204666) | Lab enrichment of tropical soil microbial communities from Luquillo Experimental Forest, Puerto Rico - flux4day.12C.oxic.44.000.170 (v2)... | ecosystem: Environmental > Terrestrial >... | reverse complement strand
CCACTGTTCATGTTAATCAAGGCCAGTTTTTGGCCCGTCGCGACTTCGGGGTCCATCACCATCATTCCGCCGTGTCGGCTAGCGGAGAGAGTTCGTGCCTTGACTTTAAACGTTCCATTATTCTCTGAGCTTCCCTGTACGATTAGCTCTACGCACAGCGTCACTCGTACGGTGCGGCGACGTTCGACACTTCGGAAATGCAGAGTTCTCATTGCGGCCTCTTGGCGAGACATCCGACTGACCAGAGATAGAACCGACGTGGCCCAGAAGTAAAACTTCACTTACTAGCGCAAAATCTTAGAAATTCTTGTGTGCGCGGAACATAGAGATTCGGTACCGTTCGGTTAGTACCACCGGGGTTCAGCGTCTTCGTGTAGAAAATCGAGCGCTACTTTCCGGAGCAGCTCTCCTGCCTTGGTAAGTGCACGGTCAGTCGGGTAACCGGTAAAGTCCTTGCGCCAAAATCAACTTCGGTGGAGTCGACCGCACGGTCAGGAAGGGCTGCCACGAGGTATAGTGTGCAGAAAGCAACATGGTAGGAAAAGAAGCGCAGGCCTGAATCGGCTGCGGACTAGGATAAAACAAGACGCCTTCATCAGAGCCAAGAAGATGGCGGAGAAAGGCTAAATCCGGAGCAGTAGGGGCGCGAGAAATGAGTCCCGGTGACGGCACCGCTGCGCATCAGCCCATAAGACGAAGCGGCCGAATTGTCCGTCGAATCGCCATCCTTCTGTTCGGACACGACGAAGAAGGCAATACCTTCACCGAGCGAACACACACGGTGATGTTGAGCCTGCATGGCGCAGGAATCCTCTCGACCCACAGATTTGCACCGGAGCAAGAGTTAATTCTGCGGATAGAAGAGACCAACCGCGAGGCCGTAGTCCGCGTGGTAGGGGAAATCGCGGCTCAGTGGGCTGGGAGTCTCTGCGCACTATCAACGCAATCATGCGCCATATGTCCGCCCTCGCAGAGCAAAGCAAGTGAGTTTTCGTGCCAGCCAAGGAACCAAAGCGTTGAGTTCAAGGTCGGCGACAAAGTCCGCGTGAACCTGCAACACGGGAAAATCGAGGATGCCGTCGTTCGCGCCGTGATTCAGGACGACGATGGAGTCAAATTGCGGGTGGCCGCGTTTCATTAGGATTACAGTGCTATAATTAGTTTCAGACATCTTCTCATTGTCGGCCCCGAAAGCCCCTTCCATGTGTTCTAATTTGTCCTGAAGCGGCATGAGAGCTTTCATCAGTCGCCTTCCCTCTTCATCGAGAAGTACGAATTGTGGTTTCTCGCGAGCCTCCTGAAGTCGTGCCAATAGATCCTCGGCCTCTTTCTGCACTTTCTTTTCTGGGGATCCCATCACTAGGCAACGCAAACGGTACCAATTCCGATTTACAATTCCCATGACCTTCGCCAGGGTTCTAAGGTTGTCGCTATTCCTGGGTATGTTCAGCCAACGGAATGAACGCAAAATAAATTTCGTCACGCAGAACTGTAGACTTGACCCTTGTAAATTCCGCGCAGGCGGTAGCGCATTTTTGTCATTCTTGTAATTCTTGTGATTTTTGTGTAACTCGGTTGACATCTGGCCTGCCGTGCGTATGCTTTCCCCCAATCGGTCAAGGGCGGAGAAATCGCTTAAACCATGACCTCTAGCACCCTAACGCTACGAGAACACGCGTGCCGCATTCTCCGCCCGCTGCTTTCAACTGGGCCAAAATCCGAACTGAGGAGCCAACCATGGAAAAGAAAGTCTTGACCACTCTGAGATTTAACACGCCTTCCCTAGAGAACCCTGGAGGCACTATGAAATTTCGCATTTCGCTGTTCTTGCTAACTCTTGGTCTGGCGGCATTGTCAACCTCGACAGCCTATGCCCGTCCGTGCAGCAATCAAACCCTCAAGGGCACCTACGCCAATTCCCTCCACGGGCTAATATACCCTCCTGACGGGTCTGCCCCATTAGTCCTAGCTGGCGTTGTCAAGGCCACATACGACGGCAATGGGACCTTCACACAAGTCGACGCGGTCGGCGTAAACGGCAGCGGCGTCACACCGGGCTGGCGCCCCGGCTCAGGCACCTACTCGGTAAACCCAGACTGCACCGGAACATCGACCATCGTGATCCCGGGCATGCCTGAGCTTCACACGCAGTTTGTCGTATCCCCATCGGGGAACACGTTGCACTTCGTAGTGATCGATCGGGGGTTTGCAACCGCAGGCGATTCAGAGCGTATCGATAAAAACGACCAAGACTGACCCGTTCACGGACGCATATATGGAAATGGAGGTCGAACTTGAAAACCCGGGGCGCGGACGGTGCTTGGCCGGCTGTCGGCGCCTAAGCGTTCATGCCTTCTTCTTTGGCAGCTGTTTCGCCGGCTTGTGTTCCTTCCAGGCTTTGCTGTTCTGCAACTCGCCAGGATCGAGATTTGGCGAGCCTGTTCCATGTTCGTCCGAATAGGTCTCGCGTCTCGGCGCCTGGCTCAAAACATCCACTGAAGTGGGCTGCTTTGGCTTGTTTTCATATTCGCTCATGGCTGCTCCTGTCGGTTACCGCTTGCGTGAGGCTCTCTTTGTGTTCCTTGCTGCTTTGTAGCTGGCCTGATCCCCGTCGTCCTTGGGGACTTCGGCATTCTTGAGATCCTCGCCAATCGATTCAATGCACTTCGCCGCGTCAATGGGGTTCATTTTATTGAGCTGCTCGATGACATCTGGCGCGAATCCCAAGAAGAGCGCAATGTCCGGCCCGTTCGGCTGGCGCAGGATCTCATCGCGGACACTCAATGGAATTTCGATGTCCTGGCCAACATAGCGATCGAATTCGGGATACTGTTCCTTGAAATCCTGCACTCGCTGAGCGTAAAGCGCCATGCTCTGCCTTAGCTCCCTGCCGGGCAGAATGGTTGACAGGTTCTGGATGTCATCCTCACCGTGCTCAGTCGAACCATCCTCACGCTGCACAGATGGCGCCGCGGTCACGATGGTAAGCTGCACCGTGTTGTACGGCTGCAGTGCCGCAATGCGCTGCTCGATAGCGCTGTCTGTGCTGTCAATCCTGACTTGTTTTGCCATGTGCAAAATCTCCAGTTCTGTGCAACTGCCGTGCAACTCATCCCGCAAGTCCTTGATTCGATACGGCTAAAAACTGACCGCTGCCTCAATCAACCATTCATCACACCCGGTATCGCCTACCTGCCAACGCTCGCGTCGCTCGGTTTCGTTGCGGCCCGCAGGCATAGGTTCGGAAGGCGCGTCTCGACTCAAGGAACTATTAGGGAACCTAGTTTCGCCCCCCAGGGGCTGGACCAACTAAACGGTAAAATTGAGCTAGCGAACTAAGACAGACCGCGATTGTCTTAAGGACGTTCTTCAAAAAAAACACCGGAACCGTAGGCCAGAGGCAGACTCTTCCGTGGCGATCCAACGCGCCCTTTATTTGAGAAACCTGCCGAATGAGTTTCTTACCTCGGTGGACAGGACCGCAAAGTTCAATCCTTCGAATCCTTTCAATTTAAAGGTATTGATTCCGAGTACCTTTCCGGACCTAGAAAGCAGTGGCCCACCACTATTGCCGGGATTGATGGTCGCATCGAGCTGGATGTAATGAATACCGGACGCGGTCGTTCTCGTGGCACTGACGATGCCTTTTGTAACAGTGCCAGAAAGCCCAAGAGGTGAGCCTATCGCGAATATTTCCTGACCAACGTGTGGTTTCTCCGCCTCTTCAAGTTGTAAGGGGTTGCACGAACGCGCGTTTGTAGATAGAAGGGCTAGGTCACGCAAATCATCACTAGCGAGCACTTGGGCAGTGAAAAGCTTTTTCGACGATGTTCTTAGGACAATGGTTTCCGCTCCTACAATAACGTGATGATTGGTCAAGACCATGCAAGTGTTAGTAAAGAAGAAGCCACTGCCGAGCGTGCCTGAGTCCGTCTCAATCTCTACTACACCATTCATAGCATTCTCGAGGGCATTCTCAATCGGTGCGCTATCGCTCGAATTAGCGTTCTCGATGATAATCTGTTTGGGCACAGGCAGATTCAAGAAATCGAGAGCTCTTTTGCTGGGGGCCTCTTCGAGCGCGGCATTTTGGATTCTTGGTCTTTGGTTTTCCTTGAGTGCCTCATATTGAGTGCCGCTGGCCAAATCGAATACATACATCGACGATGCTAAACGTCTTGTTGCTTCTAGTTGCGTGTCCATCGCGGCCGATGCAAAGAAACCAGCAGCAAGCTCCCTGGTTTTTTTTGTTATCTGTGTTAAATACTCAGACGCAATTCGGGCATTGCACTCTCCAATTCGAGGAAGGATGGGCTGAACATTTTGTAAGCCGGACTTGTCTTGCGGTAATACGCCAGAAACTCCCTGGCGGGTGTCTTCTCCGTCTGCCTTCACGGTCAGCTCGGTAGCGAATTGGAACTCTGTGGGTTTAGCGTAGACTTGGAGAACTGATTCAACATGGCACGACCTTAGAGCAACAAATTTTTCGACCTGATATTGCTGCAAGATTTCTTGGTCAATGTAAGGTGCAGTGGCTGAGAGCTGCCTCTGCAATCTATTCACTTTTCCTCTGGCAAATCCGACGACAAGACCGTTGCCGAAGTTCGGATTGTTTTGATTATTGATTTCAGCACGCGTTAATTCGATTTGCGCAGAGGAGAGAGCTTGCTGAAGTTGCGTATAAACGGGATTAGCCGACTGATTATGACCTGCAACGTAAGTTGAATTTACCTGCTGCACCGATTGCTTGGGAACGTCCGTCTGGGTGCATGAAGGAGACTTCACCCGAAAAGTGAGGCTCCAGTTGCCTCGGTCGATCTTGCCAAATTGCCCCAAGCCGTCAACGATGCTCTTTTTGACCAGTTCTTGATCAAAATCGGCGGGACAATTGGTTGCATCATCTACTTCGATTCGCGCCATGAAGGCTGGGTACGCCTGGGTCGATAGCTTCGATTTAATGGGGACGAACCGGGAATCCTGACGAATCCAGGGTTCTGCGATTGTGAGCCTTTCGAGTGCAATGCGGGCAGCTAGGTCGGCGTGTTCAGAATTACTCACAGCGGTATTTCCGAGCAGAAGGTCTGACAGTTGGGACGTGGCTGATTGTCTTTCGTGCTTTGCATCGTCATTGTTCTCATCCAACTGCAATGCATAGTCTGTTAACTGCAGGATATGGACCAGGTCTGACGTTGAACGGGAGGAATATTGATTGAGACCATGAAGCACGTTCTTCGACTCTTCCCGGCGAACCTTTGTTGCAATCTCAGATACGTAGTGGCTCTTGGCAGCCTTGCGCTGCGCCTCTTCAACCTCTCTGAGTGCCGTCTTATAATCTTGCTTTTTCAGCGGAAGGGATCGGGCTGATTGCGCCAATCGAGAAAATGGGGATTCGCCCGAACAGAGTGATAGCTGTGCTTTGTAGCGTGGTGGTATGCAAAAGAGGCGTTCCGTTTCTTCGTTGACGCCGCTACCTTGGAGGTCGGCCAGTGCACGGAACAGAAAGCGCGTCATTCTGCTATTCGCTCAAATCTCCTGGCACATTTCAACTTAAACGTTGCGGTCTATTATTGCTGTCGTCGTGGGAAGGGAAAGATGAGGTCGTGGGCGAATTGTCAGCCAACCGGAAGTAATTCCGCCAATCCTCCCCGACCGGGTGCTGCGCCGGAGTGCCCGCACGGCATCAACACAGGAATGCGCCATACACGTGACCTAACGGACGAACAGTGGAAGACCCTCGATCCGCTAATCCCGAAACCAAGAAGGCGACGTGATCGCCGAGGGCGACCTTGGAAGAGCCGCCGATCCGTCCTGAACGGTGTCCTGTGGGTGTTACGGACTGGGGCACCCTGGGCGGATCTCCCCGACCGATACCCCTCGTTCCAGACCTGTCATAGGCGATTTCAGCAATGGGTTCGCTCCGGCGTGATGACGAGGATCATGACTGCCCTTGCGCGCGAACTCAGTAAGCGAGGCGCAATCGATGTCCGTGAAGCATTTATCGACGCGAGCTTCGCACCCGCAAAAAAGGAGGGCGCAAGGTCGGAAAAACGAAGCGTGGCAAGGGAACAAAGATCATGGCGGTCGCTGATCGTAACGCGCTGCCAGTTTCTGTTTGCGCCGAGAGTGCCACTCCCCATGAAGTGACGCTAGCAATGTCCACCTTGCTACAGATGGTTGTTCCGGACGCCCCGCAGAACTTGATCGGTGATAACGCCTACGACTCCGACCACCTCGACGCAGAACTCAGGTCCTACGGAATCGAGGTCATTGCTCCACATCGTCGGAACCGCAGGAATTCGACTCAGGATGGACGTCGGCTGAAGCGATACCGACGACGGTGGAAAATCGAGAGGCTCTTTGCCTGGTTGCAGAACTTCCGGCGTCTGGTCGTTAGATATGAACGTCACGCCGAGAACTCTCTCGGGATGCTCCAGCTTGCCTCGTCTCTGATTCTACTGAGGCATTTATGAGATGGGTTGTAGTCTCCTTCCGTCCCTGCTCGGAAAACGAGAAGGGCGGAGGGAGGAGGATGCTGGGAATGCTGAAACGCCACGAAATCGAAATCTTGCTCAAGGCCGGGCATCCGAAGAGGGAAGTGGCGCGCTTGGCTGGAGTGTCTGCGCGATCGGTTGATCGCATCGCTGAGGAGAGTCCGATTGTCGATGTCAACGACTCAGCGGAGCGGGCGCTGCGACGCATAGGTCCAAGTGGTTTCGTCCAGAGGTTTTGGCGTCGCGTCTCTACCAGTCTAGCGCGGCTGGTCATTCGGTTCGGGCGGAACATCCGGCGCCTGACGAAGAAACTTCATTAATCCCGCCCCGGTTGCCTTGCCCGCTCGCTTCTTAAAAAACTCAGCCGCCGTCTCGACAACACCGACCTTTTCCGCCACTGCAACAGCGATCCACTGGTTTAGGGACACACCATCCTCTTTGGCAAGTCGCTGCGCGGCTTTTTTGATGGAGAGAGGAAGCTTCAACGGATAGGTAGCCCTGCTCATTGTTTTACCCTTCTAAGTACGTCGACAGGGCGAACGATGGGAATTCCAAATCGCTCGCCAGCTGATCGAAAATCCGCGACGTTGTAAGTCACCAAGGCATCGGCGCTGCCATTGATGGCTACCTCGAGCACCATTTCATCGCTTGGGTCCCTTGCCTGAGGCCTCCACTGGAAATGAATCTCGACGGGTTCAAGCAATGCCGCCAGTTCGCCGAGAAAACGATCGACCGCTTCGGCTGTCAGCCCGTGAACCAATTGCTGCTCGGGCCGCTTCAGAACATCTTCATATTCCAAGAAGAGTGGCGGCGTCGCTAGTGCCACGAGGCGCCGTTGTGCCACCAACCGCAACACAGCGTTCGCAGCGCCACGTCGCGTACGAAGCGCCGCGACGATGATCGAAGTGTCCATGACGATCCGCCGAACGTTACGCATCGTGACATCCCATAGGATGTCACATCTAATGGGATATTTCTAGTGGGATTTGTATTTCGAGTCGTTGTTCGTCACAGCCCCCTTTTCCAGAGATTAATGAGACAAACCATGAGCGGCCTGTGGCAGCCTGGACAACCTTCGGTGCCACCTTCTATGGGTGGGCATGGCCAGCCGTAGCGCAAATCGTAGCGCAATTAGTGAGAGGGTAGCACAGGGAACTCAAGCCAATTCAACAGCTTAGATTTTTATTCGTGTGGTTCGGGACCAGGAGGTCGGTGGTTCAAATCCACTCGCCCCGACCACTTTTAATAGGTCCGGCCCGGGAACATGGGTAACACTTTGTACCGGCTACATGGGTAACACTTTTGGGCCGAAGGGATTTTCGAGCGGTTCCAACACGCGAGTCTCCAGATCGAAGTATCCTAGATCGTAATCCATAAAACTCACAAGCCAGATATCGTCGTGCACTTCCTTGATGCCGACCGTCTGGCCGGCAAAAACGGTGCTGAAGTTGATTTTTTTGCGCCCCAGGCAGATGCGGCCGCATCGGGTCACGACAATGACCTTGTCGTGGAGTGGATAGTCGATGTCCGGAAGTCCCTGGTAGACGCGCGGGGAAGGTTGATAAACCTCGGCCGGGCACTTCATGCCCAGCGCCTCGTGAGGACGCTCGTTGTTGAAGACCTCGATGAACTTGTCGAAGCGGGCCTGCTGCTGCAGAAAGTTTCGACACGCGGGCTTGGTGGCTTCTTTTTTCAGGGTGAGATGCATTCTTTCATGGCGGCCATTCTGCTGTGGATGTCCCGGTTTGATCCGTTCGATGCCGATTCCTAGCCGCAGCCACCAGACCGCGAGCTTGCTCAGATTAAACAAGGCGTGGGCGGAGGCGAAGGGCACGCCGTTATCGCTGCGGATGTTCGCCGGCAACCCGCGCTCCTTAAAAAGCCGCTCAAACACAGTAAAAGCGTAGTTTTCTCTGGTGCAAGAGAGCGCCTCGCAGGTCAGCAGGTATCGGCTGGCATGATCGGTGACGGTTAGCGGGTAGCAGTATTGATGATTCCCCAGCAAGAACTCGCCTTTGTAATCCGTGCACCAGAGCTCATTGGGGTTCTTGCCGAAGGATAGCTCGGTTCCTTGAGCGCGACGACGCACCCGGCCGCGGCGCTCCACCAGGCCGTGGCGATCGAGCACCGCATGGATGGTGCTCTTGGCGGGGATCGGGATCCCGGAAAATCGGCGGATGAGGCGCTCGCGAATCTTGCGGGCACCCCAGGTGCCATGCTCGCGCTTCACGTTCAGGATGTAGTTCTCGACTTGGAAAGGCAGCTTGTGCGCATAGTGTTGGGGGCGCCGGCTTCGATCCGTCAGCCCTTCCACCCCGCACTCCTTATAACGATCAAAGATCTTGTAGCCTGTCTTGCGGGCGATTCCAAACTCCCTGCAAAGATCCGCCATTGGCTCGCCGGCTAGCCGGCGAGCCACGAACTGAAGCCTCTCATCCATGACCGAACACTCCTTCCAGGGCATCCACTTCCTCCTAAAAAAAGGAGAAAGTGTAACCTATGTGTCCGGTACGTTTTGTTACCTATGTTCCAGGTCGCTCAATAGAATCAGCGACTTACAGCATCGGAAGCGGTCAAAGAGCGCCTGGCACAAGACCAGGAGGTCGGCGGTTCATCGAAACCACTTTATCTCCCTCAAATTCAACAAATTCATGCTGCTTTCTTGAAAGTACGGCCTTGTCTTTTGGTTGCGAAAGTTGCGAATGATTCGCCAGATTGAACTATGAGCGGATCCGGGTTATCTCCTCTTCTTAATGCTTCGCCGCTGTTTATTCTTGCGGCCGTGGTCCGCAAAAACTCCATGCAGCGAGCACGCTGGCTCGGAGAATGGCGGAGTTGGAGCACTCGACCGCTTGCCAAGGATGCTTGGCATGCCACGAAACGGGGATGCGCCGTTTGAAACCGAGTTCGCTATCGATGAAGAAGGACACCCCGGAAAACTGCAGAGCAGTGTCTTTGCGCGAGACGAGAATACGCACCATTTGAGGATTTCTTTCAGGTCAACTGCCATCGGGACGTTTCACGTCCACAACGAATTCGGGGAACCAAAGCCAAGTCCTCACGACATTGAGATCGCCAAGGCGAAACACAAGATCATGTACGTCGGTTCGCGCGACGGATTGTATTGGGTTGATCCCGATGGAAACGTGCGCCATGTGTTCGACTCGGATAATACGTCCGAGCACGAGTCTTAGCGAAACATGGCAGCAACGAGCCTTGATTGGGGCTGGGTTACTGGCGAATGGCAAAACAAACAGGAAAAGCACTTCAAACGATACGTTGATGTTATCTCAGAATCTACTTGACTCTTCACGACCGCGGCCGGATACTCGTCGCACGTTACCAGCCCTGAGCACCGAGTCGAATCCAGGTTTTGTTGAAAACACTCCAATGTGTCTGGTTAGAGTGCTCAAATTACTTTTGCTCGCGGTTGCTTTATTTGGTGCCGAGGTCGGCGAATCAGCCTGCTTCGTCGATGATATTTCAAATGATTACATCCAGGCACCGGTTTCTTCGGTCGAGCAGTTGCCGAAGAGGGCTCCAGCGCATCTGATTTTTCAAGGCAGCTTTAAGGTCCCTGAGGAACTGACTCGAAAACTCACGGTTGTTCCTTCTTGTGAAGCTTTGCGCTTCTCAGCACCAGACCTCCTTCGATTGTTTTCCATTCAGCGGAAATAATAGCTCCTTCCACTCAGCGTCGGCTGGAATCAGTGTTGTAGTAGTCAACCGAATTGCTGCGGAGTCCCGGCATTCAGTGGCCGGCCGTTTCCTCGGCAAAATTCCGTTCGCTCGTATCGGCACGCTTTCCGCTGCCGACACACCTACAGAAAGAAGAAGGAAATGAAATTTAGCGTTTGTCGCACTGCTATTTTAGCTACGCTGTTGATTTTCATCGCGCTGCTTGTCAGCCTCTTCTCGAACAAGCTGGTCGCTCAGACAACGAGCAGTGGTGGGTTTACCGGCGTTGTAAGCGACCCGAGTGGTGCCATAGTGCCGGACGCAATTGTCGAGCTCAAAGACAACGCAAAAGGCGACACGCAATCGACAAGAACGAATGCAGAGGGAGAGTACCTTTACTCATTCCTTCGTCCCGGAAACTTTACACTTACGGTTTCCCATCCAGGCTTTAAGGCAACGAGCCGTGCCCTAGACATCTCCCTGGGGCCGCCCGCTACCATGAACGTCCAGCTCGCCCTCGAATCGGCTGATCCCACCACGGTGAGGGTGACCGAGGAGGCTCCGCTCATCAAAGCGGAAAACGGCGACGTCTCCACGACGATGAACCAACTGCAGGTTTCCCAAGTACCAAACCCCGGCAACGACCTCACGTATATAGCGCAAACTGCCCCGGGCGTGATAATGAACACCGACATCGCTGGGTTCACCAACTTTTCCTCCTTGGGTATGCCAGGAACCTCGAATCTTTTCACCTTAAACGGGATGAACGACAACGACCTTGGCGCAAACATAAATATTTCCGGCGCCCTTAACCTGCTCCTTGGCCAGAACGAGGTTCAAGAAGCCACCGTGGTGAGCTACGGTTACTCCGGCCAGTTTGGCAGCGCCGCCGGTGCGAATGTGAACTACATCACCAAGTCAGGCGGAGACACGTTTCATGGCAATGCCGCATATTTTTGGAACGGCCGCCTATTGAACGCCAACGACTGGATCAATAACGCAACCGGTTCGCCCCGTCCTTTCAGCAACGCAAACCAGTGGGCAGGGGCGCTTGGAGGCCCGATCAAGAGGGACAAGCTCTTCTTCTTCTTCAACACCGAAGGAATACGCCTGCTGCTTCCCACTCCGGTATTTGCGATCCAGTTGCCAAGCCCACAGTTTCAAGCGGCGACGCTGGCTAACATCGATGCAAGATTCGGCCCCAGCTCCGCATCCCATATGTTTTATCGGCAGATCTTCAATCTTTACAACTCCACCCCTGGTGCGAGTGCAGCATTGCCGGGGGCTTTCGGCGATCCACTTGGTTGCCCTGACTTTATTGGTCCCGACGGACTGGGTACAACTGTGCCTTGTGCCGTTCACTTTACGAGCACGCGCAGCAGCCCAACGGATGAATCGCTGATATCGGGTCGCATCGATTGGAACCTGCGTAGCAGCGATCGGGCATTTCTGCTGGTCCAATACGACCACGGCCACCAGGCCTCTTATATCGACCCCATCAGCTCATTGTTCGACTACGGTAGCGATCAGCCGTGGTGGCAAGGGCAATTGAGTGAGACGCACAGCTTTGGTGCAAACGCGGCCAACCAGTTCCTTGCCGCGGGTTGGTGGTTTAGCGCCATCTTCCAGCCGGCGAATCTTTCCCAGACCCTCGCCGCGTTCCCAACGACACTGGCCTGGGATGCAAACGGTGCATTCACAAGTCTGGGCGGGCAAGACAACTTCCTTCCTTTCGGTACTAACACCACGCATTACCAAATTTCTGACGATTTCGTGAAGACCTGGGGCGCCCACAAGCTCGGGTTTGGTGCCAGTTTCCTGCGGAACTATTGGACCAACTTCCCCTACTCAATCAACGCCATTGGCCAGCTACTTCCACAAACTCTCGATGCCTTCTACCAGGGTGGTGTGAATCCTGGCATTCTGACCGGCACGGATCTGAAGCCAGATTACACGCAGCTGAACCAATCCTTTTCTTCCGAGAACTCACAGCGCATCGCTTTCTATGATCTTGGATTTTACGCGCAGGACGAGTGGCATGCCCGATCAGCCTTGACACTGACTTTCGCCCTTCGGGCTGAACACCAGTCGAATCCGGTGTGTCAACAGCGCTGCTTCGCCCGTTTGACGGGCTCATTTGAGTCAGTCAGCCATGATCCGAACCAGCCCTACGACCAAGCGATACTCATCGATCAGAAACAAGCTTTCGAAAGCATGGATAACATTTTGTGGGCGCCGCGATTCAGCTTCGCCTGGCAGGCCTTCGGCCTATCGCACGGCACCGTGATCCGCGGCGGAATCGGCATCTTCCATGATCGGCTGCCCAGCAGTTTAGCGGCTCAATTCTCTTTAAACTCGCCACTCGTCAACACTTTCACGGTTTTCGACGACAACCTCGCGCCCAATGAGGTGACGAGCCTCTTCAAGATCGCTGCCGCTTCAAATCAAGGATTTCTCAACGGCTTTACGGCTGGGGAAGCCCTCGCTCAAATTCAGGCCGAGGTTCCAAACTTCTTTCCACCACGCTTACAAATTCCTCAAAGCCGGACCCACTCGCCGCAATACCAGAAGTGGAGCCTTGAATTTCAACAGGCGTTCGGCGCCGCTACTTCACTGAGCGTCGGCTACTACGGCAATCACGGAATCCATGAAGTCGTACGGAATCCATCTGCAAACGCTTTCGGCTTCGGCTCATTTCCCGTCGGCCAGTGTGCAAGCCCGCCGGTTCCGCCCTGCGCCGACCCGCGGTTCGGGCGGGTTCTCGAGGTCAGTACACAGGGAATTTCCAATTACAACGGAATGGTTGTCTCCTTCCAGCACCGGGTCAGTCGTTGGGGGCAGGGCCTGATCCAGGCCAACTACACCTACGGCCATGCCTTCGATGAAGTTTCAAACGGCGGTTTTGGGAATTTCACTAACGGCAGTTCGCGGTTCCCACAGGATCCGAACAATCTCCGCGGCAGCTACGGACCAGCCGAATACGATGCGCGCCACTCTTTTAATGCTAACTATGTCTGGGAGCTCCCGGTTAAGGCGCTCTTGCGGGGTCACGGCTCGGATTATCTGGTGAAGGGATGGCAGCTCTCGGGAACAATCTTTGCCCGCACCGGGTTTCCCTATACCGTGTTCGACAACTTCGAAGCTGGCAATCTAGCTACAAATAATTTTTTCGGTTCTATCTATGCCGTGCCAGTCAGACCATTTATCCCGAGCGGATCGTGTGGAAAAGGCGCAGCCATTCCCTCCGCACCGAACCCCTGTCAACCGCCCCAAGTATTGGCGAACGGGTTGCCCAACCCATATGCCAGCTTCGTGCAGTCGGGTTGTGAGACTGGATTCAATAAAGGGACCCTGCCGAGTGCATCAGGTCGCTGTGGCGGCGCTTCGGTGACCTTCGCCCAAGGCCGAAACCGCTTCCGTGGGCCAGGTTATTTCAATACTGACTTCGCCATCATGAAGAACACGAAAATCTCCCGCTGGGAAGGGGCCGAGCTGGGCATCGGCTTACAATTTTTTAATTTCTTCAACCATCCCAATTTCGGCTTTCCTGATAACCCTATCTCGGACCAAGGATTCGGGCAGATCTTCTATATGGAGAGCCCGCCAACAAGCATCTTAGGGGCCGCCTTGGGGGGTGATGCTTCACCGCGGATGATTCAGATCAAGGTTCAACTCCACTTTTAGGTTTTAAGAATAAAGGCGGGGTTCCCTTTGACAAATCCACAAGACGGCGGCACCTGTCGCTTTCAGAAGTTTTCCATCATCCAGATATTACTATTCGTGCTGTATCCATTAAAAGCGAGGTGGCGACCGTCTGGGGAAGGACGGCCGATGAAGGCCGGAAAGCCGCCTTGCTGTTGCCACAGGACGTGCGCGTTACCTTGCATATCCACACGCAGGAGAACGGCTCCTCCCTGCACGTGGTTCGCAACAAGTAGCGACTTCGCGTCTGCCCATTCGATATCTCGCAAGTTATTCCATCCCTTTACCCAGACGTCCTGGGACGGCTCGCCACGCAACGACAGAATGTGGACCGGTCCTTCATGGTTATTTGCGTAAGCGATGCGCGTGCCATCGGGAGATAGGTCCGAATTAAAGTATTTGTTAAGGTCAGTATCGATCCGGGCGAGTTCACGGCCACGTCCTGTCAATGGATCAAACGCTGTGAACGTGATTTGTTGCCGAACATCATCCTCCTCCACGATCGCGCACAGGTTTGCTGGGAGTTTGGTGCATAAAGGATATCCCGGACCATGCGCGGTTAACACGAACTCCGAAGGCCCGCCCGTGATTGGGACACGCATGACTTGGACTGGTGCCGATTGGTCGTTCGGTTTGGTCGAGAAGGCGTAGACAACCCAAACCCCATCAGGGGTCACCTTAGGGGCGTTGATATCTTCTGGCCTGGTCACAAGCGGTTCCGCGGTATCCTCGTTCAGCGACTGCTTGAAAATGCCCCTGTGGCCATTACGGTTCGACAGGAGAATCACCCCCTTGCTGTCCGGCGTCCAGTCCGTTGGGATGTCCCAACTTTCCGTCAGAGTAAGGTGGCGTGTTCCCGATACGCTTGTCCCGTTCGGCGCGACGTCAGTCACATAGGTCGAGACATGCGTCATCCATCTATTGAATATCAACTTCTTGCCGTCCGCGGTCACGCTTGTGCCTCCCATGCAGCCTTCACCCCAGTTCGTCAGTCGCGTCGGCTTGTTGTCTAGAGTGCCGGTTCGTTCGTCAAGCCTCATCGTCCAGTAGTTGCAGCTGTTACCAACGGCGTCGGGTTCCTGCAACGTGTACAGGAACCGGCCGTCGGGCAATATGGCCATTTCATCCGTCTTCATATCCGAGGGAGAAAGCAGCGTGGTTACAGGGCCTCCACCCAGTTCGCGCGTGACGATGGTATCCCCGGACTTATCGGTCGAAACGTACACGACTCGTCGCCCGTGCGGGAGCCAGAAGAGACCCCAAATCGCGCCGTTGTCATCCGATTCATAAAGCTTCCGCGCGTTTTCCCCATTGACCCCCATCAACCAGATCTCGCGATCGCCGAACGAGCCTTTGTTTGTCGAAAAGGCGATCGCCGACCCGTCCGGTGAAATTGCAGAGGCCGCAGCATTATCGCGCAGCTTACGCGGGGGTCCGCCCAGAACCGAAACCATCCAGATACTGGTGGTCTGCGACGACAATTGATCGAAACCCTCGCCAGCCGGATGCGCATTGACCAGAAACCTGGTGCTGTCCGGGAACCATGGGCAAATCTCCCAGTTCACTTTGGCCCCCTTGAGTGCCTCCGGTTCAGGAACGACCTGTGTCTCGCCGGTGTCAAGCAGCCTGATGTGGATGCCCTTCCCGTCAATGTACGTCAGATATTTTCCGTCAGGCGAAATGGCGCCATTCTCAACGCGATTTTCAGCGGAATTGAAAGTGAGTTGCCGAAGTTTGATTTCTCGCGGAGCCGACGGCTGACGCCTCGTAAACCAGTACACTCCACTGCCCATGAGAGAAAGCGCCAATATCCCCGCCGCGATCCCCAGCCAACGCCCATGCACTTTGGGAACCACGGCCTTAACTGCGGGCACGCCGGAGCCCTCAGCAAGCTGCGGCGAGGCACGCAAGCGATGCCCTGATTCTGTGTCCCGCTTCAGCCGCTGCAGGTCGGTACGAATGTCCGAAGCATGCTGGTACCGTAGATTACGGTCCTTCTCCAAGCACTTGTTAATTATTTCCTCAATTTTGGTGGGTAGATCGGGATTTAGACGGTTGGCGGAAACGGGGACGCGACTGAGGATGGACTCGAAAATCACGGCCGACGTTTCGCCTCGGAATGGCAACTGGCCGGTCGCCATCTCGTAGAGCACTGTTCCAAGTGAAAATAGATCAGTTCGTGCGTCCAGTTCCTTGGCGCGAG
>Ga0306920_100005743_pt1 | contig 16075 bp, 13 predicted proteins | sample flu12Cox44000170_FD_204666 | JGI IMG/M metagenome (GOLD analysis project Ga0306920, IMG submission 204666) | Lab enrichment of tropical soil microbial communities from Luquillo Experimental Forest, Puerto Rico - flux4day.12C.oxic.44.000.170 (v2)... | ecosystem: Environmental > Terrestrial >... | reverse complement strand
TGTCAGCCATCGCGGGTTGCATGCCCCGCGCGGTGCGGGGCGGTGAGAATGGCATTCTAAACTGGAACCAAATTGAGCCGGCTGTTCGCCCAAAAATCTACTATGACTCACAGACCGCGCTCGTTTGCCTCGAGAATTCGAGCAACATGGCGGGCGGAACAGTTTACTCTACGCCGCAGGTAGACGAAATCTGCGACAAGGCACATGCGCTCGGGCTGAAGGTGCATCTCGATGGCGCGCGGATCTTCAATGCCGCCACCGCACTCACGGACAGTGTGGCCAATATGACGAAAAACGTGGACTCGGTCATGTTTTGCCTGTCGAAGGGACTTGGCGCCCCGGTTGGTTCGATGATCGCCGGCTCGCGTGAGTTCATCGAACGTGCCCGCGTTTACCGCAAAATGTTTGGCGGAGGGATGCGCCAGGTCGGCGTGGTGGCCGCGGCTGGTTTGCTGGCATTAGAGCACTCACCTTCGCGGCTGCATGAAGATCACGCGAACGCACGGCTTCTGGCGGAGGGCATTGCGCAAATTCCCGTGCTAAAGATCGATCCGGCGAGCGTCAAGACGAATATCGTCATTTTCGACTGTAGCGGCACGGGCATGAACGCAGTCGAGTTGTGCGACGCGCTGCACGAGCGCGGCATCTGGGCGCAGGACACGGCATTTTACTCCGTGCGCATGGTGACGCACTGGAACGTCAACCGCACGGGCATTGAGCGCGCGCTCGGAGAGTTAAACGCCGTGCTGCGCATGAAAAAAGGACGATTCGCATAGCCGGTCGTCCGCAAAGGAACACGTTGGTGACAATACTTTTGCATCGTTTCGCCATCGCTTCCTGCATTCTGGGCACGGCTCTTGTCGCCGGGCCGCAGATGTTGTGCGGGCAGCAGTCCGCCGCGCCGACTGATAGTGAGGCCAAGGGGTTCATCGAACGTGCTGAGGAAAATTTGCACGAACTTGGGCTCAAAGCGGAGCGTGCCGCGTGGGTCGAAGACAACTTTATCACCGAGGACACCGAAGCTATCGCGGCTGATGCCGAAGAGGCGTTCAACACCGCGGCGACCAGCTACGCAAAACTAGCCCACCGGTACGACCAAGTGCAACTGCCGCCGGAGCTGGCGCGCAAGCGCACACTTCTGGAAACTGCCACGAATTTCCCCTCTCCCAACGACGCGAAATCGCAAAAGGAGCTCGCGACGATTCTTGCTTCGCTGAGCGCCGATTACGGCAAAGGAAAATGGTGCCCCGACGGCGACGCCAAGCCTTGCCTGGACATCACAAAGATCGAACGACTGCTGGCCACCAGCCGTGATCCAGAGGAACTGAAGCGGGCCTGGATCGGCTGGCACGCGGTCGGCGCGCCCATGCGTGACCGCTATGCACGCATGGTGGAACTTGGCAATGCTGGCTCGCGGGAGCTCGGTTACTCCGATGTCGGCGGGCTGTGGCGGTCGAAATACGACATGCCGCCGGATGAGTTTGCCAAGGAGCTCGACCGCGTCTGGGAACAGCTTCGCCCGCTCTATCTTTCGCTGCATGCCTATGTGCGCGGGCAACTTGCCAAGAGGTACGGTACCGGCGTCGTGGCGCCGCGTGGCCCGATCCCGGCGCACCTGCTCGGAAATCCGTGGGCGCAGGAATGGAACAACATCTACGATCTGATGGATTCGCCGAAGCCGCCGCAGAGTTTCGATCTGACAAAGATTCTGGTGGACCGCAAGACCAGTGCGCGCGGCATGGTGAAGTACGGAGAGAATTTCTTCTCGTCGCTCGGATTCGCGCCCCTGCCGGAAACGTTCTGGGAGCGTTCGCTGTTCACCAAGCCGCAGGACCGCGATGTGGTGTGCCACGCCAGCGCTTGGGACGTCGACTCGAAACAGGATCTGCGCATCAAGATGTGCATCCAGATCACCGAAGAAGATTTCCGTGTGATTCACCACGAGCTGGGGCACAACTATTACCAGCGCGCCTATAACCGGCAGCCGCCGTTGTTTCAGAACAGTGCCAACGACGGGTTTCATGAGGCTGTCGGCGACACCATCGCGCTTTCAGTCACTCCCGAATACCTGAAGACGATCGCACTGATCGATGCGGTTCCACCAGCCTCCGGGGATACCGATTATCTGCTCCGGCAGGCCCTCGAAAAGGTTGCGTTTCTTCCCTTCGGTCTGGTGATTGACAAATGGCGATGGGATGTCTTTTCCGGCAAAGTGAAACCTGGCGAGTACAACAAGGTTTGGTGGGCGCTGCGGGAAAAGTATCAGGGGATTGCGCCGCCGGCTGCGCGCAGCGAGGCGGATTTCGATCCGGGAGCGAAGTATCACGTGCCGGCGAATGTGTCGTATATGCGATACTTCCTGGCGCGGATTTACCAGTTTCAATTTCATCGGGCGCTTTGCAAAACCGCCGGCTATCAAGGTCCTTTGCACCGCTGCTCGATTTATGGGAATAAGGCGGCGGGGGAGAGGCTCAACCAGATGCTCAGCCTGGGCGCCAGCAAACCGTGGCCGGATGCGCTTGCGAGCCTTACCGGAGAGCACGAACTCGACGCGACCGCGTTGGCCGACTATTTTGCACCTCTGAAAACCTGGCTCGACGAGCAAAACGCGAAGAATAACTATCCCGTTGGCTGGTAAGTATAGACGCTCCGATCCGTACCCCGGTCCTTGCGGCCATGGCACCTGCCATTAAGATTGGTCTGCGGGAACAAGCCAGATCGCATTTTGTGCAAATCATCCCTTCATAAGATAAACTTTTAGTGGCTATAGAATTTGCTAACCGAGGGCTCCGTGGACTTCACCTTTACCGAGGAACAAAAGCAGCTCCGCAAATCCGTTCGAGAATTCGCTGAGGGCGAAATCGCACCCTACGTCATGGAATGGGACGAAGCATCCCATTTCCCGTTGGAGCTGCTCCCCAAGCTCGCAGAAATGGGGTTGCTCGGGGTGATTTTTCCCGAGGAGTACGGGGGCGCGGACCTCGGTTACATTGAATATGCCATCGTGATCGAAGAGCTTTCACGTGTGGATGGCTCCGTGGGGTTGTTTGTTGCGGCCCACAATTCGCTTTGCTCAAACCATATCTACAAATTCGGCGACGAAGAGCAGAAGCGCAAATATCTGGTGCCACTTGCCTCGGGCAAGAAACTCGGCGCATGGTCACTGACCGAGCCTGAGGCCGGGTCCGACGCTGGCGGTACGCGCAGCACAGCCGTTCGCAGCGGTACGCATTGGGTCCTCAACGGATCAAAAACGTTTTGCACCAACGGCCACTACGCGGACACTTGCGTGGCCATGGCGGTGACGGATAAGACCAAAGGGTCCCATGGCATCAGTGCCTTCATTTTGGAAAAGGGCATGGCCGGGTTTCGTCCAGGCAAGAAGGAAAACAAGCTGGGCATGCGCGCCAGCGACACTTCGGAGGTGATATTCAGCGATTGCAAGGTCCCGAAGGAGAATTTACTGGGACCCGAGGGCGAAGGGTTTACCGGCAGCCTCGCAATTCTCGATGGCGGGCGCATTTCGATCGCCGCGCTGGGACTTGGCATGGCGCAGGGGGCGTTAGATGCCGCGGTCCGTTATGCTAAGCAGCGGAAACAGTTTGGCCAGCCGATCAGCGAGTTTCAGGCCATCCAGTTCAAGCTGGCGGATATGGCAACGCAGGTGGAAGCGGCGCGGATGCTTGTTTATCAGGCGGCGTGGCTCGCAGACCAGAAGAATGTCCGTTACACGCGCGAGTCCAGCATGGCGAAATTGTTCGCCAGCGAAGTGGCCGTGCGCGTCGCCAGCGAGTGCGTGCAAATTCACGGCGGTTACGGCTTCATCAAGGATTATCCGGCGGAAAAGTATTACCGCGACGTGAAGCTCTGCACCATTGGCGAAGGCACCAGCGAAATTCAGAAGCTGGTCATCGCCCGTCAACTCCTCGGCAAGCGGTAACTCCGAAAGACCTACATTACTCTGTGCCTTGACGGGCTTCCAGAACCGGCTCTGGCTGGCTTGGACGGATCTTGTTCATCTCGGCAGCCAAGCCAGTGAGGTCGAACTGCGTGGTAACTCCCGGTTCGATCTCAAGAACCATGGCATGGTGATGCAGCATCTCTTGCATCAGGAGTTGGTCGCCTCCGACCGAGTCGTTTTTGGCGGGATACGACCACAGCACCGCGTACAAGTTCTCTGTGCCGAATCCCAGTTCATTCCATTTCACGGCCTTCTCGTGACCGTCTTCAAAAGTCAGGCGCAAATCCATCACTTTGGCTTTGGCCGCAAGATCGTGTACCGCTTCCCAGCGCGCATGCCGCACGAATGAGAGGAACGGCTCCCGCCCTTTTTCGAGGATCACCAGGTCGTATTTGCCGTCAAGAGACGTGCGTTTGAGCACGATGGCGCCGCCCAGGTGGTCGTCAATTGGCTCCGGACGCCAAGGTTGTAGCGAAAGATGGCCACCGGTTGGCACGGGAAGAGCAGCGGTGGGTGCCGGTGCTGGCGTAGTGTCCTGGGCAGGAACGGCGTTGGTCGAAACAGTCGCCGGATGGTTTGCCGCGCAGGCAGAAAGCAGTAGTGCGATGCTGATGGAACCCAAGCCAAGAATCCGAATCATGGTTTACCTCTCGTAGACCGGCAGCTGTCGGTCAGGGCTCTGACGTCTTCCAGTGTGGGTTTCATTTTGTAAGTGCTGAATAGCCCGAAGGGACAGGTGTGCTGAGAGGCTTAGCTGTTCGAATGGTCCTTCGCAAAAGCGGCGCACGGCAGGTTGCCCCGGCCGCTTGCGCCTGGGTGTCTGCACAAGAATAATAGAGATATGCCGCACCGCGTTTTGGCCTGCCCAGAAGGGTCCACCGTTCAATGACCGTTGCCATAAACAAATGGGCCGAGAAGGTCCGGAGCGGTGACGTGCGCGCGGTTTCGCGGGCGATTACAGCAATTGAGAATCATGCGCCTGAGGCCGAGGAGTTGTTGCGGCAGCTTTTTCCGTATACCGGCGAGGCCTATCTTACGGGTGTTACGGGCGCGCCAGGCACGGGGAAGAGCACGCTGGTGGATCGCCTGGCCACCTACCACCGCAAAAAGAGAGACCGCGTTGGCGTAATCGCAGTCGATCCGACGAGCCCTTACTCCGGGGGCGCGATTCTAGGTGACCGCATTCGCATGCAAGGCCACGCCAGTGACACCGGGATTTTTATTCGTTCCATGGCCACGCGCGGCTTTCTGGGCGGGCTGGCACGTTCCACCGCGGAAGTGGCGCTGTTGCTCGATGCGGCGGGGAAAAAGCAGGTGTTGATTGAAACCGTGGGGGTCGGCCAGGACGAGATTGACATCGTCCGGCTGGCCGATTGCGTCCTGGTCGTCCTGGTGCCCGGGCTTGGCGACGACATCCAGAACATGAAGGCCGGGTTGATGGAGATCGGCGACATTTTTGTACTCAACAAAGCCGATCGCGAAGGAGCCGACCGGCTGGAGGAGCAGCTGAACGCCATGCTTTCGCTGGTCATGGCTCGGGATGGATGGCATCCGCCGGTGGTGCGCACTGTGGCAACCGAAGGCAAGGGCATTGAACAGCTCGCCGAAATGGTCGAGAAGTTTCGCAAGCATTTTGAATCGAGTGGCCAGCGACGGCAGAAACATATTCACCATTGGCAAAACCGGCTGATCGAAATGCTCGAATCGCGGTTGCTTGAAAAAGTGCTTGACGGGAAGGCTGGCGAGGAGCGGTTGCATGCTCTGGCTGAAGAAGTGGCCGCGCGGAAGAAAGATCCGTTCACCGCGGTTTCAGAGATCTTGAAAGGAGCCCACCTTAGCTAGCACGCTCCCTGGGTGCCTACCCCGCGCAGATGCTCATTGGCGACATAGAAGTTCGATTTCTGGATGGCGGCACGTTCCGGCTGGACGGCGGAGCGATGTTTGGCGCCGTACCGAAGGTGTTTTGGGAAAAGAAAGTCGCGCCAGATGAACGAAATCGGATTTTGATGCGGGCCAATTCATTGCTAGTGCGGGCCAGTGGCAAAACAATTGTCGTCGAGACTGGTAACGGGACGAAATGGGATGCCAAGCAGCGCGGCATTTACGCAGTGCAGGATGGTGACCCGCTTCTGGATTCGCTGGCGCGTCTGGGCGTACAGGCACGCGACGTAGACATGGTCATCAACACGCACCTCCACTTCGACCACGCGGGCGGCAACACGCGCATCGAAGATGGCCGCGCCGTTCCAACTTTTCCGAGTGCACGTTACGTCGTGCAGCGCGGTGAACTTGAACACGCTGCGACGCCCTCGGAGCGTGATCGAGCAAGTTATTTCCCTGAGAATTTCCAGCCCGTTACAAAAGCTGGCCTATGGGACCTCGCGGACGGCGACAAGGAAATCCTTCCCGGCATTTCGGTTGCGCGCATTCCCGGCCACAACGCCGATATTCAGAGTGTCTTGATCGCCGGCGGCGGAAAAACGCTGGCTTTTGTTGCGGATTTGCTCCCGACGCGGCACCATATTCCTTTGCCCTGGATCATGGCGTATGACTTGTATCCGATGCAGTCGCTCGAAACCAAACGCGCCTGGTTGCCGCGAATGGTGAATGGAAACTGGATTGCCGTTTTCGGCCACGATCCGGGGGTCGCGGCGGCCACACTCCACGAACACGACGGCAAGATCGAAATCGAACCGGTGGATCTGAACCGGTAACTCCCGGGAGAAAACAAATGGCAGTCGACAAAAAAGCCAAGGGGAAATCTGCGCGGGCGAAAGAGCCGGTGGCGACCATCGGCGTCATCGGAGGCAGCGGCTTGTATTCGATGAACGGCCTCAGCAATGTTCGCGAATTGGCCGTCAAAACCCCTTTTGGGAACCCCTCGGACGCGATTGTCATCGGCACCGTGGAAGGGAAGCGTGTCGCGTTCCTTGCGCGCCATGGCCGTGGGCATCGCATCCTTCCTGGCGAACTGAATTTCCGGGCGAATATCTACGCGATGAAACTGCTGGGTGTCGAGCGGATCATTTCCGTGAGCGCCGTAGGTTCGCTCCAGGAAAACCTGCGCCCCGGCGAATTCCTGGTGCCAGACCAGTTTTTTGACAGCACCAAGGGCCGTACGTCCACCTTTTTCGGGAACGGCCTGGTCGCACATGTGGCCTTCGACAAGCCCACCTGTCCGCAGCTTTCAACGGTACTTGCGGACGCCTGCGTTTCCCTTGCCGTCCCGGTCCATCGCAAAGGAACCTACATCAACATGGAAGGCCCGCAATTTTCGACGCTGGCCGAGGCGCACTTCCACCGCGGCATGAAGTTCGATGTGATCGGCATGACCAATGTTACCGAGGCAAAGCTGGCACGCGAAGCAGAGATCTGCTATTCCACAGTGGCGATGATTACCGATTACGATTGTTGGCACCCGGATCATGAGTCGGTGACCGCTGCGCAGATCATCGCCACTCTTAATCAGAACGCCAGCAATGCGCAAAACATCCTGCGTGAAGCCATCAAAACCCTGCCCGCGGAACGCAAGTGCAGATGTGGCGCGGCTCTGGCGCATGCGCTGATAACCCCTTTCAAGCTGGTGCCTGCAAGGACCAGGAAAAACCTTGCCGCCATCATCGGCAAATACAATTCTTAGGAGAAACTCGTGTCCCTGCTAGTCGTCGGTTCGGTTGCGTACGATGCCTTGGAAAGCCCGTATGGGAAGGTGGAACGCACTCTCGGCGGTGCGGCCACGTATTTTTCCGTCTCTGCCAGCTTTTTCACGCACGTCAATCTGGTGGGTGTGGTGGGCCACGATTTCCACTCACAGGATGAGGCCATCTTCAAGAAGCGCGCGATTGATATCGAAGGGCTAGAGCGCGCAGACGGCAAGTGCTTCTTTTGGGCGGGACGGTATTCGGAAAATCTCAACGAGCGGGTAACACTGGTGACCGACCTGAACGTCTTTGCTGCGTTCAAGCCGCGCTTGCCGGAAAGCTACCGCAAGTCGAAGTTCGTCTTCCTTGCCAATATTGCGCCGGATCTGCAGCGGGACGTTCTGCATCAGGTGAAAGGCAAACCGAAGCTGACGGCTATGGACACCATGAATTACTGGATCGAGCGCACCAACAGCGAGCTGCGCGAGACTCTGCGCCATGTCGACATCCTGATGATCAACGACTCAGAGACGCGCCAGCTTTCAAACGAGCACAACCTGCTGCGTGCAGCGAAGCATATCTTCAAGATGGGGCCGAGCACACTGGTGATCAAGCGCGGAGAGTACGGCGCACTGCTTGTGGATAAGCACGGAGTGTTCTGCGTTCCGGCATTTCCGCTCGAAGAGCCACACGACCCCACAGGGGCAGGCGATAGCTTCGCTGGCGGTTTTATGGGCTATCTGGCCAGCGTCGGCACAGCCAGCGACGCACACCTGCGCCGCGCGATGGTTTATGGGTCGGTGCTGGGTAGCTTCACCGTAGAACGCTTCGGCCTCGAGCGCCTGTTGAGCCTGAAGAAAAGCGAGATACACGCCAGGGCACGTCACTTCCTGAAATTGACGCAATTCAAACTGTAGGCGTTAGAATCTCCTTGAAGCGGGGTTTCCCGAACCGGGATGCTTTCCTACCACGAAATTCTTATCCGGCTGCTGTTCGCCGCTTTTCTAGGCGCGGCTATTGGCGTGGAACGCGACGTTCACCGGCGCCCGGCCGGGATTCGCACGAGCATGCTCGTTTGCATGGCCACGGCGCTGTTTACGATTCTTTCCGGAGAAATCGCGCACCGCATGGGCGACACCAGCGGAACGCGTATTGCTTCGAACATCGTGCAGGGCATTGGCTTCCTGGGTGCCGGCGCGATTCTAAAGGATGCCATGGGACTTGTGGGCATGACCACGGCCGCAACCATTTTTGCGGAGGCTGCCATCGGGATGGCCGTCGGCGGCGGACTTTATGCCGTGGCGGGCACTGCGACAGCGATTGTGCTGTTTGGCCTCTTTGTCATCGCCTGGTGTGCGGACCGCTTCAGCCTGAAATCACGCATATTGGTGTTTCGATTCACTACGAGCCACGCGGATAGCGTCGCTGGGGAAGTGCAGCGCCTGCTCGCGACGCTAAAAATTCCCACGCAGCATTTTCGTGTGTCGATGGCCGGGATTAACTCGATCGTGGAATTCGAGGCTGACGTCAGCCATCGCCAGCAGGAGCAAATCGTCGGACAGCTCCACCGGGAGGGCGTGGTTACCGAAGTAGTTCCCCTGCAAGGCCATCACGAATGACCCGGAGTTCCGGCAAACTGCAAAAACCAAAGGCCCTGCGCAAGGGATCGCGCATCGGGATTGTCTACCCGTCGTCTCCAGCAGATGACGCTGCTGTCTCCTCAGGGATCGCAGAACTGACGCGCCTCGGATTTGTAGTCGAAGAGCCTGCGGAACTTAGGCCCCAGGGATACTTTGCGGGGAGCCACAAGGAACGCGTCGGGCAGTTCTGCAAGGCGATTCTCGATAAAAACATTGACGGCGTGATTGGCGCCCGGGGCGGTTACGGCGCGAATTACCTCCTCGATTTTAAGCTGACACAATGCCTGAAGGCGCCGAAGTGCCTAGTCGGGTATAGCGATGTCAACGTCTTGCAATACTTTCTCGCGGCGGAGCGGAGGTGGGTCGGCTTCTACGGACCTATGGTCGGCTCGGGATTCCACCTTGGTGCCCAACAGCCGGGGGGTTACGACGAGAACTCCTTACTTCAAGCACTTGGTGAAACGAAACGTGAGTGGGAGATCCCGCTACATGGATCTGCGATGAGAGCAGGCGCCGCCACAGGGCATCTGGTTGGCGGCTGCCTGACTATGCTGCAAAACACCCTTGGCACTCGCTTCGCTCCTGATGCTGACGGCGCGATCCTGGTGCTCGAAGATCGGGGCATGAAGCCCTATCAAGTGGATCGTGCATTGCGGCATCTTTATCAGGCAGGCGTCCTCCGTAACGTGAGTGGAATCGTCCTGGGTGATTTCCCCGATTGCGATCCACCCGTGCCCGGGAGTCCGAGCGTGTCGGAAATTTGCGCCGCTGTTCTTGGCCCCCTCAAAGTGCCGATTGTTTTTGGAGCACCCGTCGGACATACCAAACGGGTGATTCTGACAATCCCGCTCGGTGTTCGCGCAAAGTTGCACGCCAGGAATGAGGGTACGCTTGAAATACTGGAACCTGCGGTCATCGAGTAAACTAGAAAGGGAAGGGAACCTTGGCCGAACCTAGGCATATTCACATGATCGGCATCGGCGGCTCCGCCATGTCTCCGTTGGCGGGAATGCTGTGTGAACGTGGCTACCGGGTGACCGGCTCGGATGCCGGCGTTTATCCGCCTGCTTCCACGTTCCTGAAGGCCAGCGGCATCCAGTACGCCACTTCATTTGATCCCATCCATTTGACGCCCGCTCCGGACCTCGTCATCGTCGGCAATGCTATTTCGCGTGGCAACTCCGAACTGGAAGAGCTGCTCGACCGCAAACTGCCCTACCGTTCGCTGCCGGAAATCCTGGAAGAAGAGTTTTTGCCCGGGAAGCATTCGATTGTTGTGAGCGGGACGCACGGCAAGACCACGACTACCGCAATGCTCGCATGGCTGTTCCAGGTGGCCAAGAAGCACCCGAATTTCCTAGTGGGAGGCGTTGCGGAGAATTTTGGCCAGGCCTACGGGCTTGGCGGCGGAGAAGAGTTCATTCTGGAAGGGGACGAGTACGACAGCGCGTATTGGGACAAGGCCGCTAAGTTCTTCCACTATCATCCCGATGATTTGATCATCACGTCCTTGGAGTTTGACCACGCCGATATTTACGCCGATTTCGCTACTTACCAAGTTGCGTTTCGGAGGCTTGTGAATTTGGTTCCGCGCCGAGGCCGCGTGATCGTTTGGGGCGATCGCGAAGCGGGAGAAGCGCTGGCGAATGCGACGGCAAAGGCGTTTTGTCCCGTGATTCGCTATGGGTTTGAGCCGGACAACGACTGGGTGGCATCGAACGTGCAATCCAAAGACGACACGATGACCTTCCAGGTCCATCACAACAGTGAGCGGTACACAGAGCTTCGACTTGCGGCCACCGGCCGGCACAATGTTTTGAACGCGCTCGCTGCGTTGATTGTGGCGCACGGGCGCGGGATCCAGCGTGAGCTGATCGAGGAGGCGCTTGCGACATTTCGTAGCGTGAAGCGTCGAATGGACCTGAAGGGTGAGGTGGACGGTATCGCGGTGGTTGACGATTTTGCACATCACCCCACGGCGGTGAAAGCTACCATTGAAGCGGCTCGGTTGCGCTGGCCCGGCAGGTATTTGTGGGCGATTTTGGAGCCACGCTCCAATTCCATGCGCCGCAGAGTGTTTCAGGACGCTCTGCCAGTATCGCTGGCACTTGCGGACAAGGTTCTGCTTGGCTCGGTTCATCGTGCCGGACAACTGTCCGACGAGCAACGGCTTGATCCGGAGGCCGTCGCGGCCGGCGTTCGCCTACTCGGCAAAGACGCGCGAGTCTTGCCCGGCGCTGATGCTATCGCCGATCTGCTTGCGGCAGAAGCGAAGCCGGGAGATCTGTTGCTGGTCATGTCGAATGGGAGTTTTGATGGTCTCTGCGAAAAACTGCTGAAAAAACTGGCTTTGACGCACTCCACCACCGGAGCGAACGCCCGGTGATCAGAGCTCCTTTCTCGCCTTGGATGCTGTTCACGGCTCTTGTTTCGGTGTGTTTCCTCAATGTTCGGCCGGCCCACGCCGAAATCAAGTACACCATTTCGCTCATCCATCCCGAGCAGCATCTGTTTCACGTGACCATGGAAGTGCCGAATGTGCAGAGCCATGTGGACTTGCAAATGGCCGCGTGGGATGCGCTCTACCAGATCCGGGATTTCAGCAGCCACGTGCAACGTGTTTCTGCCACGCTGAATGGCCAGAGCGCGCCAATCGAAAAGCTAGACAAGCTGACGTGGCGTGTGCAGGGGGATGGCATCGTTAAGGTTTCCTATGACACTTTCTGGGACGATCCCGGTCCGTTCAGCTCACAGCTGAATTCCGAGCACGCGTTCATCAACCCCGCCATGATTCTGCTGTACGTCCCCGGGAGGAGACACGAAGAAACCTGGCTCTCCTTTGCAGAGATACCTGGAGATTGGAAACTGGCCACGGCCACGCCCATGCTCGTTACCATGGCTGGCGCGGTCCGTCTAACGTCCCTACAGGCGCCTTCCTTTGACGTGTTAGCCGATGGCCCTATCGAGATCGCCAAATTTGAGGAGTTCACGCTGCACGACTTGACGCCGCCTGTGCGTGTGATCATTCACGGAGGCGACTACAAGCGGCGCGATGTGGAAACGGCACTGCGCAAGATTTGCGTGTATGAATTGAAGCTTATGGAAGGCGCGCCCTATCCGAACTACACGTTTATTTTCCACATTGGCAGGGTGGCAACGGGCGCCGGCGGCGGCATGGAGCACTCCAATTCGACGGCCATTTATATCCCGAGCGGCGATTTTCTTCCGAACGTATCGGCGCATGAGTTCTTTCATCTTTGGAACGTGAAAAGAATCCGGCCCGCGTCGCTCGAACCACTTGATCCCACGCGCGAGATGTACACGCGTTCCTTGTGGTTTGCCGAAGGGGTGACGAATACGTTCAGTTCCTATTCCCTGGTGCGGACGGGCCTCTGGAGCAAGCAGGATTTTTATCAGGATTTGAGCATGCAGATCACGGAGTTGGAGTCGCGCCCTGCGGAACAGTGGCAAAGCGCCGAGCAGTCGAGCCTCGATGCGTGGCTGGAAAAGTACGCCCTCTACAACCAGCCGCAGAGCAGTGTTTCCTATTACACCAAGGGACAGATCCTCGGTTTTCTGCTCGATATCGTGATCCGCGACCGCACTGATAATCAACGGAGTCTCGATGATTTGCTGCGTGAGATGAACACCGATTTCGCGCGGGAAGGGAAGTACTACCACGATTCGCTGGACATTCGCCTGGAGTCGGAGAAACTGACCGGAGGGTCGCTTGCGGATTTCTTCGACAACTATGTGGGCGGCGTAGATCCGTTGCCTTATCAGAGCGTGCTTCTGCGAGCGGGCCTTGAATTGCGCCCTCACGAAAGCGTGCACGCGACTCTTGGCTTCTTGCCGCAGCGCGAGCCGGCCGGGCCGTGGACGGTCATCGCCGTGGACGCCGACAGTCTGGCAGCCAAAGCCGGTTTGCAGGTGGGCGATGAGATCGTACGCTGGAACAATGCCGATGTGCCGCGCCATCCGGAACGCTGGGCGACACAACAGAGGCCCGGTGACCTGTTGCGGCTTCGCGTTCGCCACAGCGAAAGGGAGCAGACCGTGGACGTGCGTCTCGGCGAGATGCGTGAAAAGTTCTTCCAGGTGATAGAGCTTGCGAATGCCGATGACCGCGCTCGCCGTCTGCGCGATGGCTTGCTTCACGGCACGACCGAGCCGGTTACCGCGAACCGCAGATAGCGCCTTAGCCTTTCACCTCCGCAAACAACGCTTGACCGGCGTTCCCTGATTCGAGAGAGTTTCTTATCCCATGCTTCGCGCCCTTTTCATGTGTGCGGCGATGACCCTGTACATTCTCCTTCTCGGCCCGCCGTTGCTTCTTTACACGTATTTCAGCAGGGACCCGAATCCACTTTACTGGGCAGCGCTGAGGGGTGTTCTGTTCTTCGTCCGGGCAGTCGGCGTCCGGATCAAGGTCAAAGGCACGGAACGCATTCCTCCCGGCACGGTCATTTTCGCTGCCAATCACACGAGTTCTGCCGATGCTCCGGCGGTGGTTGGCGCCATTCCGCGCCGCATCGCAATTTTGTTGAAGCAGTCACTGTTCCAAGTTCCCATCGTTGGCCAAGCCTTCCATCTCGCACATTTTGTCCCGGTGGACCGCTTCCGCCGTGAGTCCGCGATCGAGAGCCTCGAGAAAGCGACCGAGGCGATCAAGAAAGGCCAGAGCTTTCTGATCTACCCCGAAGGGACGAGGAGTCCCGACGGGCGCCTGCAGGAATTCAAGAAGGGAACTGCTGTGATGGCCATCAAAGCGGGGGTGCCGCTGGTGCCGGTAGCCTGTTCGAACGCACACCGCATCATGAAAAAGCGTTCATTGAAAATTCATCCCGGAGAAATTGTGGTGGAGTTTTTGCCGCCCATCGACTCGACGCAGTACACCGCGGAAAAACGTGACGAACTTAACCAGCAGCTGTATGACGAACTAGCTGCCGGCCTACCGCCCGACCAGCGGCCGCTCGGCTTCCCTGGCGCAGCCTAGGATACTGGCATTACCTGTTTCGTTTTTCTTCGAGTTCTGCCACGCGTTTCTGCAATTCCGGCAAGCGGCGCAATGCCGCCATCATGCGCAGCCATTCACGATTTTCGACGGCTGGGTAACCCGAATAGAGCGCTCGCTCCGGTACGTCGTTGGGCACGCCGCTTTGTGCGGTGATCACCGTGCCATCGCCGACGGTCAAATGCCCTGCGGTGCCCACTTGTCCAGCCAAAATGCAGTTTGCGCCAATGCGAGTGGAACCCGCTAGGCCCACTTGCCCGCACAACATCGAATTAGGTCCGACCTTGGAGGCGTGTCCTACCAGTACCAAGTCGTCGATTTTGGTGCCATGCCCGATGCGTGTTTCCCCTACTGTGGCGCGGTCAATGCACGCGTTCGCCTGCACTTCGACGTCATCCTCAAGCACCGTGGGGCCGGACTGCGCCATCTTGTACCAGGTGCCGTCGGTGCTTTTCGCATAGCCCAGACCATCGCCGCCAATCACAACGCCGTTTTGCAAGATCACGCGGTCGCCAATCTGGCAGAACTCGCGCACGATGGCATGCGCGTGTGCAAAGAAGTTCGCCCCAATCCGGGCACCCCGGTAAATCGTGACGAAGCTGTGTAGGACCGCGTCCTCACCAATCACAACGTCCTCATCGACGAAGCAGTACGGGCCTATGTGCGCTCGGCTGCCAATTTTCGCGTCTTTGGCAATCACCGCTGTCGGATGAATTCCGGGCGCGTATTTCGGTGCATCGTAAAAAATCTCAATGGCTTTCGCAAATGCTAGATAGGGATTCGGCGTGCGCAGCTTCGCCAACATCGGCTGGCCGGATTCGCGCTCCACCTCCACGCCGTCCTCGACAAAGACGGCGGACGCACGCGTCGTCCTGAGGCTCGGCGCGTAGCGCCGGTTCGCCAAAAACGTCACTTCGCCAGGACCGGCCTGCTCAATACCTGCGACGCCGTGAATTGCCGTTTGTCGCTCGCCTTCCAGCCGACACCCCAACCGTTGCGCCAATTCGTGCAGCTTCATACGCACTCCTCCGCTCGATCGACACCAATCAGTGAGTCTCGCACACCCGAATCCGCGAAGTACAGGCGGCTGACGTCCCCGTCGACGCGCGCGGATGTAGACTGTGTTTCTTATGAGTGGAAACAGAGAGATATGCCCGGTGAGCGGGAAGCGCCAGTACGCAACCGAAGGCGAGGCCCTGGCCACCGCAGATCATCAAAGGTCCGTCGCGAAAGCGCCACTGAAACTGCACGCCTACCGCTGCGATTGGTGCGGTGCCTGGCATCTGACGAAGACCCAACCGAAAAGCAACCAGGATCGCCTCTGAAGCGTCAGGCGTTTTCCCGTCCGATCAGGATGTCCCAGGTCGCCGCAGCCTCGGCTTCGTGGCGGAGTCCGCAAATATGCAGCAAGCTTGCTGACTAGGCTGATGCCGTGAAGACGGCTGGGATGCACGAGCGGTGAGGGAAACCAAATGGGGCTCAAACCAACTGTGCTGCTCCGAGGATGAGCTACCCTACCCACACATCACCGGTCGGTCGTTAGAGAGAAGCGCTTCAGTAAAACTGTCAGCAGGAACGCAAAGATGGTTTCACCAGTTATGTTTCTCCATCGGCCCCGAAAGAACTACGAAACAATCGTGGAAAGTTACTCGCTAAACAGACGGGGTTGCGCCGCAGCGGTTCCCGCGGGCTTGCGGCGAGCTACCCCCACCACACCGAGGACAGTGAGTTCCATAATGGCCGTGCGGGGAACGTAGATGCGGTCGGTATTGGAGTTGAAGTCAGGCGGGGTCAGGTGCAGGCCGTTGTCCAGGAATGC
>Ga0306920_100005742_pt1 | contig 16075 bp, 16 predicted proteins | sample flu12Cox44000170_FD_204666 | JGI IMG/M metagenome (GOLD analysis project Ga0306920, IMG submission 204666) | Lab enrichment of tropical soil microbial communities from Luquillo Experimental Forest, Puerto Rico - flux4day.12C.oxic.44.000.170 (v2)... | ecosystem: Environmental > Terrestrial >... | reverse complement strand
CGAGCTGCCGCGCGGCAGTAATCTCGCCGCGGGAGTCAAGGGCGAGCCGGCTTTCTATTCGGGCCGCGTACTGAGCACCGACGGCAGGCCACTGCCGAATGCGCTGCTCGACATCTGGTCGGGCGATGGCGAAGGCAACTACGACATGCAGATCCCCGGCGAGGCGGGCATGAAGGCCCGCGGCAGGATTCGCACCGATAACGAGGGTCGCTACTGGTTTCGCTCGATCAGGCCGACCTTCTACCCGGTGCCGACCGACGGGCCGGTCGGGCAGATGCTGCGCAAGATGGCGCGCCATCCGTATCGCCCCGGACACGTGCACCTGATTGTCTCTGCGCCTGGACACCTGTCGGCCACGACCCACTTGTTTGTCGCCGGCAGCCGGTACCTGGACTCCGACGCCGTATTCGGCATGAAGGAGTCGCTCGTGGCGGAGTTCAGGCGGCATCCCCCGGGGCCCGGACCGGACGGCGAGCAACTGGACACGCCCTTCTACACGGTGAGCTACGACCTCCGGCTGCGGCCCGCCAGCGCCGCAGCGCCAGACAAGAGCGGGAGCAGGGACTAGATCATGAGCGCAAGCGCGGGCCGCATCCTGACCACCCACGTCGGTAGCCTTCCCCGCAGTCAGGCGGTGACGGACGTGCTGTTCGCGCGCGAGCGCGATGAGAGCCGCGATGGCGCGAGGGACGACGCCGTTATCACCGATGCGGTAGCGGAGGTCGTGCGCCGACAGGTCGAGGTCGGCATCGACATCGTCAGCGATGGCGAGATGAGCAAGATCAGCTATGCGACCTACATCGCGCGCCGCCTGGCGGGGTTCGCCGGCGACACCCCGCGCGAGCCGGGCCAGGACCTGGTTGAGTTTCCAGGTCTTCTGCGCAAGCTCGCCGAACGGGGCGCGACCGCCAAGTACCGGCGTCCCCGCTGTGTCGCGGCCGTGACCGTCATGGACACGAAACCGCTCGAGGCGGACATCCGTAATCTCAACGCCGCCGCCGCGAGGTCGCATCCTACCGGCGCGTTCATGAACGCGGCCTCACCCGGTGTGATCGCGCTCTTTCAGCCGAACGACTATTACCGCACGCAGGATGAGTACCTCGAGGCGCTTGCCGCCGCGCTGCAGGCCGAATACGAGTCCATCGCTGCCGCAGGCATCGTGCTGCAGATCGACGCCCCGGATCTGGCGATGGGACGGCACACCATGTATCGCGACCGCTCGCTGGAGGAGTTCGAGAGACTCGCCGCGCGGCATATCGAGGTGCTCAACTACGCCCTGCGGAACGTGCCGGCGGAGCGCGCGCGCATGCACGTTTGCTGGGGCAACTATGAGGGGCCGCACCATTACGACATACCGATGGCGCGCCTCCTGCCGATCGTGCTCAAGGCCAAGCCGCAGGGACTGCTGTTCGAGGCCGCCAACCCGCGGCACGCCCACGAATGGGCGGTCTTCAAGAGCGTAGACATTCCGGAAGACAAGGTGTTGATTCCGGGAATGCTCACCACTACGACGAACTACATCGAGCATCCCGAGCTCGTCGCCGAGCGCCTCGAGCGCTTCGCGCACATCGTCGGTCGCGAGCGGGTCATGGCGGGCACCGATTGCGGTTTCGGCACCTTTGCCGGTTTCGGCCCGGTCGAGCCCGACATCGCGTATCTGAAGCTCAAGTCCCTGGTCGAGGGCGCGCGCATTGCATCGCGCCGGCTGTGGGATTAGTACGGCGCAGCCGTGCCACGTACTCCGGTTACCGCGACTCGCTCACACACGCCGCAAGAGACGCGTGCTGCCGCGATCGCGAGCATCGAGACCCGCTCGGGCCATCCAACACCGTTCCGTTTCTATGACAACCGCCAGAAATATCTGGCATTCGTGAACACCTGCAACGAGAAGTCTTCGATCGCACGTCGTGCCGCGCGTGAGTTGCAGTTCGTACATCCGTCACCTCCGGCGCTGCGACTGTTCGATGCGGGAATGGGCGATGCGACGGTGCTGTCGCGCCTCATGCGCATCGCCCATCACGCCCACCCGACGGTGCCCATGCTGGTGGTGGCTAAAGAGATCAGCCTGGAGGACGTGCGGCTGGGACTGGAGAAGATGCCGGACCGGTTCCTCGAGCACCCGGCGACCGTTCTCGTGATTACCAATCTGCACTACGCCGAGGCACCGCGCCTCATGCCGCGCGATGTGCAGTCGGCGGCGGCCCTGAACTGGCAGGAAGTGCGCCTGATCGGAGACTCGGCACATCAATACGCCGAACGGATCGAGGAGCTTGCCGCGACGCTCGCCCACGGCTGGGAGGCCAAGCCCAGCCCGACCTCCGGCAATCCCATCTACGTCCGGCCCTCCGTGCTCACCCTCTATCGCGACGATCAGAAATTCCTGCTCGATGCGGTCATTCCCAAGCCGGGACGTACCTTCGAGGACTACGACTTCATCCTGGCGTCGCAACCGTGGCGCGCCCGCATGTCCGCCAAATTCAAAGCCCAGAAAGTGCTCGCGCCGCTGGCGCGCAGTCTCGCGCCCGGCGGCCGCATGTTGGCTATTCAGTCCCACGGCAAGGATCCGGCTCTGGAGATCATTCAGAGGCTGTGGCCGGGAGAGAACCCGTTCCAGGTGGATCGGCATGAGCTGATCGCGGCACTGAAGTCGGAGCTCGGCCGGCAAGCGCGCGAGTTTTCCCTCAACGCGCAGTCCGATGACAAGGCCATCTTTCGCTACCACATGCACACCTTGCCCTCGGAGATCTGCGATCGAATCGGCACCTCGACGCTGTATGCAGCCTGGAACGCTGCCATCTATGTCAATCAGATCGAGGACGAGCGTCTCGATGCGGTGATGCAGACCGGTGCCTATCTGGAAGCAACCCAGGCGGTCCTGCAAAAGTACCGCGGTCTGTGGTTCAACGACGAAACATTCGTGGTCAGCCGGCGCCGGTCGTGAGCAGGAGAGAATGACGGACGAAGCACCGGTCCTGATCGCGGGCGGCGGCTTGGTGGGTCTCTCGGCCGCGGCATTCCTCGCGCAACAGGGTATCCGGTCGCTCACCATCGAGCGGCTCGCCGCCAGTTCGCCGCTGCCGCGCGCCGCGTTCTTTCACATGCGAACTCTCGAGATGTTCCGCGGCCTCGGCATCGAGGAGGCCGTGCGCAGTGAGTCGGCCAAGGAGTTCGTACCCGAAGGCGCCATAATTGCCATGCAGACACTGGCGGGCAGGAAGCTCGCGGACATCATCCCGAACTTGAACGAAGGCGTCGACGCGCTCAGCCCATGTCGGCGGCTGTTCCTGAATCAGCCGACCCTCGAACCCATCCTGCGCGACCGTGCGCGCGCCGGTGGCGCCAGCATCGTGCAAGGGGCCGAGATCATCGGCGTGCGCCAGGATTCGAGCGGGGTCACACTCACGATCCGGGATATGCACGACAACAGCACCCGCGAGGTGCGCGGCGATTACCTGATCGCGGCCGACGGTGGTCACTCGAGCGTGCGCGCGGCGCTGGGAATCGACTACGAAGGGCGCGGTGCTTTTTCGAACTCACTGACCATTTATTTCACAGCAGACCTCTCTCGGTACGTCGGCGATAAGGCGTGGAGCCTGATCTACGTAAATAACCCGACGTTGCACGGATTTTTTCGCCTCAATCGCGCCGCCACGGCCGGGTTTCTCGGCGTGAACATCATCGGCAACCCGGCGATCGATCCGGAGGCGGCCGTGAACGCAGCCGCCGACGTGAGCGAGTCACGACTCATAGAGCTCGTCCGCGCCGGGGTGGGCAAGTCAGATCTTGCGGTGCGGATCGACGGCTACAGCCGCTGGCGTGCGACGGCGAGCGTCGCCGCGCGGCTGCGCGACGGGCGCACATTCATCGCAGGTGATGCGGCGCACCTCATGCCACCCAACGGCGGTTTCGGCGGGAATACCGGCATCCACGACGTCCACAACCTCGCCTGGAAACTCGCCCTCGTGATCAACCGCCGCGCCGGTCCGGGCCTGCTCGATACCTATGAGACGGAACGGCGCCCGGTCGGCGTGTTCACGGTCGAACAGGCATTTTCCCGTTACGTGGCGCGCACGGCACCATGGCTGGCGGCGCGGACTCAGCCCGAGCCTCTTGTCGATGACCTGCGTATCGAACTCGGCTACCTGTACGACTCGCCTCATGGTGTGCATGCCGATCCCCGCCACACAGGCGGGGTACCCGGATCGCGGGCGCCACACCTGTGGCTCGAACGTCATGGCAAGCGCATTTCCACCCTCGATCTCGCGGGTCGATATGTTCTCCTTGCCGGTGCGGCGGGCTCCGCCTGGACGGACGCAGCCAAGGAGATGAGTGCAGGGTTCCACGGATTGTCGCTCGACGCTTTCTGCCTCGGGCGCGACCTGGCAGACCGCGAGCGCTGCTTTCCGGGCGCGTACGGGATTTCCGATTCGGGCGCGACTCTCCTGCGTCCCGACGGATTTGTCTCGTGGCGTTGCAGCGAAGCCGCGTCCGACCCCGGCGCGGCGCTGCGGGCGGCGCTCAACAGCAGCCTCTGTCTTCGCTAAGCTCTGCACCCGAGTATCGGGTCGCGACGCCGCGGCGCCGGGCACTAACCGGATCGATTCAACACCGAGGCAACTATGAAGGCAGCTACCAGGGCCGTGTACTCATTGGTCGGCATTGCGGCGATGTTCCTCCCGCTCGTGAGCCAGGCCGAATCCAGCGGGGCTGCTCCGCGACCCATCGTGCTGAAGGCCGACCATCTCTTCGATTCGGTTTCCGGCAAGTTGGTCGATCACGGCGTCGTTGTCGTCTCGGGCGGTCGGATCGAGGCGGTGGGGAGCGATGCGAGAATCCCAGCCGAGGCGCAGATCATCGATCTCGGCAATGCCACGTTGTTGCCCGGCTTCATCGATGCGCACGTGCATTTGAGCGATGAGTCGGGTCCGAACTGGTATCTCGATTTCTTCAACCACATCATGCGCTTTCCGGCGGAACAGGCGTTGTACGCCGCTCACTACGCCAAGGTCACTCTCGAAGCGGGCGTCACCACCGTGCGGGACGTCGGCGCCGAAGACCACATCGCCGTCGGATTGCGCAATGCGATTCGCGCCGGCATGGTGCCTGGCCCACGCATGCTGGTCGCCAACAATGCAATCGGCTCGACGGGCGGACACGCCGACCAGGAGCCATATCCCCCAGAACGCGTTGCCGTGGCCGGGCCGATCAAAGGGGTGTGCAACAGCCCTGACGAGTGCCGGGCCGCAGTGCGCAATCAGCTCAAGTACGGAGCCGATGTCATCAAGTTCATGCCCTCTGGAGGCGTCTTATCGCTATCCGACCCGGTGGACAATCCGCAACTCACCCAGGAGGAGATGAATGCCATCGTCTCCGAGGCCCACAACTGGGGGCGCAAGGTGGCCGCGCACTGCCACGGCGACCGCGCGGCCAAGATGGCGATGGCCGCCGGAGTCGATTCGATCGAGCACGGGACGTTTCTCAAGGACGACACGCTGGCAGAGATGAAGAAGAAACACGTGTATCTCGTCGCGACGCTGTTTGCCGGCGCCTGGACACTGGAGCATATCGACAAGTTTCCGCCGGCGATTGCGGCGAAGGCGCGGGCCGCGTCGGCCCAATCGCAGCAGATGTTCCAGCACGCCGTCAGGATCGGCGTGCCGATTGCGATGGGCACCGACGCTGCGGTCGAGCCGCACGGCTTGAACGCACGCGAGTTCTCGCTGATGGCGAAAAACGGCCTGTCGCCGGCGCAGGCGTTGATGGCGGGTACCGCCAACGGCGCCGAGCTTCTCGGGCTGGCCGACCAGGTGGGTACTCTGACCGCCGGGAAGCTTGCCGACGTCGTCGCAGTCGAGGGCAATCCGCTCACCGACCTGAAAGCGACCGAGCACGCCGTGTTCGTGATGAAGGAGGGCACTGTGTACGTCGCGCCGCCCCCCGGCCACTGACGTACCGCTGGGCAAGAGAGCTCGCGTACCCTCTGCGGTTGCGCGGCCGCGCGGTGGTCGAGCCGCGGTCGACGGTGAGCTCTTAACCCACATCCATTGGCAAAGTCGCCGACTCGACCGCGAGGTCAACCGCCTGACTGACCGTAATGCCGGTCGCGTCCGAGAAGATCTGGCGATGTCGTTCGACCCAGCGCTCGGCTCGAATGCAGTGCGCTGGCGTAACGATGCCGAGGCCCTGCAGCCTGCGTAGCCTCTGAATCACTGCTTGGCTCATGGCGTGGCGACGGTAAACACAGTGTCGACAACGACAAGCAGCGCTGCCACTGTCATCGCAACGAGCGGGGCAACGACCGAGCGCGGAAAGATGAACATGGTACCTCCTTACCAAGACAAGAACTGATCGCCGACGACTAGCGGTCAACAACCGCCGCCGCGTCGGCCGCTGGCGCGTCGCCCCAGGCCAGCGCTTGGGCAAGGATCTTCGCGAAAGCAAGGCCGTATGTGGGGGAGCGAAACAGCAGTACCGGATCGTCCGTAGTCGCAATACCGTCGGTCACGACTAGTGGATCAAAATTCCTCCTTGCGCATTGCTCGGCACGCTCGTGCATATCCTGGGTCAGTGTCAGGGTGCCCGCCTTAAAGTGCTTGCGTCCCTGCGGCCAGGCAATCGATGCGTTGTCGCTGGTGTCCCCAGGCTCTCCTACATAAACAATCATGTCCCAGCGAACTGGACCGGTGGCGAGCCGCTTGAGCAAGCCATATGGGAGAGCATCCTCAGGGTCCTGGGCTGCCTCAGACGGCGACGAGGCCGTCCGTTCGTCCTGGGGTAGAAAACGCCACCTGACGAAGTGTGTGCGACCCTCGGCGTCGATGAACCTGAAGGTATGGATACTGAAGTACGTTGCGCTGGCGTAAGCGGACGGCGCATCGGTGGCGGTCGCAAAGTTCGACTGTGCGAACGCGTCGGGATGTGCAGCGAGGAAAGCGTGCAGCCGCTGCAAATCGGGCGTGCCGGTATTGGGATCCGGTTTAGCCGCGACAATCATCGCACCGAACTCAACGGCATCCGCCGTGCCGAATGATGCCGTGTTGAGCATTGCCATGTGGTGCAGGCCACCGCCAGGCAGACGAAACTCGAGCTCCATTTCGCGCGAGTTCCGGCGGTTGGCGTCGCCGCGGGCGGCCGAGAAACGCGCAATTACTGGCAGCGAGGAATGGCTGAACAACGCCGAGCGGCTCAGCGCCGCAGCCACGGACGTGCCGGTGAACTCTCCGCTGACGCAAACGCAGTCGCCGTCATGCGCGAGTCCCTCAGGGTTAACGTCGAAGGTTGCTTCGAAGGAGTTGACGATTTCATCTGCTGTTAGTGCTGCCCGGGCAGACGCTGCAAGCGTTGCCGCAAGAGCGCCGCAGGCGATCACAGCGAGGATTCTTGACTTGTTCATGGATCGGACCGGCCTCTCGAATTAAGCGCTGAGTGTGCTGACAGAACACGCGATGCCGACTGTTAATTCCATCGCCGGCCCGTTCGGACCCGCGAGGAATAAATCGCTGCAGCGCGTGTTTCGTAACTGACGCAAGCGAGGCATGCCGCGCGGCGGCAACAGACGCATCTCAGATGTTTTATAGGAGTCTTTATGGAAGCTCTCGGACTGTCCTTTGTTGGCACGACGCTGCTGCTCCTGCTGGCACAAACCGCCGAGTCATTCGTCCCGAGCCGGCGTGTGATCGGAGGCAGAAGCCGTCGCCCTTGAGCCCGGCAATGCCCGCGCAGCTGCGGCGGGCGATTTCCCGGGCCCTGCGCAGAGAATTTTTGCGGGGCATAGGGAATAACGCTTCGACCATGGGTGTTACGGTATTGGCTGGTGGGGGGAAACAGCCCGCGGGCTCACCGGCGGAGAGGTAACACCGATGGCTATCGATGACAGGGACTTGCTGGCATACGCCGACGGTCAGCTGGCGCCTGAGCGGCGCGCCGAAATCGAGGCTGCGATGGCGAGCTCCGCGGATGTCGCGCGGCGGGTGAGCGCTATGCGCGCCTCAGCTCTGCCTTACGCTGCCGCGTTCGAGGCGCAGGCCCTGCCCCCGGTGCCGCGAGAGCTCAGTCAGCGAATCAGGGCTCTTGTCAGCGCCGATCGTCAGCGCCACCGACGTGTCCAGCCGGCCTGGCCACGACTGGCGGCGGTATTCGCTGCAGGTGTGCTCTGTTGCGCCATTGCGCTGAGGCTGCTGTCGCCCGGTGTGACGACTGTGTCGCCGGTGGCCCAGGTCGAGCCGTGGATCCAGGCAGTGGCCGACTATCAGCAGCTGTATTCCCGCGCTACGGTGATGCATGTCACCGAGGATCCGCAACTGACTGCCCGCGTAATCAGTGACTTATGGACTGCTGATGGGATGAGGCTGGTCGTGCCGGACTTGCGGGCTGCCGGACTGACTTTCAAGCGCGTACAGCGTCTGAGCTTCCGCGCGAGGCCTGTCGTGCAGATGGTGTATCTGCCCGAGCAGGGGGAGCCGATCGCGCTCTGCGTCACGCGGGATGCGCGCCCCGATCAGAGGCCATCCGCGCACCAGATTGGCGAACTGAGCACGGTCGCATGGCGGCAGGGTGACATGGGCTACGTGTTGCTCGGCAGGGGCTCGGCGCAGGCGCTGCTGGATCTGGGGCGCCACATTGCCAGTGGCCAGACGAACAGCCTCTTTGGCCACGCCGGCGGCTCGCCAGTCCACAACACCGCGTAAACGCGCGCTGCGCGGATCGCATGCCACGGAACCGTGCACCAGCGGACGCTCACCGTAACCCACCATTCCAACGAGACCGAACTCCAGGCTGGGCCAGGGCCACACGGCGTGCGCGGGAATAAGAGGGCGCGCAGGCGTGTTTTTCATTGCGACTCGAGACGCGAGGGCCGCACAAGGTCAACTCGCGCGAGTTGCCGGAGTCGTTGGAGGACAACATGAGAACACACACTTGTGGAGCTGCCATGAGCGCTACGCCGCGTGATTTGTTGGATACCGCAATTGCACAGCTGCGAATGCTGACCGCCTTTCTGGGCGATCAGCTGGCCGACAGCGTAGTCGAGTCGAGATCCGCCGATAGCCCGGAAATTCTAGCCTGCCGCGAAGTGCTCGTTTCACTCGGGGCGCTGATCATGAAGGTTGAAGCCGCAAGTCGCGCGACGTCCGAGCGTGTTCGAGCCACCAGCGAGTTGATCGGCCTGAGCGAATTTGCGCGGACCTGGTGAGGGACGAGCGGCAATGAGGACCGCCGCGTGCAATCAGGTCGAGCTGCACGTCACGCGGCGCCGCACGGCGGCAGCATGAGCGCTGCTCTGAGGCGCTGTTCTTCGCACTCGAGGCGGGCGACTGCCGCAGCGGTCTCCCTGGCCTCGGTGCGCAGCCAATCGCTGAAGAGCACAACCTCCGGCAGGCCCGCCACCTGAGGCAGCGCCACCAAGTGGTACGAGAACGCCGTGGCCGTGCTCAGCGCGAGCGGGCAGATCAAGGCACCGTTAGCCAGGTAATCGGTGACCAGGCTCAGTCGCGCCAGCGCGACGCCCAAGCCGAGCACCGCTGCCTCTATCGCTAGTCCGGCGTGACTGAAGCGCTGGCCCGTGCGAGGAGGTGCCTCTGGCATTCCGAGCTGATCAAGCCAGCTGTGCCAGTCAGAAAGGCTGCCATCGCCCTCGGCCCCGGAGTCGTGCAGCAGGGGCAGCTCGAGCAGCGCGCCGATCGTGGCGGTCGCGGTACGCCCGGCGATCAGGCGCGGCGCGCACACCGGCAACACACGGTCGCCCATCAACAAGGTCGCCACGTGACCGCGATAGCGTCCATGACCGAACCGAATCGCGAGGTCGATGTGCTCCGCTCGCAGGTCGAGGACACGGGCATCGGCAATCACCTGCACCTCGATATCCGGATGCAGCGCAAAGAAGCGCGGCAGGCGCGGCATGAGCCAGCGGGAGGCTACCGAGGGCAACAGCGTGATTCGAAGATTGCGGGGCTCGGCGACGCGGCTCAGCCCCGCAAGCGTACGGCTGATGTCACTGATCGCCTGGTCGACCTGGCGCGCGAGGGCCCGACCCGGCGCGGTGAGCTCCAGGCCGCGCGCGCTTCGCTCGAACAATTGCATCCCGATCTCGGCCTCGAGCGCCTTGATCCGGTGGCTGACGGCACTCTGAGTTCGGTGCAGCTCGGCGGCGGCAGCGGTGAAGCTCAAGTGCCGTGCCGCGACGGCAAAGACGTAAAGCGAGTCGATGGAAGGCAACCGGGCCATGCACCGTCAGCCCCGCGCATCGCTCCCGCATGCATGAGCATGTTTCATGGCCTGTTCCCCCCGGGAACTCGTTTGTTCCCCGGACGCAGGCCGACTCTAATGCGCCCGCCACGCAAGTCTATCCTGACGCAGCGGAGGTTCACAGAAAAGTGACCGCCTCCGCCCGGTGTGCTGCCGCCTCGCTCGTGTTTGCAACGTCGGTGCAGGCGGCGCGGCGTGGCCTACCGGGAGAAAGCGAGGCCGGATGATGCGCGATGGAGTGTCCAACGAGCTACCGACGCTGCTGCCGCGGCTATGGCGCTTTGCATTGCGCCTTACGGGTGACCGCCACGATGCAGAGGACCTGGTGCAGCGCGCCTGCGTGCGCGCGCTCGAACGGCAGCATCAATTGCGGCCGGGGACTTCCACACTGAGCTGGCTGTTCTCGATCGTGTACTCGATCTGGCTCAATGAGGTGCGCGCGCAGCAGACCCGTTTGCACGGCAGGATCCACTGGAGCCAGGAATTGGCCGATACCGTCCCCGACCCCACATCACCAAGCCCCGAAGCGTACACGCTGCACCGGCAGATCATCAGCGCGGTCGAACGGCTTCCGGACGCTCAGCGCGCGGTAATGCTGTTGGTCGCGGTCGAAGGCCTCAGCTACCGAGAGGCAGCCGTCGCGCTCGATGTGCCTGTCGGCACTGTCATGAGCCGCCTGGCACGGGCCCGGCAGACGATTGGCGAGTTGTTCGACGCGCGACAGTGTGACGAACCTCGTGCGTCGGACGCGGAAACGGCGCGAGCGACCTACGGGCGATCGAGGCCGCGCTGATAATCCTGCCGGCGTCTAAGGACACGATCCGCAGTGATCTTCGCGCGCGCTATCAGGGCGGGGCCCCCTCGTGAACCGGCAACGCGTCTCCCGAGCAGGACCAGCTCGCGCGTGAGCCTGTGAAGATGCGCGATTCAGGCCTGATCGGGGCCTCATCGTCCAATGATCCCGCGGGTATGAGCACGGTGTCGGTGTGCTGCGGCTGGCGTGGCAGGCGACCACCGCAGATCTCACAGAACTGATTCGTGAACCGCTGGGCCTCGGGTACCCTGAATGTGCGGACGTGCTCCTGACCACTGAGCCACTTCAGCGTTGCAGGTTGGAGGAAAAGGTTGGACGCGTGTCCGGTGCCGGTCGCTCTGCGGCACCGCGAGCAATGACAGTGATAGAACCGCTTTGCTTCGCCCGCGACTTCGTACTTCACGGCACCGCATAGGCAGCGCCCCATCAGGATGATCTGACTCACGGCACCTCCAGTTGTGCATCCCGCGCGGCAGGATACACCACCCAGCCGACGCCGCCGCGGGCTGAGGGCGAGGTGCCGACGAGCTAGCCTCCAGAGCCTCCAGAGCCTCCAGAGCCTCCAGAGCCTCCAGAGCCTCCAGAGCCTCCAGAGCCTCCAGAGCCTCCAGAACCTCCAGAGCCGGAGGGCAGAACATGGAAGCCCCTCGGCGGATAGTTCGGTAGTTGCCGAACTATCGTCACAAAGGGGCCAGAACATGCAAGCCCCTCGACGGATAGTTCGGTAGTTGCCGAACTATCGTCACAAGGGAGGCTGAGCGCGTGTCCCGCCGCGACTCTCGTCGAACGAGGATGGCTGCTCGCGGCAGGCACTAACCGCGAGGGTCGAGTTGTCACGGCTGCCAGCCGCGACGACAATGAATAATGAATAAGGCTGAACAGCCGCTTCCCGAAGGGCGAGGCGTGAAGAGGCGAGCTGTCATTGTCCCAGTGCGCCGCACCCGCAATGACGCTCCCGATCGGGGGCGCCGGGCGCTGCTTGCGGCGCTCGCGGCGACGGCATCGACCGCGGCGTTGCGGCCGGCGGCCGGGGCGGGCGCGTCGCTACGCGTGGGCGTCGCCGGCGGCGGCATCGTCGGCGCCTCGATCGCGCTGCACCTGGCACGCGCTGGCGCCGCCGTGTGGCTGTTCGAGAAGGCCGCCCCGGCGCAAGGCGCGACACGCAACTCCTTCGCCTGGGTCAATGCCTTCGTCGATGACACCCATTACCGCGCGCTGCGGCTCGAAAGCATCGCTGCCTACCACGCGCTCGATCGCACGCTCTCGCTCGGCATGGTCTGGGGCGGATATCTCGACTGGGCGAGCGATGCGGCAGAGGCTGGCACGGTGCGTGCCAACGCGCTCCAGCTCGAAGGCTCGCCCCACCCGGTGCGCACGATCGCAGCTCAGGAGATCGCGCAACTTGATCCACATCTTGCGACCGGGCCGCTGAGTGCGGCTATCTACTCCTCCATCGATGCGCACCTCGATCCGGTCCAGGTGACGCAGCGTTTCCTCGCGGCCGCGCGCGCGGCGGGCGCCACCGTGCTCTACCCCTGCGAGCTGACCGCGCTCGACCTCGAGCGGGGACGGCTGCGCGCGGTGCGCACCACACAAGGGATGTTCGCGCTCGATCGACTCGTGGTGGCCGCAGGAGTCGACACGCCGCGTCTCCTCGCGATGGCGGGCTACCCGCTCGTGCTCCGTCACGCCCCCGGCATCCTCGCCCACAGCGCGAGCGTCGCACCGCTCACCCGCCTCGTGCACGATGCACCTGGCGGCGTCCAATTCAAACAAATGGCTGACGGCTCGGTGGTCGGTACCGATGCGCCGACTCCTCCCGACATTCCCGCGCATGAGGAGATCCGTGCGCGCCCGGAGCAGTTCCCGACCGAGGAGCTGCGGCGCTGGCACGGCGAGCGGATTCTCGGCAAGATCGTGAAGTTCCTGCCGGGCGCGCAAGGCGCGCCGCTCGAGCGTCTGACACTCGGATTCCGGCCCATGCCGAGTGATGAGCTGCCGGTCATGGGCGCGCTGCCTACCTGCCCTACGATTCACGTCGCGGTCACGCACAGCGGGGTGACGCTCGCCCCGATCGTCGGACGTCTCACCGCCGAGGAAGTCCTCAACGGCTCACGCGCGGAGCTGTTCGCGCCTTATCGGCCGGAACGCTTCGGCGGCCAGTCACCCGCGACGAGCTGACCCGTCCCCGACCAGTGGCGGTGTGACGGACGTCACTTCCTGCGCTCGCGTCCCCTGCGGGGAGGCAATTCTTTGAGAGGCCCGATAACAGAGGAGGCCTCATTCGATTTATTTTTTTACCGTGAACATACGCCCCAAGGTGATTGCCTGGATCGCCGCGATTCTCGCATTTGTCGGGCTCGGCGAGGTCCTGCTCGTCCGGCACATCATCATGCCGAGCTTCGCGGAGCTGGAGCGTGCCGACGCGCGCACCGCGATGTGGCGCATTCAGTACGCGTTCGATCGCGCGCTCGATCGACTCGGGGTTTTGGCGATCGACTGGGGCAACTGGGCGGTCGTGTACCGATTCACCCGCGACCACAAATCCGCGCAGCTCGAAGCGGACATCACGCTGTCGAATATCCGCGAAATCGGCGTCAACCTCGTGCTCATCGTCGCTCCCGACGGCACCGTGATCTACTCGCGCACCGTTGACCTGCCGCCCAATCAGACCCTGGATCTGGCGGCCCTCCGGTCGCTGCCGCGTCGCTTTCCCTGGCAGGCGAACCTCCGCGCCGCGCTACCCGCGAAGGGACTGCTGCCCACGAATCTCGGCACCCTCATGCTCGCTGGAGCTCCGATTCTCGACGGCGACGGCCTTGGCCCGAGCCGCGGCATGATGATCCTTGGCAAATTGCTGAAAGACCCGGAAGTCAAGGATATCGCCGCCTCCGCGCAGTCCACTCTCTCGGTGCTGCCGGCGCCGGCGTTCCGGCGGCCGGATCAACTCACCCAGACCTCATCGGTCACGTATGTCGAGCGCGACTTCGTGGACATTTTCGGCCAGCCGGTCATAACGCTGCGTATCCATGTGCCGCGCGAGGTCACCGCGCACGGCAAAGAAGCGGTCGCCTACGCCTCCGTGAGCCTGGTCGCTGCCGCGGTGCTCGTCGTCATCCTGCTGATCGTGGTGATCAGCCGGGTGATTTTGAATCCACTGGCGGTCGTCACGCGACATGCAGTCAGCATCGGTGAGGACGAGGATCTGACCACGCGACTCGATCTCAAGCGACACGACGAAATCGGCGTGCTGGCGCGTGAGTTCGATCGCATGGTGGAGCGCGTCGCGGAATCGCGCACCCAGCTCGTCGATCAGTCTTTCGAAGCAGGGTTCGCCGAGCTCGCCAAGGGTACGCTGCACAATCTCGGCAACGCGATGACACCGATCGGTGTGCGGCTCGCCGGGCTCGCGCAACGGCTGCGCAGCGCGCCGGCTGAGCTCGCCGAGCAGGCGGCCGCCGAACTCGAGGCCGGGGTTGCCGACCCGCAACGTTGCGCAGACCTGCAGCAGTTCCTGCGCCTCGCCTGCAAGGAGGTGGCCGCTACCGTCAGGGCGGCTGAGGACGATGTCGCCGTGATGGCCCAGCAGGCCGGCGCCGTTCGCAGCATGCTGGCGGAGCAGATGCGCTCGGCGCGCAATGAGCAGGTCATCGAGGCGGTGCGGCTCACCGAGCTCGTCGCGCAGGCGCTGGAGATCGTTCCCGATGCCCATCGCCAACGCCTCGCCGTGCACACGGACGACAGCCTGCGCCGAGTGGGCGTCGTGCGCGTAGCGCGCACCATACTGCGCCTGGTGCTGCAAAACCTCATTATCAACGCGGCGGAAGCGGTACGTGATGCGGGCAACGGCAAGGGCGTGCTGCGTGTGAGTGCTCAGATCGTGCACGAGGCGGATTGCGCGCAGTTGCATCTGCTTTGCGAGGACAACGGCGTGGGCATTGCGCAGCAGAACCTCGCGCGCCTGTTCGACAAGGGCTTTTCGACCAAGTCGCCGGAAACCAACCACGGCATCGGTCTGCATTGGTGCGCTAATGCCATTGGCGCCCTCGGCGGCCGGATCTGGGCGGCGAGCGATGGCCCGGGCTGCGGGGCAGCGATGCATCTACTGGTGCCGACGCACCGGCCAGAATCCGCCTCGCTCGCTGGAGCCGCCTGAGGGCCACGGCAACGCCAGGGATTCCAACCATGAACGATTTCCTGAAAGCGACTCTCACCCGGCAAAAAGTCCAGGGACTCTTCATCAACACCGCTCTCGGCAATTTTGCCGGCTATGTCGCCGGCTCGCTGGTGACTGTTGCATCGACCCGGCAGACGCTCGAAGGACGCGCCATCAGGAATCTCTTCGGTCTCTTGCCGAGGAAGCAAGTCATCGTTCACCTGATGCCGCACTGGCTCGAATGGCTACTGGCGCTGATCGTGGGCTTTCTCGTCATGGAAGCCGTGCGCTACGGCTTCAAGCACCTCAAAGACGCCGCGTCTCTGCGCGCAGCGCCGCGCCCTCCAGGTCATTAATAAGTAAAAACAGCCCGTGGCAGCGGAACCTAACCGCCGGCGGGCCGCGCAACTTTGCGCGTTTCCCTAACACCGAGTTGCCATCAGCTACGCGGCGGCGTGCGGTGACGGAAGCCGATTGCCGCACACGGCGGGCGGGATTTTCCGTGCGCCGCCTCACGGATACGGCGGCCAAAAACTGAACCGAAAATGAAGCAATACGTAAAGTAAAGTCACGCGCCATCGACAATAACGGTGTGTTACTTATACGGGCGTCGTCTGCGGAAGACGTCGTCTCATGAAGACGTCGTCCCAGGAAGACGTCGTCCGATGAAGACATCGGACACTGCGTTGGGTTTCGCAAAGGCAAACCCACCGAAAGGTGGCGACGCAAAGTCTCCGGTCTAAGGGGCCTCGGCTCTATGACAGCGGGACCGCCGTAATCCAGTCCCTCCACCGGACTGTGTCGGCGCGTGTTGTTCGTGTGTAGCGGCAACAGGTGGGGGAGAGCAGGTCATGCTTGCGTAC
>Ga0306920_100005741_pt1 | contig 16076 bp, 12 predicted proteins | sample flu12Cox44000170_FD_204666 | JGI IMG/M metagenome (GOLD analysis project Ga0306920, IMG submission 204666) | Lab enrichment of tropical soil microbial communities from Luquillo Experimental Forest, Puerto Rico - flux4day.12C.oxic.44.000.170 (v2)... | ecosystem: Environmental > Terrestrial >... | reverse complement strand
TCAGGCTCTCACCCGATCCGATCAACTGTTTGTGGCGAGAGCGGCTCCATCAGTGGCCGATGTTCTGATTGCGGATTATTGTTTTCTGACTGAGGCGTTTCCTTTTGCGCTCAGATCGGATGCTCAGCGCCTGGTTATTATGCATGACCTATTTTCGAACCGTTCTGCTCAATTTGCGAGCTTGAATACTTCCGATTCTGTCGTATCGCTTCCATTCAAGGAAGAGATACAACTGCTCTCCAAGGCCGACACGATTGTCGCGATCCAGTCGGATGAAGCTGCCCTACTACAGCGGGAACTTCCTTACCGTGAGATCATTGTCGCACCGATCGCGGCAGTCCCGGTCGACAAGCCGCAGGTCGGAACTTCTGAAATTGTGTTATTTGTGGGAAGCTCCGCAGCGCCGAACGTGGATGGAATTCGTTGGTTTATTGAAGCGTGCTGGCCGATGATTTGTAGGTGGCGGCCGAGTGCGATGCTCTATATCGTCGGTAGCGTCTGCAATGCATTGGCGGGCATCCCACCCAACGCAAAGCGGCTGAATGTGATCGAAGATATCGATGGCCTTTACACGGAATCGGCCGTGGTCATCTCTCCGCTGCGAGCGGGGTCTGGACTTAAAGTCAAACTTATTGAAGGGCTTTCTAAGGGAAAGGCTATGGTCGTGACGACGACTACCATGCAAGGCGTGGCAGACATTCTCAGCGGCTGCGCGCTTGTCGAAGACAGCGCTTCCGGTTTCGCGTCGTCAGTCATTGACTTGCTAGGCGATGTCCATAAGCGTGAGGAGCTAGGCACGAGGGGAATCCTCGCGATTTCGAGGCACTTCTCGCCGGATAAGGCATATAGCGGCATCGCGTCGGCCGTAGAGCGGGTCGGACCTACGGCGACTAACGAGGGTTTGCTTAGAGCGAAAAAATGGTCGAAAAATTGAAGCCTTCGATTTCTAGGCATGTCGGCCTGACAGGTTGCACTGAAGGTTCCGGTTGGTCCAAGTATACTATCGATTGGATCCGGGCCTATGCGCTAAGGGGTACAAAATAGGTCGTAGACCGCACGATTGGCATCGACGCGTCCACCGATACACACGTTTTCCGGTCTTTGGGGGGCGTGCGAGATCGACTAGTTCTTCGACTAGACCGCAAAGAAGGGCGCCTCCTAATCGCACCGGAGCGCTCCTGGATGCTTCGGCCAGATACCCATCGGCGGGGGCGGAGGTTGCGGATGGATAGCATGAGGCTAGATTTCTGAGACCAGGCACTGCTGACCCTGAGCCTAAGGGGCGGGCTGAAAATTCCCTGTTCGCTTGGCTGAAATTTCATGCTCGACCTCCTGAGCGGTCTTGTGCTACCCCTTTGAACTTCGTTGAGGAATTGCTTAGTGAAGCTTGTTCAATGGTCGAATGGCGCTTCTTTTCCCCATCCTCGTGCTGACCGGCGCAATCGGGTTCGCGGCGACGGTGCTGCGAGTCCCATCGCCGCAGAGCGAGAGTGATGAGGCGAAGTCATCGTATGGCCGCGAGTGTCTCTAATCAAAGCGCCTGTGTGGATGTCATTATTGCGGTCTGGAACAACGCAGGTACAATCGGACGCGCAATTCGCTCGGCGCTATCCCAAGTTGACGTTAGCCGCGTCATTGTGATCGATGACCACTCAACGGACAATACGTTCTCAGTAGTGAGCTCGCTAATAAACGAGCTAGGAAATCGAATCGTTCTGCATCGATTGGACCGGAATTGTGGACCGTCGGCCGCCCGCAACTCAGGATTGAGATTGTCCAATGCTCGGTGGGTCGCGGTGCTGGACGGGGACGACTATTTTTTGCCAGAGCGTATTCGGGCTCTTTTGGACGCTTCGGACGGAGCGGATTTTGTTGCGGATGATCAGATCCAGATAAGGGAAGGAGAAAGTGCAGACGTTAATTCCTGCGGCAACTTCCTTATCGGTCTCAAGAGCCCAATCAAGCTAGATCTCGCAACGTTCCTGACTGAAAACATCAGCTCGAGCCGACGTCATCGAAAAGAATTCGGCTTTCTCAAGCCGATAATGCGCCGCGCGTTTTTGGACCTGCACCAGCTGAGGTATGACGAGACGTTGCGGCTCGGAGAAGATTTTGCTCTCTATGCGCGGGCGCTTACCGCCGGAGCGGCATTTCGGATCATTCCTTCCCGAACCTACGTTTCAGTCGTTCGATCGGGCTCGATCAGCGGCAATCATACGAGAGAGGATTTGGAACGCCTGAGGGACAGTGATAAGGCTCTTCAGCAGTTGCCGGCACTGACCCCCGAGGAGGTGCTGCTTGTGCAGCAGCATTATGAATCCATCGATGCGCGTGTTCAGTGGCTTAATGTAATTGATGCGGTGAAAGAAAGAAACGTGGCCGGGTTTCTTTCGCCATTTGTTATTCGTCCAATAACTTCAGTGTATCTAATCTGCCGGCTGCTGGAACAGGTGATGGTTCGAAGCAGGAGATTGCTTGGATTACCTTAGCGGGCCATGCGGAATTGGAGAGCTTCTCAGTCAACGGGCCCAACTCGTGTGGTGCGCCGCCGTCTCTTCTAGGCCGAGAGGTTGAAACTATATGATCTCTCAAGTCAAAGGCAAGTCCGCGCAGGAATGGGGGTGGCAGAATTATTTGTCTTGGTGGGCATGGCTTTGTTGCAGTCTTTCACTGGCATTCGTACAGACCATCCCAACGATGCCTGCCGTCGCATTTTTATCGGTAGCCGTCTTATACGGCGTCCTCTTCCCGCTTCGCGTGTATCGGGCCATTCTGTGGGACTTTTTGCCGTGGATGATGCCTCTATTGGGGGCCATCTCCGTAATCTGGTCAGATCAACCTGTCTTTTCGTTGCGCGCGGCGGTGCAAACTGGAATCACCGCGCTCGCCGGAATAATGTTCGCGCAGGCTCTGCAGGCTAGCACGTTCGTTGCGATCGTTATGTATTCACAGCTCGCGTCGGCATTGGCGAACCTCTATATGCCGGGAGAAATATTCGGCTCGAAGAACACCCTAGCTTTCGCCATTGCGCTTCTGGCCCTGTCCGCCTGCTGGGTGATGCTCGACAGTAAGCAGCTCAAATTTACTCGAATTGTCGCCCTCTTGGCTTCGCTAAGCGCGCCGCCAGTGCTCTTTGCGGCGGATTCAGAAGGGGCCGTGCTGACCGGCGTGTTCGCGCTTGTATGTTCTTTCGTGCCGTTCCTGTTGCGTCGCTTATCTCCCGATGCCCGCTTATGGGCAATCGTGTCCGGTCTGCTTGTCCTTTCCGCTGCGTTGCTGGTCGCGTTTTGGTCATACGACGATTTGTTGGATGTCTTGCTACTTTCGATTGGTAAAGACACGACCCTAACAGGTCGTACGGTTCTGTGGTCTTATGCCGCCGGATTTATCGCCGATCACCCATTTGGCGTTGGTCTGCAGGCATTCTGGGTCGAAGGTAACAGGGCGGCCGAGAGATTTTGGGCATTGTTCTACATATATGGTCATGGGGGATTTCATTTTCACAACCTTTGGTTAGAAATTGGGGTAGAGTTAGGTGTGCTCGGAATAATTATTGCCGCTTTAACTACCCTTGTTATCCTTTTCAATGTCGTTCAGTGGGTTTTGCGCGATCCGCAACCGGAAAGCTGCTTCTTTGCTGGTTTCGTCATTTTCATGATTTGGCGAAGTATCGGAGAGGTCGAGCTCTATTCTCAGTTCAATCTTGCTTATATTATTTTCCTCGCAAGCTATTATTATGCCCGTACGTATCAATATCGTCTCACCGCGCGTGTTTCGGCTCCGCTGGTGCAAAGCTTGTGACAGATTGCTCACCGAAACAATCCTAACAGCGGCGAGAATTAAGCGACCGGTGCGGCATTCGCTGAGCCCGACCTGGCTTATGTGCAGCAAGGCACCCCCTGCCGAAGGTCAGTTTAGGAGGATATGCGTTGATAGAGCCCTTGGGGTACCTCCTTCAGACCTTCAGACAGTTAATGGGTTGAGCGTCATCGCGGTTGACGTTCGTCTAAAAAGACCTACTGAATGCGGCGTTCGGATCTTTGCTAAACGAAACTGTCGATTTGACTTTGCTAAGGCCTTTGCACAGTAGGTGACGAGAGCCGGATTGGCTCCTTTGTTGAAATTCAGAAGAACGCTACAATCGGTGCAAGATGCAAGGTCTCCTCGCACAGCTTCATTTGCGAAGAAGTGACGATTGAAGATGAAGTTTTCATCGGGCACGGCGTGATGTTCACCAATGACCGTTTCCCACGCGCGACCAATCCAGACGGCATGCCGTGGACGGAAGCAGACTGGGAGTTGAAAAGACCTTGGTCAAGCACCGCGCCTCGATCGTGCAATGCGACGATCCTATCCGGTCTGAGGGTTGAGGAAGGCGCGTTGATCGCGGCCGGTCGTGCCCGACTACGCGATTGTCGCGGGGATACCTGCTCGTATAATCGGCGATATTCGGCAGAAGATGGCTTGAGGAGCCTGAGGCTCTCATTGTGAATTCGACGAAGCTTTGTTGAAACGGAACTTAATCCAGGATCTAGAAATTGGTTAGCATCGGCCTTATCGGTTACGGGTACTGGGGACCCAACCTGCTGCGAAACTTTGTCGAGTTACCCAACGTCACAATGGCTGCCGTCGCAGATCTCGACTCTGCCCAGCTTGAGGCTGTGTCGCGCCGATATCCTTTGATCAAAAGAACAACTCGTTTCGAAGACGTCATTGCCGATAAGAGCATAGATGCCATAGCGGTCGCGACGCCGGTTGCGACCCATTTCGAGTTGGGTATGGCGGCCCTGAAGGCGGGAAAGCATTTGTGGCTGGAAAAGCCGATGGCGGAAACAAGCCGTCAGGCAGAAAAGCTCGTCGAGCAAGCACAGATGCGCTCACTAACGCTGTTCGTGGATCACACCTTCATCTATACCGGTGCAGTGCAGAAGATGCGTGAGCTGGTCAAGGGCGGAAAACTTGGGAGGATCCTCTACTACGACTCAACGCGGGTCAATCTTGGCTTGTTCCAGCGTGACGTCAACGTCGTCGCGGATCTTGCAGTCCATGATTTCGCAATTCTCGATTATCTGCTCGGCGAGCATCCCACAGCGGTCTCTGCGATCGGTGTCAATCACTTCCCGGGGACGCGGGAAAATCTTGCCTACATTACGCTGTTTTACGATTCGGGTGCGATAGGCCATACCAATGTTAGCTGGCTTGCCCCGGTGAAGGTTCGCAAAGTTCTTTTGGGTGGTAGCAAGAGAATGCTCACCTATGATGACCTGGAGCCCAGCGAGAAGCTCAGGGTGTACGATAAGGGTGTGAGCTTCACGGATGATCCGAAGCCGATACATGAGATGCGCGTTGGCTATCGTACAGGGGACATGTGGGCGCCCAAACTTGACATGACAGAAGCGCTGCAAATCGCGGCCGAGCATTTCGTGAAATGTGTTGAAAAAGGCAAAACTCCTATCACCGATGGCCGGCTTGGCTTGCGGATGGTGGAACTCATCGAAGCAGCCACGAGTTCGATGGGAGGTCGGGGAGAAACTGTTCGAATTCGCCGGTAAAAACCGGATCAGCCGGGCATATACCTTACGTCGTCGCAAGCCCTCTTTAGCGCATCCACGACTCGTTCCTGATCTGCATCAGTCATTTGCGGATAGAGCGGCAGAATGATGCTTTGGTTCTGTGCCGCTTCGGATGTTTTCAGCGGATGGCGGTGCCGCATTTCAGAATAAGCCTTCTCCCTGTGGGCGCAGATGATGCCGCGGCGCGTTGCAATTTCCTTGTCCAGCATAGCCTGCATGACCTGGCGCTGATCACAATGAGCGGGTAAGCGGATGCAGAAGCTTTGCCAGTTGCTTTGGGCATAGGAGGGCTCGACAGGCAATCCAAGCCCCGGTATCGCTCGCAGAAGCTTCAAATAGCGGGCCGCGCGCTCGCGCCTTGCTTGGACGATGGCTGGCAAACGCTTCAACTGTTCTCGACCTACGGCGGCCTGGATGTCGGTCATTCTGTAGTTATAGCCAAGAACGGGGTATTCTTCGAAGATGACCTGCTGCGAACGATGTCGCAAGGTATCAGGGACGCTCATTCCATGTTGCCTGAGAAGGCGATATTTCGCGGCCCAGTCGGCGTTTGATGTGGTCAACATGCCACCATCACCAGTACTCATGATTTTTCTGGGATGGAAAGAGAAACAAGCTACATCGCCCCGCGGACGGCCGATCTTTTCCCATTGGCCATCCATGAGAATTTCGCTGGCGACTGCGCAGGCTGCATCTTCGACCAGCACGAGGCCATGATGGCGGGCAATGTCGACGATCCGACTAAGGTCGCAAGGCATGCCCATCTGGTGCACGCAGAGAACGGCACGAGTTTTTGGGGTTATGGCCGCCTCGATCAAGGTCGGATCGATATTGAACGTTTCTGGTTCGATATCGACGAACACCGGTATCGCGCCACAATAGACGATTGAATTGGCTGTTGCGATATAGGAATGGCTGACCGTAATCACTTCGTCGCCTGGCGAAGTTCCCGCTGCCAGAAGCGCGAGGTGAAGTGCGGTGGTGCAGCTCGAAACGGCGACGGCGTGCTCTGCGCCTGTGTACGCGGCAAATTCACGTTCAAAGGCCGCAACTTCGGGACCTTGCGTGATCCAACCGCTCAATATCACGCGTCGCGCAGCATCAGCCTCCTGTTCGTCCATAACGGGCTTAATGATCGGTATCATGCCGCTTAACCCTGAATGCAAATGCGGAACTTTAGCTCACCCGTTCACGATTGGCATGCCACCAGCTTACCAGACGCTCCAAGCCTTCCTCGAGGCCGACACGGGCCCGGAAACCGAGTAGCTTTTCGGCCTTCGAGGTATCAGCCAGGCGCCGGGAAACCGGATTCACCTTTCGCTCGGGACCATATTCGGGCTTGAGGTTGGACTTCATGACGCTGAGCAACGTCGAGGCAAGTTCGTTCAGGCTTGTCTCGGTCCCGCTCGCAACGTTGAAGACGTCATCCGATATGTCGCTCTGCAGAGCAAGTACGTTCGCCCGGGCCACGTCCTCGATATAAACGAAATCCATGGTGGTTGAGCCATCGCCAAGAATGAGAGGCGGCTGGCCGTTGGCGATACGATCCATCCAACGTATCAATACTTCGGTATATTTGCCATGGGTGTCCATGCGCGGGCCATAAACGTTGAAATAGCGGAGCACAACATAACGCAGCCCATACATATCATTGAACGAACGAAGCAGGCCTTCCAGCATAATTTTGGAGGCGCCATACCACGTACGGTTGTTGTAGGGATGATGGTCTTCGCGGGTTGGAAAAACGTCAGCATGTCCGTAGATGGAAGCTGTGGACGCAGTGACAACTTTCTGAACACCGGCCAATTGCGCTGCCTCGAGGACATTGAAGCTTCCGTCGCACATGACGCCTAAAGCCTCACGTGGCTCCGCGGCGCAGGCCGTTATTCTCAGAGTCGCCAAGTGGATGACGGCATCCATGCCCTGCGTGACCCTATGCACCGTTGGGACGTCGCGGATGTCGCCCTCCATCAGCTTGACCCGCGGGTCTTTCACCGCCTGAACGACATTCCGTGTTGTGCCGCGGCTTAGGTTATCGAAAATGAGAATCTGCTTAGGTTTGTGCTCACGTAGGAGGAGATCAATTGTTGTCGAGCCGATCAGGCCACATCCGCCAGTCACGAGAACACGAGCGCCGTCGATTTCCATTGATGGTGATCCCTGGTTTAGCGTGCTGATGTGCCTGAGCGGCAGAGGTCGCCTTATTTATGGTAATGTTCGACAAGAGCAGCTGCCACGGCTTCCTGAGAAGACGGGGTAAGTTCAGGATACATCGGAAGCGACAGAACTTCCGTTGCGGCTTTTTCGGAATGGGGAAATTGGCCGCGCTTGTAGCCGAGATCAGCGTAGGCGGGCAAAAGATGAATGGGGTGAGGATAATGGATTCCGGTCTGAATTCCCTTTGCCTGAAGCTGTCCTTGAAGCGCTCCGCGGTTCGGCGTTCTGATCGCGTAGATGTGGTAGACATGTCGGGCGTATGGAGCCTCCTTTGGTAGTGGGATTCCAGTACCGGCGAGCAACGCCTGATAGCGCCCTGCAGCCTGACGTCTGGCCTCCGTCCAGTCCTCCAAATAACGCAGCTTGACGCGGAGGACTGCCGCCTGGATCCCATCGAGGCGGTAATTGTATCCCTTCAATACGTGCTCGTATTTCTTTTCGGCACCCCAGTCTCGAAGCATAGACAGCGATCGGCGGAATGTCGCACTTCCCGTGACGGCCATGCCACCTTCGCCGTAAGCGCCAAGATTCTTGCTAGGATAGAAGCTAAAGCAGCCGATATCGCCCATACTTCCAGCGCGGCGCTGCCTGTATTCCGCCCCGTGCGCCTGACACGCGTCCTCGATGACGACCAAGTGATGCTTTCGCGCGACCGCCAAGATGGGATCCATATCAGCAGGATGCCCATACAGGTGAACCGGTATAATGGCCTTGGTACGCGGGGTGATCGCAGCTTCGAGAAGCGCAGGATCAAGGCAGTAGGTGACAGGATCGATGTCAACGAATACCGCCTTGGCGCCTGTGTAGTGAATGGCGGCCGCGGTCGCGAGGAATGTAAAGGGAACCGTTATGACCTCGTCGCCAGGTCCAATGCCGGCAGACAAAAGAGCAAGTTGCAGGGCGCTCGTGCCACTGTTCACACCCACACCGTGAACGGTCCCGGAGTACGCCGCAAACTCCTTCTCGAACTCGACAACTTCCGTTCCGAGCGTAAACTGGCACGAGTCTAGTACGGAGTGGATGGCGGTATCGATTTCAGGCCGAATGGCCTTGTATTGGGCTTTTAAGTCGACGAACGGAATCATATCAAACATCTATCCCTATGCTACCAAGCACGCAATGAACATCTGGAATTAAGTATAATCCGAGAGCGAATGCCCATGATTAAAGATAGTGAGAACAGGGCGTCGAGCGAACAACAGGATGGCTACCATATTCTCCTATCAATGATGTAGCTGACGCAGCAAGGGGAAGCAGCTCAGGTGACTGGCAGTCATCCATGCTATCGACGCGTCATGGAAACGGCATGAAGGCATCCAAGTCGACGATGCAGCTTCTTGCTACTTCGCCCAATTGAGGTTGAACATGCCGAGATCGCCTGCGCTGCAAATGATGAGACCGAGATGGCTGCGTTTCAGGCCGCCACAGCTTCGATCATGACCACGCACGGCGCATTGCGGAATATTTGCCAGCCCTCGGCTTGTAGGTATCTTAAACGCGGGCGTCGGCTCATCTCGGCCGGGCCTGCCGCGAGTTGTCGACGGGCACATTCGTGCAAGCGAGTGTGGCGCGTCGACACGAGGGGGCGGCCTTAGTTGGGCTCACCCGATGCCGCCCTTCACGCTGGCTTCTGGAGCCCTGCTAAAGAGACAATGAGGATTTTGTCAATGGCGCAACCGGATGCTGAGAAAGCGCAAGGCGGTGGAGCCAGCCATAGCAAGGCCTGCTCCCGCGTAACGGAAATTCGTCCCAGTGCTGGCTTGTTTGATCTTGACCTAGCCGAATTCTGGCGATTTCGCGAACTCCTCGTTACCCTCACCGTGCGCGATATCCAGATCCTCTATAAGCAGGCGGCGCTCGGCGCGGCTTGGGCAGTTATCCAGCCGATCTTTGCTGTTGCAATTCTTTCCGTCGTCTTTGGACGTGTTGTGAAGTTATCATCGGGGACTACACCCTATCCGCTTTTCGCCTTTGCCGCCATGTTGCTTTGGACCTATTTCGCCGAAGCTCTGAGGCGAAGCGCAACGATGATGGTGAACGATGCCGAACTCATCCGGAAGGTGTATTTTCCCCGTCTCGTGATGCCAATTGCGGGTGTCATCGCGCCGCTGCTGGATTTCGTGCTGGGCCTTGTCGTGCTAATCATTCTGATGGCCTGGTACTCGATTGCGCCAGGCTGGCGGATTATTTTGGCTCCGGCATTCGTACTCATGGCTGGGCTGCTGGCGCTTTCAGTCGGCCTCTGGCTTGGGCCTATCAATGTTCGGTTTCGTGACATCAAGCATACGCTTCCGTTTTTGATACAAGTATGGATGTTTGCTTCGCCCGTGATCTATCCACTGAGCCTTGTTCCAGATAACCTGAAGTGGATCTACAGCCTCAATCCGATGGTGGGCGCGATCGAGGGCTTCAGATGGGCGGTTCTGGGATTCGAAGGGGTCAGTTTCCTAGCCATCCTGATTGGAGCGGCGTTGACCGCGGCTCTGCTTTGCGGCGGTCTCGTTTTCTTCAGGCGTATGGAACGCACTTTTGCGGACACGATATGAACAGTAATATCGCGATCAAGGTCGGCGGAGTTGGCAAGCTCTACTACAGAGGGCGTGCACGCCACGATTCGTTACGCGACAAAATCGAAGATGCAATCACCGGTCTGTTCGGTCGCAAGGCAGGCAACGACAAGGAAACCGGTTCATTCTGGGCGCTGAAGAATGCCAACTTCGAAATCGCGCGCGGGGAGAATGTCGGCATCATCGGGTTGAATGGGGCGGGCAAGAGCACACTGCTCAAGGTCCTGTCACGAATTGTGACGCCGACCGAGGGCAGAGCGTATGTAAGGGGGCGTCTCGGCGCGCTCCTTGAGGTCGGGACTGGCTTTCATCATGAGTTGACGGGGCGGGAGAACGTCTACCTCTATGGCTCAGTGCTTGGCATGTCGCGCCGGGAAATTGCGTCCAAGTTTAACGCGATTGTCGAGTTCTCAGAGATTGCCGACTTCATCGACACACCGGTCAAACGCTATTCGAGTGGCATGTACGTTCGATTGGCATTCGCGGTTGCCGCTCATCTGGACCCGGAGGTCCTGCTACTCGACGAGGTGCTCGCGGTCGGCGACTTCACGTTCCAGCGCAAGTGCATTGAGTTTTCCCGGCAGCTGCAACAAAGAGGGGTGACCATCCTCTTTGTTTCACACAACATGTTTAGCATCAAGGCGATGTGCCGGCGGGTTATCTACCTGAAGCGCGGCCAGATTGTATTTGATGGACCGACTGAGGAAGGCTTGACGCTGTTTGAAGGCGACAGCCGGCTCTCGACGGCGCCATGGTTTCATGCGGAGGAAAAGGTTCCCCCTATTGAGTTCGACTATATCAGCCTATGTGCGGGGAGTGGCGAGGAGAAGACCATCTTTGCGCATGGCGAGTCGATGGTCGTTCGTTTGCGCTACAGGGCTTCTCGCCCGATCCGATTGCCGGACTTCAGGGTCGGCTTTGATCGCATCGACGGCATGCATTGTTGTACCTACAGTTCTGCAAGCGATGGCATCGGACTCGGCGAAATAAGCGGCCAGGGGGAAATCGAGCTGCGCACACCCCCATTGAAGCTAGTAGCCGATCAATACACTGCAACAATCTGCGTCTGCGAAGGGATCGATGGAAGACTAATTTGCGGTCTTCATGGAGAGACTTTTCACGTTGGCCACGATAAATTCAATAAGGACGGGTTTGGCGTTTTTAATGAGCGGGGTGAATGGAGCTTCACCCCACGCTCGCCTTAGTGCGGATGGAGGCGTGTGTGAGCTCTGTCGATGTTGTCGTTCCTTGCTTCAATTACGCCCGATACCTCGATTTTTGTGTGCAGAGCGTCTTGACTCAGCGCGACGTTCGTCTCCGCATGCTGATCGTTGATGATGCGTCTCCCGACAATACGCCCCAGGTCGCAAGTCGGATTGCAGAGTTGGATGAGCGCGTAACCTACGTCCGCAATGAAAAGAACCTCGGTCTCATTGCAACAGCGAACAGGGGAGTCATGGATTGGGCAACGGCGGACTATGTCGTTCTGCTATCGGCGGATGATGCGCTTACGCCCGGATCTCTGGCGCGTGCCGCGAAATTGATGGATTCAAGGCCAGAGGTTGCCCTCACCTTTGGGATGGCTCTGATGCTGCACGACGATGGGCCGGAGTTGAAGGTTGAAGATGTGCAGAACCCTCCCTCTTTGGTTATTCCGGGCAAGGAGTTCCTCCGGCTTACGTGCGCGCACGGCAATGGCGTGCCAACACCCACGGCCGTCATGAGAACGGCTGTTCATCATCGCATCGGCGGCTACGATCCCAGGTTCAAGCATACGTCCGATGCCAATATGTGGATGCGCGCCGCCGCAGTGGGGTCAGTTGCCGTGATAAACGCCGTCCAGGCCTTTTATCGTTGGCATCACTCCAACATGAGCGCGGCGTACCACCGTCGGCCGGTCGGCGATCGTCCAGAGATGCTGGAGACTTGCGCGGATTTTTTGGAAAAGCACGAGAAGGAATTCCCGGAGTTTCGGCGCTGGTTTGATCAAATGCGGTCGCGGTTTTGCGACGAAGCTCTTATCATTGCAAGCAAGGCGTTCGAGGCCGAAGGTGACGACACCTGGCGCGACTCGCTCGAATTTGCCAAGAGTTGCTGGCCTGACTATCGGCAATCCGCGGTCTGGCGGAAGTTCGTCGTGAAACGAATGCTTGGTCGGCGGTTAACGAAGCTGGTGCAGAAAATCGAGGATCGCTTCGGGTTGCGTGCGAGGCCCAAAGCATACGCCGAGTGGTGGGAACATGGCATGCTTAACGGCCGCTGGCCTGGAAACGCGCCCGACCAAGAGGGTTGAATCCTAATTGCAACCATGATGAAAATCTCCATTATTGTCTCCACGCGCAATCGCGCTTACGCGATCGAATCGTGTCTCGGGTCGATCGCCGCGGCACTCTCCGTGGTGAAGCGGGAGGTCGATGCGGAGCTTTTGGTCGTCGACAACGGATCAACCGACGACACTGCAGCACGCGTCAGCGCCTGGGCGGGTAATCAAGATTTCCCGGTTCGTCTCATCTTCGAACCACGAAAGGGCCTTTCGGTCGCCCGGAACAGGGGCCTGCGCGAGGCGAACGGCGCGGTGATTGCGTTCACGGATGACGATTGCCGTCTTTCAAGAAGGTATTTCCGAGATCTTCTCAGGCACTTTGAAGCTGACGAGGAACCGGTCTTGCGCGGCGGGCGTGTCGAACTCGGCGACCCCCTGGATCTACCACTCTCGACCAAGACTGTTGATAAGAAACTGGTCTGGAAAAGATCCGAGGCCACCGCACGGCGCCAAAACTTGGGAGACACGGTCATCGGTTGCAACATGGCGATATCGCGGGAGATTATCCGCCGGATCGGTCCGTTTGATGAAAGGCTGGGTGCAGGTGCCTCTATTCCTGGCGGAGAAGATACGGACTACGTTCTTCGCGCGTATCGCGCTGGTTTCCCAATTTGCTATGTGCCGGACATGACGGTCATTCATTGTCACGGAAGAAAGGTTGCGCTTCAGGGACAGGCTCTGCTCAAGAACTACGCCCTTGGTTGGGGAGCATTGTATTTGAAATACATGTTCGTGTTTCCGGAACTTTGTCTTCCATTTTATTGGGACATTAAGAATGCCGGAAAGGAAATTCTGCTTCGCAGAAACACATTCCTGCCGCTCGTCAATTTTTCGCACCGAGAGAAGGTTTTCTATTCAGTCATCGGGGCAGCCAGGTTCGTTTTCAGTTTTCTTCGGAAGTCCCGGATATGACCATGAGTTTGGAAGTTTGGAAGGGCATTCTGGAGTCCCCCTCCAGCGCATCCCGAGATCGGAAGGGCGATGGAGTAACGACGATGAGGCGGATTGTTTCGGTCATTGTACCGACAAGGCAGCGGCCAGATCTGCTGCGGAAAGCCTTGGCGAGTATTCGTGCCATAGAAGGACCAGATCTGAAATTTGAAATTCTGGTTGGAGATAACGGTCACCTGCCGGAAACCAGGGGCATCGCTGCAGAGTTTGACTGCGTGTACTTGTCGACGGCGCGTGACGGAGCTTCGCCAGCGCGAAACCTTGGTCTTGCGAAAGCGTCGGGAGAGTTCATCGCATTTCTTGACGATGATGATGAATGGACCAGGGATACGATCCGACCTCACATTGCTATAATGGATGCAGAACCAGATATTGCCGCGGTCTTCGGTCAGATTGTGTACGTGAAGCCGGATCTGGAGCCGGTTGGACAGCCATGGCCTGCAAAATGGCCGGGTGATGATAGACTCTTTGTTACCATGCTCAGCGGTGGCTACTTCCCTCAGCTTGGCGCGACGGTGGTAAGAGCCAGCGTTGCGAAGGCTATTGGTTTGATGGACGAAAAACTTTTTAATGGGGAAGACTGGGACTGGCAATTGCGGATCGCGAGAGATCGGCGTATCGGCTTCGTAGATAGGCCATGCGTCTACTCGCGGATTAGACCGCTTGGATCTTTCGATGACGTTCAAGTGTTGCGGGCGAAGTACGCTGCGAAAATTTTCAGACGGCATGCGGTGCCGAATATCAAGCGATGGACGTCGCCCTGGGCATTCTTGCGTTCCTACGTGGGTGTGACTGCCCATATTTGCGAGTATTTTGTATGGACTGCGGTCGATAAAGGGAAGGACGGAGACCGGCGCGGCGCCCGGCGAGCGATATATCGAGCTTTCAGGCTGAATCCTATTCGTGCCACGAAAATGCTGCGAAATCCACAGTTCCTGGGAGCGATCAAGACATCGGTTTTTTTGAACCGAACTGCAAAGATGCAAAACTCTGCCTAATACCACTCCTCCCAATTATCGAACGCGCCTCCGAGCAAGGCCTCGAAAATCCGCTCGCTATCCATCGATGTCACAAACGTCCGCGGAATGGTACCGGGTGGCCGAGTGTTTTCAGCCTGGGAATAAATCAGCTCATAACCGGCCCGACGTGCCGCCTCGTGAGCGAAGGATGTCCAGTTCTTGGCTTGTCCGAAAGGGATCGCAAAGCAATCCACCGAAAGACCCAGTCGTGATTCGAGCATCGTTCTCGACATGTGGAGCTCATCGATGGCCCTCTGCTCAGCAATGCGCCCGAAGTCGGGATGCGAAACCGAATGGCTCCCGATCTCTACCCCCATGCTTGAAAGCTCGCCAAGTTCATCCCATCGCAGCACGCGGGATCGATGCCAATCTGATGGTGCTTCCACGGGGCCAGTCGCGACGAACAAAGTCCAGGGTATTTGATATTCGCTGAGTATGGGGGCTGCAGTCGTGAGCACGCTGCGCCAACCATCGTCGAAAGTAATCGAAAGGTCGCGAGACGTCCCGTCCCCACGCGCAATTTGAGCAGCTGGCACAAATCGAAATCCCCGCCGCAACGCAAGTTCGATCTGGCGACGGAACCGTCGTGGCGAGGAGTCGTTCACACCAAACTCGGGCTGACCCACCGAGTGATAGCACAACAGACGTCCCGATGACTTCGAACGTCGACTCCCGAAAAATGCGAGAGCGTGTCGCTCGCAATACATCCGCGCGACGGCGGCGCGTCGGCGCAAGTGAAGTCTGTTTGCCAATCCTATTCTCATGTTCTACCTAACGCTATCCTGCGAACTTGGCGGATCGGCCATTGAATCACGGCAGCAACGTCGACTATTGTCCACGTTCGGATGGCTCGCGTTGCCGTCTCAGCGCGAGGAGCTTTCGTAACCGCGTCGGACTAGGCCAGCGCACCCGGCTTGCAAGTGATACGATGGTCAGGGTCGGCGCGACAACCAGCCCCCAACAGCTACGGATGCTGTGAATCAGCGTGCCCTGTTCAACCCGCTGATAACAGCCGAGAAACCCGCCGATCACGTGCCGCTTGACGAAACCAACGCGCTTTAGGCGGCGATCAAGATCAAATTTATTATTGTGCAAATGCCAGGCACTTGCCTCATCGGGCGATCGCGTGTCGAAGTTTGCAACCAGCCAGCCGTTCGGCTTTATCGTACGATGAAGTTGGGTGGCCGTTGAATCAAAATCGGAAACATGAACAAGAACATCGAACGCTGTAACGACGTCGAAATTGCAGTCGGGCAGTTTAGTCTCGTTAAGATTGACGACTTTAATTGCATCATTGTGTCGTTGAAACCGCCAGGCCGCATACTCGAGCAAGGGGCGTGACACATCTGCGATCGTGACATCAAATGAGCTGCGGTTGAAAAACTGGGCATTTAGACCTATCCCGGAACCGAAATCGAGGAGCCTT